>QWCK01003742.1_pt1 | contig 16153 bp, 22 predicted proteins | sample 1972571 | NCBI WGS metagenome assembly QWCK01 (sample SAMN09866710, study PRJNA288562) | Human gut metagenome isolate term2_stool, whole genome shotgun sequencing... | isolation source: gut | host: Homo sapiens | place: USA: California
GATGAATTTAGCTTTAACAACGGTTATGGAGAAATTGATGATAATTCTTATCTTTGTGAATTAGCAGATAAGATGATTTTAGAAATGGGCGATATTTTTGTAACTCTGATTATTTTATGTGAGCAATTAGAAATGGATCCAGTCGACTGCCTAGGAAGAGCTTACGAAAAAATCAAAGATAGAACAGGTAAAACTATTAACGGAGTTTTCATAAAAGAAGGAGATTTAAAATGACAAATATACAAAAACAAGAAAATAGGGCATTAAGTCCAGTAAACCAAATGAAGAATTTACTAGCAAATCAAGGTATGCAAAATTTATTTGCTGATGCCTTAAATGAAAATAAAGACAGATTTTTAGCATCTATTATAGACCTATACAATGGCGACACTTATTTACAAGGTTGTAATCCTAAAGAAGTTGCTATGGAAGCACTAAAGGCGGCAACTCTTAACTTACCTATTAATAAGTCTTTGGGATATGCCTACATCGTACCTTATAAAAACAAAGGTAAATTAACACCTCAATTCCAAATCGGATATAAGGGATATATCCAAATGGCTCAAAGAAGCGGACAATATAAAGCTTTAAACGCAGGAATTATGTATGAGGGTATGGAGGTTAAAAGAGACTTTTTGAGAGGAACTTTTGAAATTATAGGAGAGCCTAAATCAGATAAAGTCCTTGGTTACTTTGCTTACTTCCAACTTTTAAATGGTTATGAAAAGGCTGTGTATATGACAAAGGACGAGGTTACAGAGCATGCAAAGAGATATTCTCAAGCTTACGGAAGTGATTATAGTCCATGGAAAAAACAATTTGATGAAATGGCACAAAAAACAGTAATAAAAAAACTTTTGAGTAAGTATGGGGTTTTGACAACAGAGTTCCAAGATGCGGTTAAGGAAGAGGAAGACAGAGAAGTTTTAAGAGCAACAGAAAACAACGCTATGCTTGAAATGACAGCTCCAGAGGAGGAAGAAGAAGCTATTGAAGTAAATCCAGAGACTGGAGAAATTATTGAAGAAGATGCAAAGGCACCGTTTTAAGGAGGAATAGAAAATGATAGTAAGCGGAGCATTAGGGATTTTATTCAATCCTGATATGGTTTATTGTGAAGAAACATCCGATGGAAAATATAAAATAGTTGCTGAAAATGAAAATTATACAGTCATACTATATGAAAATTTATCCAAGACAAGTGTAGAAAATATTATGAAAAGGATAACTTTCCAAATAGAATGCCAGGTATTTAAAGATGAAGATTGAAGTCATAGCAAGTGGTAGTTCTGGTAACTGCTACAAGGTAAGTAATGAGGATACTACACTCTTGATTGAGTGTGGTATCCCTTATAAAAAAATACAGGAAGCACTTAATTTTAAGACTACGGATATTGACGGAGTCTTAGTAAGTCATGAGCATGGAGACCACTCAAAAGCTTGTAAGGATCTAGTTAAGGCTGGAGTTAACTTATATATGACTAAAGGAACAAAGGAAGCTTTGAAGCTAGATAGCCATAGAGTTAAGAACTTTGAAGAAAGTAACGATAAAACTTATAGGTGGTTTGAAATAGGATCTTTAAAAATAAAGCCTTTTAAGTCAATCCATGATGCAAGCGAGCCTGCTAATTTTTATATTGCAAATAAAAGGACTGATGAGAGGTTACTTTTTATCACGGACACTATGTATGTTGAGGGTCGTTTTAATAACATTGATTATCTGATGATAGAGGTCAATTATGTCAGAGAAACCATAAATCAAAATGAAAATATACATCCAGAATTAAGAACGAGAATAAAGTGGAACCACATGTCCTTAGAAACTGCTATTGATTTTCTAAAGAAGTGTAATCTATCAAGGCTTAAGAAGATTTATGTCTTGCACTTATCAGACTCAAATTCTGATGCAAAGCTTATTAAAGAGAGACTGCAAGAACTTACAGGTGTAGCTATAGAAATTTGCTAGGTGGTGATAAGTATGGCAAGCCAAGGCTGGATAGCAGTTGATAGAAAAATTTTTGACAACTTGATATGGAAAAATGACGATCCATTTGACCGAAGATCAGCCTGGATTGATTTACTCTTACTTGTTAACCATGCTGACAACAAGGTTTTAATAAATGGGAAAGTTGAAACTGTGAAAAGAGGTCAAAGAATTACCAGTATTTTGTTTTTGGCTCAAAGATGGAGATGGTCAAGGACGAAGACTAAGGCTTTTTTAAAGATGCTAGAGTCTGAAGGCATGATAAGACTTGATGTACAGGCAAAGAAAAAAACCATTATTACCATTACAAATTATTCAAAATATCAAGACATACAAAATAAAAAAAGAAGTCAAAAAAAAGACATGAAAAAAGACATGCCTGAGCCATTGGAGTTACAAGCTTGTAGCGAAACCGAGTGCAAGGAAAAAGACAACAGAAAGACAACAGAAAGACAACAGAAAAACATAAACAACAATGATAACAATGATAACAATGATAAAGATGATGATATAGAAAAACGACTTAAAAAAATTAATGGGTTGGTGGATAAAAAAGTATCATCATCACAGATCAAAAAATTTTTAAAGTCTAATAGTCTTGATGACCTTGATAAACTTATAGGAAAAATTAAAGAGAGCGAATATTTAAAGAAAAATATTGACTTTAATAAGTTGGGCGAGAAATTTATTAAAAGAGTTTTTGATGATGATTTTATAACTTACAAAACAAACAAGAACACTTTTAAGAATTTTAAACAGATAACTGACGACTATACAAGTGATGAGCTAGAGGATATGGCAATGAGAAAACAAATAGAAGGTTTTAAAAGATTGGGGGTTGAGATATGAGTAAGAATTTGTTTGGAGAAGAGCAATCTGAAAAGGAAGTACAAGACTTAATAAGGTCTGCTCTTGCTCCTTATGCTAAGGTCTGGAATGTGACTACTGGAGTTTTTAAAGTTAAAGAAGGCCCAGTCACTAGATGGATAAGGACATTTCCCAAGGGTACTCCAGACTTAATGGGTTTTAGATACAGTGATGGAAAAATGTTTTTTATTGAGGTAAAAAATTCTAAGGGACGATTGAGTTCGGAGCAGAAAGAGTTTTTGAAGTGGGCTGAAGGTCATCCTATTTTATGTGGTGTAGCAAGGTCCGTTGAAGATGCTTTTAATATCTTGGAGATACCTCTTTGGGGTTAGGAGTTTTGATATGAGACCAAAAGACTACTTATCGCAGGTTAGACACTTGGAAAATGAAATCGACAGCAAGTTAAAGTTAAAGGAAGATTTGAGGGCACGTGCTTTAAGTATAGGGAGCTTGGACAATAAGGAGAGGGTCCAAAGCTCGGGTGGTCTCAATTTTTCAGACTGGGTTGATAAAATTACTGATGTGGAAAGAGAGATAGATAAAAAGATTAATGAGCTAATAGATCTAAAGAAAACAATAAACTCACAGATTGATAAGGTTGAAAATCCAGTTCACAGGTTGGTATTAGTCAATCATTATCTTAGAGGTATGAGCTTAAGAAAGATAGCTGCTAATTACACTTATAATTATGGCTACATCAAGAATATTCATGGTCACGCTCTTTTGGAGTTTAAGGCCAAGAATCCAGAGGTGTTTTATGATTGAGCGACCTGAACTATTAGTGTCTGCAATTATTAAAAGAGCGGTTTATGATTATAAAAACTATCCTAGCATGAGGGCTGAGATCAAGAGGTTTATCAAGTCTGAGTATTTTAGCTCTATTACGGATTTAGATCCTGATGCCCTCTTAGAAGAACTTGAAAGGCAGTGCAAAAAGATGTGACCTTTTTTGCCGTCAAGCTATGATATAGTTTAAAGTGGAGATAGAAAGATAAGTAATCACCTCCTTATTATTAATAGATTGCACGAGCGAACGGATTGCCATTTAAAATATTTCATATTCTTATCTTTCTAAGGATTAACATATATTTTATATGTTGGGTAACTACATACACTAAGATTAGGCTAGGGGTGGGAAGCTGGTATGTATAAATAATGTTAAAAAAGTTATGTAAGTGTGGGAAGTCTATTCCCATCACTGATAAGATGTGTAAGGATTGCATGAGTAAGTATCATAGGTCTTATGACAAGTACAGTCGTGATAACCACAGCGTGTACACTGATAAGCGTTGGAGTGTTGTCAAGGATGTGTGTAAGTCCAAGGCTAATGGTATTGATTTATGGATTTATTACAAGACTGGTAAGATTGTTGAGGGTAGGTTGGCACACCACATCATTGAGGTGACTGATGATTTATCCAAGGCTTATGATGTTAGTAATCTTTTTTGGCTGACAGATAAGAGTCATCAAGAGATACACGCACTATATAACAGAGATGAGGACACAAAAAAGAAAACTCAACAACTATTATTCGAAATAAATAAAAACGGCACGGGGTAGGTTAGAAAGTTTTAGGCGAGGTATCAAAGACCAGCGCCCGACTTTTCTTCCGAGAAAATGCCAGAAACTAAAAATTTTAGGAAGTATATTTTTATAGGAAGCACCTTTTGAAGGGTGCTTTTTTAGTGAGGTGAAACTATGGATTTATTAACTCTTTTATTTGTAGCTTTAAAACTAATGGGTCATATCGAATGGTCCTGGATTTGGGTTTTAAGTCCTACAATTATTGAATTAAGTATTATTTTGATTGCCCACTTAGTAACCTATTTAGTAATTAGGCATAAAGACAAGGAATGGAACCTACTAAGTGAATCAAAATATAAACAATAAAACGGTTTATCTTTTTTTATTTGAAACGAGAGTAATCGAAAGTAAACCGTATTAAAACAAAAATAAAATGGCTATATTTCAAGGGTTAAAACTTAAATAATCGTGTGAAATAACCATAAATAAACCAAAATTAAAACGAGATTAAAACGAGATTAAAACGAGATAAATGGAAAATACCGGACTAAGAATTTTTATGGTCCGGTATTTTTGAAATAATCGGACTAAGTGTGAAAGGTGGTGAGATTATGGCGAGACCAAGAAAGACGACTGCAACATCGACTGGGAAAATTGGAAAAGAGAAAATAAAAGAAAGACAGGAACAGGAAAGTAAAATTAAGCTTGATAATAAAAACTTAAAAGCACCTGCCTATCTTTCAGAAACTGCAAAATTGGAATTTACACGAGTGGTAGAAGAAGCAAGTAAAATTGATACACTTGATAACCTTGATCTATCCATACTTGCCATATACTGCAACGCTTATTCACAGTATCTGGAAATTACAGCAGAAATTCAAAAAGCTGAGGAGTCATACAGGTATGTCACCGAAGATAACAAAATATCTCCACTCATAAATGCCCAAGATAAGATCGTCAAGCAAATAATGACTTGCTCCAGTAAGTTAGGACTTGCGACAACTGATAGACTTAAATTAATTGTCCCTAGCAAAGAAGAAAGCAAGACTAACAAATACCTAAGATATATCGATGGATAGAGTTACAGAATATGCCAAGCTAGTAGTTAGCGGTAAAGTCTTAAAGGGACAAGCTGAGATTGACTGCTGTAAAAGGCACTTAAGGGACTTAGAGAGAAAAGACTTTGACTATATTTGGGATGTCGAACTATCCGAAAGAGCAATAAACATAGCTAATGAACTCACTATCCTAGAGGGTATGGAACCTGCCAAGCTAAAGACTAGGGGCTTCCAAAATTTTATAATTGGATCCCTACATGGATGGAGAAAAAAGCGAAGCAAGAAGTTAAGATTCAGGGAAGCCTATGTACAAATGGGCAGACAAAATGGTAAGTCCTTTTTGTCGGGAACTGAAATCAATAATCGTGCTACTTTCTCAGGTTACCAAAAAGGTAAAATCTACTGTGCAGCTACTAAGCAAGACCAAGCTAACATAGTTTGGGACGAGGTTGAAAAATTTATAATTGCTGACGAGGAACTTGCTGAGCTATATAGAATTAGACGACATGAAAGAACAATTACTTCAAAGATAACTGGGACTGAAATAAAGTCAGTTGGTAGAGATACTAAGTCTGCGGATGGTTTTAGGTCAATCTTGGCCATAATCGATGAATACCATGCTCACCCTAACAATCAAATGTATAAGCTTATGCTTGATGGTCAAATAAGCGTGGGAAGTCCACTAACCTTAGCTATAACAACGGCAGGTTTTAATATCAATAGTCCCTGCTATGAACAATACGAACTTGCAAAGAAAGTCTTATCTGGTGTAGTAGAAAAGGAATCCCTATTTATCTACATTGCAGAAATGGACGAAGATGACGACATCTGGGACTATAAGAACTGGGCAAAGGCCAATCCACTCTTACTATGGAATGAGGACAATACCTACAACATGGAAAAGGTTAAGGATATGTCCGAAAAGGCCATAGATGCCAAGGAAAAGGGCGGTCAAGAGTTAATAAACTTTATGACCAAGTCTTTAAATGTTTGGGTCAAGTATTCTGGTGCAGGTTACGTAGACCTAGATAAGTTTAAAGAGTGTGAATCTGACTTAATTTTAGAAGATTTTAAGGGTCAAGAATGCATACTGGGAATTGACTTGTCATCTGGTGGAGACTTAACCTCAATAGCCTTAGTTTTTAAATTTGGAGACTATTATTATATTTATTCCCACTCTTTTATGCCAATTTTAAGGCTAGAGGAACACGAGAAAACAGACGAAGCACCTTACAGAATGTGGGTAAGGCAAGGGTATTTAACCTTAACTGAGGGTGTTTTTGGACTAAAAACAGACTACAAATATATAATTAGTCACTTAAAAAAGTTAATTGAGGACTACAACTTAGTAATAACAGCTTGTGGTTATGATGGCCATAATGCCAATGCCTTTTTAGCTGACTTAGACTTTTTAAACTGTGACTTAGTGGAAATAGTCCAATCTGCCAAGTCCTTAAATGATGCCACTGTGGACCTACAATTATCAATCCAAGCCCTACAAGTTAAGTATGACAAGCATAATGACCTACTTAAATGGTCCTTTGCAAATGCTAAGACAACACAAAACTCATTTGGAGAAATTAAAGTCATGAAAGAGACTAACACAGCAAGGATTGACGTGGTGGATGCTGTCATAGATGCTTGGAAGTTAGCAATGGCGATAGATAACACTGAGAGATATAACGCAGAAACAGATATAGAAGAATGGCTTGAAATTATGAAAGAGAAAGGCGGTGAAGAAGATGGGAATAATTAAAAACTTTGGAAGAGCAATAAAAAATAGCTTTACTTGGGGAGAAACTGAACAAGGTTGGCAAACAATAAATATAAGCGATGGAAAAAACGTTGAAAGTCTTATAAGGACATCAAATACATCAGAAATAACTTATTATATTTGCCTAAAGATCCTTAGTGAGTCCATAGGTAAGTTATCAATCCACTTGAAAGATGGCGAAGGAATAAAAATTACTGATAGCGATATAAATTATCTCTTAAAAGTAAGACCAAATCCCTTTATGACTCCTACAGACTTTAAAACTTTGATGGAATTTAACCGAAACCACTACGGAAATGCTTATGCCTTGATAGAAACCAACGGCAATAAAAGAGTTGGACTCCATCCACTAGACCCTAGAAAGGTTAAAGTAGTTATTGATGATGACCACATACTTAGTCACAAAACAAAATATTATTACAAGTACACCGACAAGGGTAAAGACTACTACTACCAAGACAAGGAAATCATCCACTTAAAGGGTGGTCTGTCAAGAGATGGTATAGTTGGGACATCAATAGCAGAGGAACTTGCAGGGACTATAAGGGGAGCCATAGAAGCACAAAAGTATCTCAATGACTTGTACTCTAGAGGACTTACAGCAAATGCAATCTTGGAATACACTGGAGAACTTAACAAGGACAAGAAAAAGGAACTTGTGAGGACTATAACAGAATTTGTAAGGGATAAAGATAATGGAAACATTGTGCCAATACCTTTGGGAATGAAACTAACACCACTTGACATCAAACTTACAGATGCACAATTCTTTGAACTTAGGAAGTTTACAGGCTTACAGATTGCGGCCGCCTTTGGTATAAAACCAAACCAATTAAATAACTACGACAAGTCAAGTTACAACTCATCAGAGATGCAAAACTTGACTTTTTTAATTGACACGCTCCTAGTGATCCTTAAGAAGTATGAAGAAGAATTTGATTACAAACTCTTATTTGAGGATGAAATAAATAAGGGAGTCCATACTGAATTTAACGTAGCGACTATCCTAAGAGGAGATTTAAAATCTCAAGCAGAGGCTCTGCAAAAGTATGTATCAGGTGGAATTTACACTCCAAATGAAGCAAGAGCTTACTCTGGTATGCCTAAAATTGATGGCGGAGATGTCCTTATGGTTAATGGTACTTACGTGCCAATTGATGATATAGGAAAAGCTTATGAGAAAGGTGGTGAGAAAAGTGATTAAAGTTAAAAATGATGCAGATAAAACTACAATTTTTGTAAGTGGTGACATTGTCGATGATGCTTGGAAAGGTTGGTCTTGGGGTGACAAGGTAGAAACCTACCCACAGGACATCAGGGATCTTTTAAAAGATGCCAAGAAAAACATCGATGTAGTTATATCATCTGGTGGTGGGGATCTCTTCGCTGGTATGGCAATCTGCAACTTACTTCAAAGACATGATGGTCATACAAAAGCAATTATTGATGGATTAGCGGCATCTGCCGCATCAATCATAGCCTTTGGTTGTGACGAAATTGAGATGCCGTCAAATGCTTATCTAATGATACACAAGCCTATGGTGGGCATCATGGGGAATTCTGACGACCTACTCAAATGGGCGGAAACCTTAGACGAACTCCAAAAGGGGCTTGTAGAAACCTACATGAGTAAAGCTGTTGAAGGTAAGACAGAAGAAGATATAAACAATTTAATAAACAAAGAAACTTGGCTCACTGGCAAATCTGCAAGTGAGTTTTTTAATATCCAAGTTACAAATGCATCAAGCGTAAATAATGACTTTGGAAAATCAGTTTTAAATTACAAGCACACTCCAAAGGAATTAATTAATAAGACAGATGATGAGGAAGAAAGAAAGCTTAAAGAAATAGAAATCGCCATGGCGATGAACTAAGAAAAGAGGTAAAAAATGAAAAGAAGCGTAGAAATTAAAAACAAAATCGTAAATATCAAAAACGATATGAAAGCCCTTCAAGAGCAAGGTAAAATCGACGAAGCGCATGCAAAAATCGAACTTTTAAATCAAGCAAGAAAAGAACTTGAAATTGCACTTGAAGATGAAAAAGAAGAATTTAAAAACATCGTAGAACATGGAACTGAAATCACATCAACTGGAGAAGTTGACGACAATGTAATCTTTAATAAGATGCTTACTGGTAAAGAACTAACTAATGCAGAAATTGCAAGAGTACAAAATACACCAGGAGCGCCAGGACAAATTGAACACGACGAAGAAAGAGGTGGAGTTTTAGTTCCTGAAGAACAAACTCTCCAAATCGAAGAGTATAAGAAAAACCAAGTAGCACTTAAGAACTTTGTAAATATCATCGAAGTAAACTCTTTTAGAGGAAAATTCCCACTTGCGACAGAACAAAAAGGAAAATTAATTCCATTCGAAGAACTTACAGAAATTGAAAAAACAGAAGTTAAATTTAAGTCTCAATCTTGGGAAGTTAAAGATTATGGTGTAATTATCCCACTATCTAATACTTTCTTAGAAGATGTGAGAATTAACATCATTGACTACATTGGAAAACAGTTTGCAACAATGGCAGTAAACACAGAAAACGATCTAATCTTAGCAGCATTAAAAGAAATGACAGCCGCTAAAAAGAAAACAGGCAAAGGAATTGACGATTTAAAAACTGTTTTAAATGTTGATTTAGATCCAGCAATTGCTATTAATGCAAAAATTATCACTAACCAATCAGGATTTGACTACTTAGACAGACTTAAAGACTCACAAGGTAACTATGTATTACAACCAATCCCTGGTGATGCAACAAGAAAATCACTAGTTGGCAGAGAAGTTATCGTAGTACCTGATGCATTACTTTCAGGCACTAAGGGAGCATTACCTTTCTATGTTGGAGACTTTTCACAAGCACTTAACTTCTTCAACAGAAAGGGTTATGAAATTGCAGTATCTGACCAAGCAGGATTTACTCAAAACGCTACTCTTTTAAGATGTATTGAAAGATTTGGAGTATATAAATTTGATGAAGAAGCAGTTAAACTTGTAGAAATTACACCAGCTACAACTACTGCCTAAGAAGTAAGGGGGTAAATTATGACCCTTGAAGAAGTAAAAAATTATCTGCGAGTGACATACGATGATGATGACGGCTATCTGACTAACTTAATGCAGGTAGCCGAAGATTATCTCGTAGCTGGAGTTACTGACTATCTTAAGAAGAAGGAAAATGACCACTTTAAGGCAAGGGCTGAAATAGTGAAACTTGTAATCATACAAAATCTATACGATGAAAGATACATGATGGGGCAAGCTCTTGAAATGAACTACATTGTAAGAAGTATGATAACTCAATTAGAGTATGGTGATGTAAATGTATAACCCAGGAAGAAACCGAGTAAAGGTTGAGTTTTACGACAGATCAGAAACTGAAGATGTCCTCAATGATGTGGGAGAATATGAACAAAAACCTAAGCTTATATGCAAGGATTGGGTGGAACTCATACCTACAACTGGAAGAGAATTTTTGCAGAATAGAAAGTCTGAAAGCGATATGACCTACAGGTTTAAGATGCGAAAAAGAAAAGACATCGAGGTTAATGACTATGTAGAATTTAACGAAATTAGGGCAGAAATCATCTACATTGCACCCTTTATAGAACCTACAGTCCAAAATAGATATATGGAAGTGGTGGTCCTATGGCACAGTTAACAGAAATTAAAGGACTGGATAAGTTTGCGGACAAATTAAAACTCTTAGAGAAAAAAGCACCAGGCTTAATCATAGATAGGTATGACAAGCTTGGAAGAAGAGTTGTAAAAGAGTTAAAGTCCGCCACTCCAGTATCTAATATTGCCAAAAAACCTAGTCAAAGGTTAAAAGGCAAGTGGAACGCTGAACCTACAGCTAAAGAGCAAGGGGTCTATGTCAAAAGGATTAGAAACAAGTCGCCTATCTTTGGAGTAGTTGAAAGAGGACACCGAGTTGGAAGGCGAGGAAATCCAAAAGAGAAAAAAGGCAAGGACTATGTAGAGGGTAAATTTTTCTACAAGAAAAAGATGGACCAGTTAGGCCCAGAGATAATCGCAGAACAAGAAAAAATGATTGATGAACTCTTTGACGAGGTGTTTGGATGATAAAAGGAAAAGACCTCAAAAGAGGTATCACAAAGAAAATCCATGAGAATTTTAAGGAAAAAGTATTAAATAGTGAGGCACAACAAGACTTTAAGGAGTCTTATTTTTTTGTCTACTTTGAGACTTTTGAAAGAGAATCCTACTCAAATACCAATGATTATGTCAACTATGGAGTAGTGATCCAGTATCAAAAGGCAGACAAAAACTCACTAATGGAAATAGGGGATAGGCTATCTGAAATCTTTAATTACAGCTTAAAAATTGAGGATCTATACCTACTAATTACCAATAACAGCTGGTATATAGAGGACAATGCCCTATTTTTTACTTTTGAACTTGGATTCTACGTGGATAAATTGAAAAAAGACATTAATTACGAATTAATGCAAGAACAATATATGAAATATGAAAGGGGAGATATAAATGGCTAAATTAGGCTTACCATATCTACACATATGCTTTACAGAGCAAGGGATTGCCAGAATTGGCAGAAGTGTAAGAGGTATAGTTGCCCTAGTCCTACAAGAAAAGCAAATGAAGGGAACTTATGACATCTATACGGCATCTGACATTCCAAAAGAATTATCAGAAAAGAACAGAGAACAAGTTGAACTAGCACTTGTAGGTTATCAAAAGACACCTAAAAAACTAATTGTCGTAGTGGAACAATCAGAAACTGCTGACAAACCTAAATTTGATGTAACTACCGAAGCTTTTAAAATGCTTGAAACCCTAAGATGGGACTATCTTGCAGTACCATTTGCAGATGAAGTTGATAGTGAAAAGATAGCAACTTGGATAAAGACACTTAATGACAACAAGGATAAGAGATGCAAATTTGTCGCAGCTAATGTAGATGCTGACAACAAGAAAATCATCAACTTTACAATGCCAAGCGTTAGCACTAGAGAAAAAGAATATAAGACAAATGAGTACACATCAAGAATTGCAGGTCTTATAGCAGGTACACCAATGCAAATTGCTTGTACTTATGCACCACTACCAGAACTTAAGGCTTGTACTCACTACACACAAGAGGAGATAGGTCAAAGGATTGGAAAGGGCGAGTTTGTACTTTTAAATGACGGCGAGAAAATCAAGGTAGCAAGAGGAGTTAACTCACTTGTAACTACAAGTCAAATCGAAGGGGAGTCCTTTAGAAAAATTAAGATAGTAGACATCATGGATGCTATGGCTGACGATATTCAATGGGCTGCACAAGATTCTTATATTGGTAAGTATGCCAACTCTTATGACAACAAGGTGCTTTTAATGTCAGCAATTAGGGGCTATATGGAAATCCTTGAAAATGACGGACTACTTGCAAAGGGATGCTCACGTGTTGAAATTAACATCGAAGCACAAAAAGCTTTCTTAAGATCTATGGGCTATCAAACAGTTGACGGAAGAAATGTCGATGAAATGGATCTTAAGGAAATTAAGGAAGCTGATACTAAGGATAAGGTATTTATCAAGGCTTACTGTAAAATCCTTGATGCCATCGAAGAAATCGAACTTGATGTAGTAATTTAAGGGGTGGAAATATGATAAGAGATATACAAGACGAACAAGTCATCAACGGTACTTTTGGAGAAGTATGGATAGATGACACTTACCTAGCTACCCTTACAAAATTTGAAGCTAAGGTAGCTATGACAAATGGCGATATTTTAAGACCTAGAGACCTATGGAAAGGAAAGAAACTCCTAGAACTTGAAGGCTCTGGATCTTTAACAATGGGAAAATACTCATCAATTGGAATCCAACTTATGCACACTAAGTTGTCACAAGGAAGAACTCCAGTTGTAAAAATCATGGGTAAACTAGACGACCCAACTGCCCTAGGTGCAGAAAGAATAATGTTAAAGAACGTAACTTTTTCAGAATTGACACTATTTGACTTCGAGCACGCTAAGGCTTTGGAAGAAACTATCCCATTTAACTTTAGACACTATGAACTATATGACTTTATAGAGGAGTGAGAAAATGAACGCAGTAGAAAAATTAATGCAATTTGATGCTGGCAAGGTGCAAATGCCAAGAGGCGAAAAGAAAATAAGACTTAATAAATTGGGTGGGGAAGAATTTATTTTCCCTATCCAAGCTTTAGATCCTGCCCTTGCAGGAGAAATTGCCGAGAATATGATGGATATTACAATGGGGAAGGGCAACAGTGCCAAGGTTAACCTTATAAAATACCAAGCACAACTACGCACAATCGTAGAGGGATGCCCTGATGTCTTTAAAAACCAAGACCTACAAAAGAGATTTGGGGCAAAAACTCCTAACGAACTTGTAGAAAAGTTAATGCTATCAGGCGAAATGGATATCCTTTCAGGTGCCATTGAGGACCTATCAGGATACGAGGACGAAGAAAGTAAAGTAAAAAACTCATAGACTCCAATCCACACGTACAAACTGCCTATTGGCTGTATAAAGAAAAGGGTTGGAGTCCTTATAAATACCTTAAGATGCCCTATGGTGAAAAAGTAATCACAAGGGCATTTTTTCTTAGGGAAATTGAAGAGTTAGAGAAAGAACAAAAGGAATTGGAGGACTTATATGGCGAAAAGTAGAATATATGATGCAACTTTGCGACTTGTAGACAAGTTTTCCAAGCCTCTTGAAGTCATGGATAGGCACTTGACCAAATTTGAAAAGCACTATAAGCAGACTGGAAAAAGTCTATGGGCAACTGGTAAAAGCCTTGACGGATTAGGAAAAGCAATGACTAAAAGTGTCACTGCTCCCATTGTTGCAGTTGGAGCATTAAGTACCAAAGCATGGAAGGAAGTAGACGAAGCACTTGATACCATAGCAACAAAAACTGGTGCAACTGGAAAAGACATGGAAGCCTTTGAGGGTACTTTTAAAAACTTAGCCAACAAAGTCCCAGCCGACCTCCAAGAAATCGGCGATGCAGTCGGAGAAGTAAACACCCAATTTGGACTGACTGGAAAAGCTTTAGAAGATGCTTCTGAAAATATTATTAAATTTGCCACAATTAACGGACAAGATATTACACAAGCATCAATCCAAGCTAAGCAGGCGATGTCTGCACTTGGAGTTGAGGGCAAAGACCTAGACAAGGTCCTAGATGCAGTTACTAAGACTGCACAAGACACGGGTCAAGGCACAGACAAGCTTTTCGATGCCCTTATAAGAGGAGGGCCACAGCTTAAGAGCCTTAAATTAGACTTTGCCCAAGCTACTGCTCTTATGGGTGACTTGGAAAAATCTGGTATCGATACAGGCAAGACCATGTCCTACATGTCTAAGGCACAAGTTGCCTTTGCTAAGGATGGCAAGGGACTAAGTGAGGGACTTAAGGACCTACAAAAACAACTTGATGGAGCAGGGTCAGACACAGAAAAGCTAAATATTGCAAGTAAATACTTTGGCACAAAGGGTGCAACTTTTATGCTTGATGCCATAAATCGTGGAGCCTTAGACTTTAAGAGTTTTGCAAATGCGGCGGAATTAGCCAAAGGATCTGTATCTGCTACCTTTGATGAGACATTAGACCCAATAGACAACTTTAAAAAGTTATTTAACGGCTTAAAAATGGCAGGGGCAGACCTATTTGATGCTTCTGCTGGTATATGGGGACCACTACTAGAAAAAGCAATTGGCAAGGTACAAAAGCTTACAGACTGGTTTACCAACTTATCTGATACACAAAAACAAAATATTGTTAAGTGGTTAGGCATGGCGGCGGCAGTTGGACCCCTTTTGATAGGTTTTGGTAAGGTCTTTACCCTAGCTGGGAAGGTCAATTTTAAATTATTCGACTTTGCAAAGGCAGTCGGTAAGGCTGGCGGTATAACTAAATGGTTTGGTCAAAGTGGTTTTGGAATAATGTTTAAAAGCTTTGGCAAGTTTGGAAAAGTGTTAGGTAAAGGAGCCTTAGGACTTGGTAAATTTGTCATTGGTCTTGGTCCAGTAGGCTGGGCAATAATGGCTGTTGTTGCGGCGATTGCCCTATTAATTGCTAACTGGAAAAAGGTCAAACCAGTAGTTACCAAGGTTATAAATGCGGTAGTGCAAAGTTTTAACCACTTTAAAGAGGTTGCAGGCAATGTATTTAACCACGTTGTCGAAGTAATTAAAGGCTTTATAGAGGGTGCAAAGAATCTATTTAACAGCATAATCTCTTTTATAACTGGTACTTTCCTAGGTGCTTGGAACAGTGCTTGGACTGGAGTAGTTGGTGCATTTAAAACTATCTTTGGTGGAGTTAAAAGCTTTGTCAAATCCGTTATGAATGGAGTTATAGGCTTTATAAATCGTGGTATAGGTGGACTTAATAAAATCCAAGTGCCTGACTGGGTGCCTCTAGCAGGTGGTAAGGGAATCAATATCCCTCTAATACCTCAACTAGCCAAGGGTACTAGCTTCTGGAGGGGTGGACTTGTACAAGTCCACGAAAGAGGCGGAGAAATTGTTGACTTGCCAAGAGGCTCTAGGGTAATGCCACATGATAAGTCAGTGGCAGAAGCCTACAAGATGGGCAATACTAAAAATAACAATGTCAACATAACAATCCCTAAGATAGCTGACCAAGTTGTAGTAAGGGAAGATGCCGACATAGACAGGATAGTTAATGGTATAGCAAATAAATTAAAAATTGCTAAACAAAATAGGATTGGGGGCTTAACTTAATATGGAAGTATGGTTAACACATCAAGGCGAGAGGTTGAGGCTCCCAATCACTCCCTTTTATAACATAGAGGAGCCACAAAACAATAACACTGAGACCTTAAACGAGGTAGGAACTGTAAACCTTAAAGGTAAAAAAGGTCTTAGAAGTCTTACAATTGAGAGTTTTTTCCCAAGTAAAGAATATGATTTTTTG
>QWCK01009015.1_pt1 | contig 16112 bp, 11 predicted proteins | sample 1972571 | NCBI WGS metagenome assembly QWCK01 (sample SAMN09866710, study PRJNA288562) | Human gut metagenome isolate term2_stool, whole genome shotgun sequencing... | isolation source: gut | host: Homo sapiens | place: USA: California
CTAGTTGCCGTTATATACTTTCATTTTTTTGTCCTATCTTTTGCGGCTATCATAGTTGCTGGCTATAGTTGCTTGAACCGCTTGTTTCTGTGTCTAACGTTGCTAACTACTTCCGCTAACTACTTGCGTTACTACTACCGCTACTGCAACTACTACTAGCGGCCACTACTGCCACTACAACAAATTCTAATGCTGCCTTAGCAGTTCAAGTGACAATTAGTGGATTCGCTAGTTCCGCTAGTTCCGGTGGTTTCTGTGGTTCTGGGATAACGAGTGCTTTACTATTACAATCAAATGAATCAATCAGAGCTAATCGGATTCATTCTGATAAATCGGATAAGTTCCGATAAACACCTATGCCCTACGATACACTATAATACACTTTGATACGTTACGATACACTATAATACGTTTCGATACAGTTCGATACAGTTTAATACGTTTCGATACACTTTAATACATCTGCGGGGTATGCCGTGTTGTACCTTTGCATCGTTCCTCCGGGAATAGGCGGTAGTGGCGCGGAGCAAGCACATTACCACAATCTATTCCCCTTTCAATATTAAATGTTACCTTTGCTTACGGCTCTTGCAACTATAAGGAACTTTGCTCGGGCCATTATTTGACAGGGAGACAATATATAACACCATAAGAACAATAGAGACAAATGCAATTAAGATTACGCTTATTCAGTACGCTTTTGTTCCTCCTCTACGTGGGGATTAGTGCGGATGCCGCACCTCGTACCGCGAGTGAAGCAAAGCGACTTGCTCAACAGTACTTTACGTCACAGGCCATCTCACTGCGGAACACCCCGCAAAAAGCAGCCTCATTAACCCTATCTTTGGAGTCGGCTCCGAAGATGAGTTCGGCTCTGCTCCGTGCTACAGGTGCTCAAACTGCCGATGCTTGCTACTACTTCGTGTACAACCGTGGCGAAGGAGAAGGCTTTGTAATCGTTTCCGGTGACGACCGTTTGGCACCGTACATCGGTTTTTCCGATTCAGGACGCTTCTCCTCTAAGGACATGCCCGATAATCTGGCAGCCTTTTTGGAACAGTGCCGCATCACCATTGATGCTCTGTTAGCCTCCGGTGATGCCGATGCGCTCCGCGCGTTGGAACCGCAGCCGCTGAGCGGATTGCGTAGTGGGGAAGAACCTTTACTCAATGATATTCAGTGGAACCAAAACTATCCTTGGAACAACCAAACGCCCGTTGATTCCTACGGAGAACATATGCCTGTAGGCTGTGTAGCTACCGCTTATTCGCAAATCATGCGTTACTATAAGTGGCCCGACCGCGGTACAGGCTCCCACACCTATACCGATACATACGGAACCGGCGAAACGCTTAAGGTTAACTTTGAAACCGATTACGATTGGGCTAATATGACCGGTCGGCTACTTTCGCCCAATGCGGCTTCGGAAGCTGAAGTAAAGGCTCTTTCTACTCTGGCCTACCACGCAGGAGTGGCGGTCGATATGATGTACACCAAAAACGGAAGTGGAGCATTTTCACCACACGTATTACGCGCTCTTAGGGACTTCTTCCGCTACGATAAGGGTCTGACCATGAAGTGCAGAGCTAACTTCACTCAGGAAGAGTGGAACAATCTAATTAAAGCGCAACTGGATGCCAAACGACCCGTATTCTACGCAGGTAGTGGCTCCGGTGGTGGACATGCTTTTGTATGCGACGGATACAACGCAAGGGGCTATTTCCACTTCAACTGGGGATGGGCAGGATTGAGTAACGGATACTTCAACCTGAACTTTTTGGTTCCCTCCAAAATGGGTATCGGTGGTGGTGCCGGAGGCGGTTTCAGCCAAGGTCAGGAAGTGATTGTGGATATCTTCCCCGATAAGGACGGTACCTCAAAAGAATACGACGATACGCACCTGGTTACCGATAAGCTCTTTATCACCTTAAAGGACGTCAACAAGGCGCTTATGATGAAAGTAAAGAGCACCGTTTGGCTATACGAAAACTACAAGTACGACGGGCAAATCACTATGGCAGCCACCCGTGTAGGCTCGCAAGATACCGTATGGATGGAAGATATTGCCGACAATCTGAACTTTGATGATATGTTCCAGGAAGCCACCTACACCATTGAGGATTTTGACGTAACCAAAATACTCACGGAAGGTGATTGGGAAATATTCGTAGCTCATAAAGCAACTCACAGAGACGGTACAAAATATTGGCGTGCCAATGTACCTATTGAATACGAGCTTGTAAGTCGCTTCTTCTCCATAAAGAAGAATGAAGACGGATCGTATGAAGTGAACAAAATCAACAATCCTTCGAGATATGATCTGAAGGTCGACATGGAAAGCCTCGATTACTCGTTCAATCAGTACAGCTACAGCACTCTTTCCGTCAATATTACGAATAAAGGAACCAAGGAATTCCACGGTTTAATCTACTTGATGACAAAAGACGGCGATTCGTTCCGACCCATGCAGATCGGAAACGCTATCCCCGCACTTGCTCCCAATAAGACAGAAGTGCTTAGCTATGTGATTGCACGGTTCCCCTTCAGCAGCAATACACACGAATACGCTCTATGCTACATGGATGAATACGGCAATCCGGTTTATATCGACCTGCCTGAAATGAAAGTAACGCCCGAAACCGATTATGATCCGGCAATTGTGGTTAGTTCGGTTAAGGATAAACTTCTGCTCGGTCTTGATGAGCGAAAGCTGACGCCTATTGCGCTTAAAAAGGTAGGAAAGTGGAAGACCGACGACAATAGCGCCTATATGCGTTGGGAAATTACCAAGAAGGGTAATTCAAAGGTTCACTATGAATCGGATTGGATTCCCATTGTCTTTGAAAAGGATAGCATTGCTTTCACCCCGGAAGTACCTTCTTCGTTCCTCGTTCGCCAAGGCGATATCGTTTACTTCGATATTACGTTCCTCAATAGCGTAAAGAGCGAATTTGTTGCCGTTATGGAACATCCGTTCCTGACTGCCACAGTGGCACAAAACCTGCCTGCGGAAAAGATCGAAAAGACGATTAACTCTGTTCGCATCTTCCCCAATCCGGCTAATAGAGAAACCCGGGTAACCGGTGTTGCTCCCGGATCTGAAGTACGCATCTATGGCGTAGACGGAGCTCTGTTGCAACAGACCGTTGCCGGTACCGATGGAAACTTGACGCTTTTGCTCAGCGCACTACCCGAAGGACAATATCTGGTAACGCTGTACGATAAGGATAACAACCTTTGCACGAAGCCGTTGACCATTTCACGCTAAAGCACTCCAACTCCACGTAGGAAACAAAATTCCAACCGGAGTTTGAATAAAGGCAGAGCTGCTTATACGTGGCTCTGCCTTTTCGTTTTGATGTTACCCCGGTCAATGCAATAAGATTTTGCCTGCAAATAACTACGGCAATTGCTGCATCCACCAACATAGGTAACGCACCCACTATACAATATGTCAAAGAACGCTATTCCTCAGGTTGGGGCTTCGGCGCCGCTCTGCTAACAATCCGCAGCTTCACACCCATCCACGGACGCTAACTGCATTAGATGCTAGTATCATCCGGTATACTAACTATCAGTGGAAGTTAATCATCCACTGAAGCTACCATCCACTGATACTAATAATCAACCCGTGGTAGCCATCCGTGGAGGTTAATCATCCGCTGAGACGGTGGTAGACATCCGTGGATGGTTAATCATCCGCTAATGGAGTAATCAGACGGTGATAGCCATCCGTAGAGGTTACTCATCCACTGATGTAATAATCATACGGTGGTAATGTCCGTCGGTGCTTTTGTCCCGAGGCGATAACGCTATGCCGGAGCTCGCTTGCTCCGTGCGTCTACCGCCTATTCCCTGAGGAACGATGCAAAGGTACAACACGGCATACCCCCCAAGTGTATTAAAGTGTATCGAAGTGTATTAAACTGTATCGTAACGTATCCTAACGTATCGAAGTGTATTGAAACGTATTAAACTGTATCGAAGTGTATTAAACTGTATCGAAGTGTATTAAACTGTATCGAAGTGTATTAAACTGTATCGTAACGTATCCTAACGTATCGAAGTGTATCGAAACGTATCAAAGTGTATTATAGTGTATTGTAGGCCATAGGTGTTTATCGGACCTTATCCGATTTATCAGAATGAATCCGATTAGCTCTGATTGATTCTGATTGATTCTGATTAATTCCGATTAATTCCGATTAATTCCGATTGCCCAAAGGCAATAGTAGCTCCGGAGCTTGTTGCTGCAGTCGTTCCGCACAGTTAAAGGGGCTGCCCCGGTAGATTATGTACGAAATTATCGTATTTTCTCCTAATATGATTGTTATTCGAAGAAATATTTATACCCTTGCAATAGCAGTAAAAGCGATTGGCTTCCCAACTGCTATGGAACTGATATGCGGGCACCGGTATGCCCCACGCGAAAAATTGGGAAGCACGATAGAAAAGGAGGAAAAAGAATAGAGGGAAAGGATGAGGCAGTTATATACGCTCCCATTACCGACCCCGGAAAGTATGGAAACCAAAAGCTTAAAGAGATGTGTGATGCTAACCGCCGGGGGCTGCTCGCCGGTTGCATCTGCCGCATCAATTTATCCGTCATGGGCACCCTCCTTAAAGCGGACGAAGCGGGTAGCCCTATTGATCCCTCCAACGACGTGCCCGAAAGAGAGCACGCCACTAAAGCGCGTTCCGCAATCGTGATGGAGCCTATGAACTCCGTAGGAATACCGGTGGAACGCTACAGTAAGTACAAGTAGAACTACAACAAGTAAGTAACACAAAGTAAATAGTAAGTTCAGTAGAACTACAATAAGTAAGAAACGCAAGTAAGTACGTAAATTCAAGTAGCATTATAATAAGTAAGTAATACAAGTAAGCAATTAGTTAGTATGAAAATTGTAAAGATGGCAGCCATCGCCACGATGGCACTCACGCTCTTCGCCTCCTGCAACAAGAAGGATGAGCCCAAAAAGGAAATTTCTTCCATTTGCATTCGGCTGAACGAGACTGCGCTGCGCGCAGTCGAAGATCCGATTGCGGACGGTACGGTTAATAAGATCACTGATAATGTAAAGGTGATCATCAACGACGGTAAGCAAACATTCACCCTTAGTCCGGCTGATATCGAAGCCGCAAAATCGACCACCGGTTGGAGAAAAGCGATCAAGGTGGTTCCCACCAAGGTGGCTGTTATCGCTAACGGTGACATAAACGGGAAGAACATCAACGAGTTCCAACAGTTGGGAAACTACACAGACCCTCTGTACGAACCAAACAGCAAAAAAGGGACGTTTGAAACCAAAATACCTCTCTATGGAGAAACAACCACTATTACCAAGGGTCAGGATGGTGACGTTATTACGTTTACCGCTAATGTTGAGGTTAAACCTGCTGTGGCACGTCTTGAAATCGCCGGTGAGATTAAAGGACAACCTAACTCCCTGGGTGAAAATGCATACAGTTCTATAACTGTGGAAGAAGTGTACATCAATAACTATCGGACTAAAGGGGGCGAATCGGGTCGTACGTACCGTAAGGCAAATCAAGATCTGAACGGATTCGACAAACCCGTAGATCCCCTAATGATGGATAATGTTGGTGGTGAGGATTATCAATATTTTTGTAAGAAGCAGTTCGTTGCCGGCTATCAGCTCTTCCCTGAAACAAAGGATGAACTCACGAAAAATCCGTTCCCCAAGGATTTCTATACCCACGTAATCCTGAAGGTGAAAGTTCAATGTCCATCACTAAAGTCAGGACGTGTGATACGGGGTGCAATCGAAGAAGAAGGTTATGTGACCATCAGATCCTTTATGAAGGATGCTACCGGTGACCTGAAAGGGTTTGAGGCAGGTACCATCTATAAGCTCGACCTCGCTGACCTGAGCAAGTATTTCAAAACGGACGAAAACTTAGATCCTGAAACCCCTGTTACTCCGGAACCCGAGCCTGACAAAAAGGCGCTTATCGTAAAGGTTACACCCGTTGCATGGACGGCGCAGAACATTAAGCCCGACATTATCCAGAAGTAAATTAGGCTTATGCACTAAAACGGAATCCCCTTACGAGAGGAGGCGAGCCGCCACACGGCGCTTCGCCTCCCTCCGGGGCTTCCCCTAATTTGCTTCCTAACAGCCACCTATTCTTAAGGACAAATCGCAAGCAGCTGCCCAATCGCACAAAAACGGAAAACAAAACAGCATCTTACAGCAATTTGGACGAATTTAGGCACCACCTTTTGGATTTTAGCAGCAAGATGAATAAGACGGCAAGTGATCACGTTAGCAGTATGAACAAATTTTTCAAGATGGCAGCTATCGCCTCCGTGGTAATTGCGCTCTTCGCTTCCCCGTATAAGTAGAACGGAGCTAACACGAGCGTTTGCAGATCCCATTCCCGATGGAACGGTGCCTCAAATTGACAAGGTAACTGTTTCCATCAATAACGGTGCCCTAAGTTACACTTTGGAGGGTGATTCCCTTCAAAGGGCGCTCACCCCGGCCGGTTACAGGGTGCCCGTAACAGATCCTGTAACTGAAGTGACCCTCACCGCAAACGGGAGTGAAAGCAGTAATGTAACGCAATTTCAGGGTTCTACTGTGCTTATGACGGCAACCGCTACCGGCACAGATATTGTGGCCACAGTCAATCCGAAGGACAGCGAAAAAGTAACCTATAGCGTAAATCTTTCCCTTAAGCCCCTGATGGCTCGTTTGGAAGTATTCGGAAAGATAGAGGCATTAAATCCTGCTTGGGATCACTTCGAAATAGAGGAGGTATATGTGAATAATTTCCTATTAAAGTATGAGGATAAGGATAAGCGTTTCTATTCCAAAGGGAGTGATATTGCTGCTAAAAAACGCCTTAGAAGAGGAATGTATGATAAAGTTCCTCGCGACGTAGAGTCACAGACGGCTTTCCAAAATGGAACAAAGGTGATTGCCTATCATCTTTTCCCGCTTACCGAAAAAGAACGCGCTGCTGCCATTCCTCCGCGCTATTTCGATCATCTCATCCTGAAAATAAAGGCTGTGCCCGCCAATTCCTCCCAAACTGCAAGCGAGGGTTTCCTCACCATTTGGAGCTTCTACGAAAACACCAAGGGCGACCTTAAGGGCTTTGAGGCGGGTAAAATATATAAGTTCGACCTTGGCACGTTGAGCAATATGTTTAATGTGGCCAATGCCAACGATCTTCCTATTACGAAGACTCCCGAATCCGGAACTCCGCATAGTATGGCACTGAGAACTAACTCAATTCCCTGGACGATGAATAATGCCACACCGCGCCTCAATGAGAAATAAGTAAGAGCGCAACATGCTATACTATTAGCGGAAGCCGAAAGATAATATTACCAAGAAAAGCGATGCAAGGCGTTAAAACCACCCCTTACCGCAAATAACAAATAACAAGTACCAGCGAAAACAACAAATATACGTTTATGAAATCAGCGGCAAAATACCTTATCCTCACTTTAGTGGCGCTTCTCACCGCTTCGTGTAGCAGATTCTTTGACGATTTGAGTAAGTGCGTAACCCCTAAGTTGCACTTCGTGTACTATGCCGACGGAGCGGATAACGTACTGAAGGATCATATCCAAAGCGGACGTCTATATGTATACGACGAATCCGGCAAGCTTCATTATATCAAGCCCTTAGGCGCTGCCGAACTGCGCGACGGTATGGAGCTGAAAGACATACACTCAGGTAAATGGACGCTGGTTGCCTGGGGAAATATCAATAGCGCGACCGATGTAAAGGCACCCAAATCTATTTCCGCGGGTTCCGTAACGGCATTGCCCGATGAGGCGGGCATCTACCGCACATCCGATTCGCTTTATTATGCCGAGTACGTGCTCGATTTTTCCAAACTGAAAAGCACCGATGTGGAAGTTCCCTTCTCCTCGGCACACGTAAGCTTAGATGTAGTGGTAAAGGGCTTTGATGCCGTTTACCCCGGCCAAAAGCTCCAACTCAAGGCAGCACCTGCCGGTACTCATTATTCCATTGCCGGCTACAAGGGCGGCATACCGTTCCCCACCGAGCTGAAGCCCTATCTGCCCAAATTAGGTCATTCCGTTTCCGATGATATGTATCGGGCGCGATTTGATCTGCTGCGTATTGATAACGAAGCCGGCTTTACGCTGTCGCTCCTCAATGCGGACGATGCTGCGGCAGCTCCCTACGTATCTTTATCCTTGCCCGATTATGTGGCAGAGCACAATATACCCCTTAAAGGGCGCCACGAGGTGGAAATACCCGTGCTGATCACCTTCGAAAAGAAGGGAGGAACCGACCAGTTGGTAGTCAATATTACCCCCTTCGTGTGGGGATCCATCAACATTAAGCCGGACGTAATTGCCCAATAAGCGGCACCCCTCTAACGGTAGCGCACCCACTGCGCTACCGCTACTGCTGACGCACCGCCGCTGCACCCCTGCCGCAGCTTGATGCCGTTGCACCCCGCGCTACCGCTACTGCTGACGCACCGCCGCTACTGCTGACGCACCGCCGCTGCATCCCTGCCGCAGCTTGATGCCGTTGCATCCCAGGCTCCCGCGCACCGCTGATGCGCACCCGTTGCTTAACGTTGTCGCACCAACTGCGGAACCGCTGACGCTGTGCACCCGATGCTTGACGCTGCGCACCCGTTGCTTGACGCTGCGCACCAACTGCGGAACCGCTGACGCTTTTATCCGAACCTATCAGAGTTTATCGAAACTTATCGGAGCTAATCTGATAGGTTCCGATTGGCTCCGATTGGCTCCGATTGACTCGGTCTGGTTCGGATAGGTTCCGATTGGCTCCGATTGACTCGAACTGGTTCTGATAGGTTCCGATAGGTTCCGATTGGCTCCGATTAACTCCGATAGCGCACGATTGCTTAGGATAACCTAAGGCAATAGTAGCTCCGGAGCCTCTCGTTGCAGCCGACAGGTGTAGGATTTCCCCTCGCGCGGGTTTCTACAGAGACTGTTGCATAAAGGCGAATCGCTGTGTTGCTTTCGGGATTCGGCTTCGGTCACATACGGAGGTATGCTCCCTTCAGACCTCTTATACAATATGTCAAAGAACGCTCTCCCTCGGGGTGGCGCTGTCACCGCCCGAGGCGATAACGCTATGTCGGAGCTCGCTTGCTCCGCGCATCTACCGCCTATTTCCCTGAGGAACGATGCAAAGGTACAACGGGGCGCAACCCCCAAGTGTATTAAACTGTATCGAAGTGTATTAAACTGTATCGTAACGTATCCTAACGTATCGAAGTGTATCAAAACGTATCGAAACGTATCGAAGTGTATCGAAACGTATTAAACTGTATCGAAACGTATTAAACTGTATCGTAACGTATCCTAACGTATCGAAGTGTATTAAACTGTATCGAAACGTATCCTAACGTATCGAAGTGTATCGAAACGTATCGAAGTGTATTATAGTGTATCGTAGAATTTTGTAGTTTATCGGAGTTTATCCGATAAATTATCCCCTTTGGGCACTTTCTAATATTGCCGTTATCTTGCTTGAAAGATATACATCAAATATCTCTATTTAGGAAATAATGTGTAACTTTGTGTTACCGGAGGCAAGTAGGAACAGGGGCTTGATAAAATAACATAAAGAACCTATTAGAACAGAGACAGTTATGTTTAAAAATCTATTTAGTACTCGCGGACGTATCCGCCGCAAAGATTATTGGATAACCAGCATTGTAATCAGCATTATTTTTGCCATTCCTTTGGCTATACTTGTACCAATAATGCAAGGAGGTAGTGGTGCTACCGGCTTCCTTTCATTTATTATGGTTATCATCTACCTCCTTTTCTTGTATATATCAATTGCATTAGGAATAAAGAGGTGTCACGATTTGGGTCATTCCGGTTGGTGGATTTTAATCCCCTTATATGTATTTTGGCTCCTCTTCCAAAAGGGACAAGAAGGTGAAAACAAATACGGTGCCGATCCCAAGGCCAAGGCCAACGCGAACGCGTAACTTATCCTACGCTTTTTGTAATATACACGCATTCCTTTCACGGAAGGAGTGCGTGTTTTTTTATCCCGCAAATACTCGGTAACAGCGATAAAGCTAATGCGGCCAATAGCCGGACAAACCGCTCCGCGCAAAAGGTATATAGGTTTCAAGTGATAGGTATATAAGTTTCGTGCGAGAGGTATATACCTTTTGCGTGAAACCTATATAGGTATTGCGGGAGGGGCAGCGCGGGGTTAGGGGGCGATGATGCTGAGGCGGCTCTCTCCGTTGCCGCATTTCTGCACGTCGATGCGTACGCCGATGCGTTCGGTAACCTCCTTCACGTGCGAAATGATGCCTATTTTGCGTCCGGAGTTGCGGAGGGCTTCGAAGGCGGTCATAGCCGTGTGGAGCGTTTCCTCGTCCAGAGCGCCGAATCCCTCATCGATAAAGAGCGAATCGACCGGTATGCGCAGCGACGAGATACCGCTCAGCGCGAGCGAGAGTGCGAGCGAAACGAGGAAAGTTTCCCCACCGGAGAGCGAATGCACCGGTCTTTTTTCGCCAAGCATATCCTCGTCTATAACTTCCAGGATAAGCGTTCCTGGCGTGCGCAGCAACTTGTAGCGCGGTGCCAGCATCAGCAGGTAGCGATTGGCATAGCGGATGAGCCTGTCAAGCGTGTAGCCCTGTGCAATATTGTTGAACTTGTTGCCGTCCTTGGAGCCTAAAAGTCGGTTTAACTCATCCCATCGTGCCGCATAAGTGCGCGCGGCATCAATCTTTTGCGATAATGCCTTGAAGTTGTTCAACCGCTCGCGATACTCGGCAAGGAGCGTCTCTTTGCGCGCAATCACACCATTCAGCTCGTTAAAGTAGGTGCGAGCGGCTGTCACTTCGCCCTCCGTTTCCGCGTGCCAAAGCCCGAGTTCGTTGCGTTCGGCTCGTTCTTTGAGCCCGGGCAGAGCCTGTTCCGTTTTCCGTAGCATATCGCCGCGCTCGCGATAGAGCGTAGTTAGCCGGTTCCACTCGGCTGAAAGCGCCGAAGCCTGTCGATCCTCTCGGGCGACCAAATCGGCATCCGGAGCGGGAATGGAGGCTTCCGAGCCGAAATAGCGGGCGAGCGCATCGCGCTCCGAGCAACAAGCTTCGCGTTCGCGAGTAAGCTTTTCCGCTTCCGCAGTGCTTTCGGCTGCAATTGCCTCTATACGTTTTCGGCATTCCGTGCCACGCGTTTCCAAAGCGGTACGTCTCTTCGCGATGTCGGCAAGCTGTTCTTTGAAGCCATTTTCCTTGCTCCGTACCGATTCCTTATAGTCATTTACGGAGGAAAAGCCGATGAGCGCCGGGATTGATGCCGCATTTTGGCTCAGTACGAGGCTTTGCGCCACGTGTGTTTGCCGTAGCTCCGTCAGCGCGAGTAGCTCCGTTTGCCGCTCCTGCTCTATACGTGTGCGCTCGTTCAGTAGTTCGTTATATTGCTTTTGCGCCTCGGAAAGTTGCTGCGTGTGGGTGGTCCACTCGGAAAGGCGTGCGGCAATCCGCGCAGCGTAATCGGAGAAAGGACTATACTTATCGATGCGTTCCACACCGCAGAAGCGACAAATTACATCGCGTTCCTGCTCCAAAAGGGCGAGCAACTCGGTATCGGTTTGGTCTAAACGGCTCTTCGTTGCCGCCACTTCTCCGTACAATTGCTTGGTTAGGCGCATTCCGCTTGCCAGCTCCGCTTCCCATTCTTTGCGCTTTTGTGCCGCTTCCTCGGCACTTTTCACCACTGTGGCGTGCGAATGCTCTGCCCAAATGGGATGATCCGTACTACCACAGACGGGGCAGGGCTTGCCAGGTTCGAGCGATTCGCGCAGATGAGCCACCGCTTCGGTTACCACATTGGCATAGGCACGTAGCCTCTCGCCAAGCCGTTGTTCGGCTGCTTCCGCCTCGGCAAGCCGTTTTTGCTGCGTGGCGGCTTCGTCGGTAAGCTGCTTTTGTAGCGAGGCGAGCTCGGCAAGGCGCGCTATGTGGATGAGATGAAGCGATGCATCTGCGAGAAATGGTTGCTCGGCGGCGTGTAGTTCCATCCAATGGGTGAGTTCCTTTTGGCGTGCTTCTGCGGTGGCGAGTTGCTTCTTTATTTGCTCTATGTGTGTTCCTTTTGCCTCGCAGAGCTGCTCCGCTGCGGCAATCTGTCGATTCAGTTGGCTCAATTCACCCTTTAGGAGATCCGAACGATGCTCTGTTTCCTCCGCTTTCTTTAGGTCGGGGAGCTGCGTTTCACGCTCCGCAAGCCAAGCATTGTAGCGGGTTTTGACCTCATTTTGCGCATTATCCGCGGCAGTTTGTTCCTCAGTGATGGACAAAAGTTCCTTTTCTTTCGTTTGTCGCTCATCGTCAAGTGATTCCATTCGTGCCTTGATGTTAGCCAAAAGGCGCTGCTTATCCGCATAAACGAGGGTTCGTTTGAGGAAACTGCGCCGCCGAGCCGTTGCGGCAAGAGGACGGTATTGGGGCAAAAGCTGCTCCAGAGCCGTGCGTGCCTCCGTGGAACGCTGCCAAAGCGATGCATAGGTTTCCAGCAGATGGAGCTTTTCGGCGGCGGAATCGTACGCTTTGTTGGCTTCGGGCAACGCAGCCTTTGCCGCATTGATCTCTTCCTCCAGCGCTTCGCAAGCGCCTTTTTCGGGCAAATTAAAGTGCTCTGCATCCTTTTCTAACTGACGGAGCGCGGAAGATGCCGCTTCCGTGCGGTTAAAGATAGCTGTTCCGATGCGACTGAACAGCTCCGTTCCGGTGATACGCATAAGCGTTTCGCCCTTTTCGTTCTCTTTGGCGAGCAAAAAGGAGGCAAAGGCGCCCTGAGCGAGCAGTACCGCTTTGGTGAACTGACTGAAGGAGAGCCCGATCAGCTCCTTGATTCGCGCCAAAATCTCCGTTTTATTGCCCGGTATCTCCCTATCTTCGGTCAAATTGTATAGACTCATTTCCACGGGTCTCAGTTGTCCCGTGGCTTTCTTCCCTGCCCGCCGCACGTACCAACCGGCTTTGTAGTGCATTCCGTCTGCTTCAAAGCACACTTCGGCGCGTCCCTCCGTGGCGCCACGATGGAGCAATGTGCGCGGATCACCATAGGAAAGCGGCTTTCCTCCGGGTATTTCCTCGTACAAGCAATCGCTGTACGCGCCGGAAAGTCGGGGCGTGTTGTTGTACAGAGCCAGACAAATCACGTCGAGGAGCGTTGATTTGCCCGCACCGGTAGCTCCCGTTATGGCAAAAATACCGGCGGAACGGAGCGGTTCCTCCTCTAAATTGACATCGAAAGGTTGGGCTAACGATGCAATGTTTTCGCCCGAAATGCGCGTGATCCTCATAGCTTATTCAATACATCTTCCACCGCTTGGGCAAAGAGCTGCTCCGTTTCGGGCGGCATATCGGAACCCATCGCGGTGGCATAGGCGCGCCGTGCCACATCGAGAGGGGTTAACGGATCGGAGTCCTCCATCGTTTCCGGCACGGTTACAGGCACTTCCGTATGTTTGCGCAGGGTTGCTTTTGCCAAACGTATATACCTTCCGCGGCACAGCTCCCTGATGCGCGTCTTTTCCAGTGGTGAAACTGTGTCGCTCTGTAGTTCAACGTGCAGAAAAGGGGCAAATGCATCGATCGATTTCTCTGCCTGTTTTTCGGCAAACGAAGCAATGGCATCGATATCTCCGCTAACGGTAACGAGCGGAGCCGGTGGATCAAACGGCAGCAAGGTAGCGCGAGCCTCGTCCGTATCTATCTCGGCGAGCGTTACACCGTGCGGATACGGCTCCTCGCTGAAATCGAAGGGCAGCGGGCTGCCGGCATAGCGGAGCAGCGGTTGATTCGTAAGTGTGTGCGGACGGTGCAGGTGCCCCAGCGCCACATAGCGGATTTCCTCGGGAAAAACCTTTGCTGAAACGCGCTCCGCCGTACCGATCAATTCCGGCATACGTGACTCCGTACCGGGACGCCCGCCCGCCACAAACAGATGCGCGGCGGCTATTACCGGTACGCCTTGTCCCTTAGCCTGTTCGTACAGATCCGATATGAGCGCGCCAACGCCCGCTTCGTATCCCTCGGAAGTATCGTAATCGCCCTGACGCAGATAGGGAAGCGCGATGCAGGTCGCCACTTGCTTTCCCGCCTTTTTCACCGGTACCAGCAACCGCTCATAGTCAGTTTCTCCGGAGTTATTGCGTACAAAGCAGGAAACGCTGATATGGAGCGCCGAGAGCAACTCCCGCGATGCCGATAAACGAAGCGCGGAATCGTGGTTGCCGGCGGTGATGATTACCTGCGTTTGAGGGCTCTTTTCCTTGATTTGAGCCAAGAAACCGTAGTAAAGACCCTCCGCCTCGGCAGACGGATTGCTACTATCGAAAATATCTCCGCATACCAGCAGCAGATCAATCTCATTCCGGCAAATCTGCTCTATCAACCAAGTGAGGAAAAGCCTTTGCTCTTCGTAGCGCGACCAATCGTACAGTCGCTTCCCTAAATGCCAATCGGAAGTGTGCAATATCCGTAACATGGCGCGTCAAGGTACCAATAGGCGGAGCGAACGCGGCTCTATACCAATTTCAATGCGCCGTCCCATCACGCGGCTCTCTCCGTCGATTTGCACGATACCTTCCTCAGCGCGCTCAATCACAAAGGAGCTTCCGCGCACCGATTCCAATCGCGCGTTCTCACGAATCCGTTTGGTGAAGAGCTGAATAGCGACCTGCGCCGCCTGCAGACCCTCAACGGGGCGCAAAATGACCAAATCGAGCAATCCGTCCGATGGCGAGGCGCCCGGCGCAATATAGGCGTTGCTGCCGTACTGATCGATATTGGCGCAGGTGATGAGCTGTGCTTTTCGCTTAAAAGTACCCTCCGCAGTGGTGATCAGATAGCTCTTCGGCTCAAAACGCAAATATTCGTCTATGGTGGCTTTAATATATGTGAAAATGCCACGTGATGCCGCGTCCTCGTAACGTTCCGTAACGGCTGCGTCAAAACCAACGCCAAATGTGCAGAAAAAGGGCGTTCCGTTTGCCAAACCGGTATCGATTTCCGTGTATTTTCCTGCCTTGATAATCGCCAGCGCCTCCGCCTCTCTGTCCAGCGGAATACCCATAGCGCGCGCCAATCCGTTACCGCTCCCCTTGGGGATGATGCCCAATGCGGTGTGGGTCCCATAGAGCGCGGCGGCAATTTCGTTCACCGTGCCATCGCCTCCTACCGCGATAATCGTATCGAACCCATGCGCGGCGGCTTCCGTGGCAAGCTTAGCTGCGTGCCCTTCGCCCCGTGTATAGGAAATGAAGAAGGCATCCGCTTCGGGAACCAATGCCTCCGCAATGAGATGCGGCAGCGTGCTTTTGCCTCCGGTTCCGCTGATCGGATTGATGATGACCAAGTACTTGCGCGCCATAGCGATCGCTTCTATGCGTTGTGGTTGCGCATCCGTTCGCGCGCCAGAGCCTCATATTCGCTCCCGGGGATGCCGTAGTTGCAGTACGGCTTGATGCTGATTCCGCCACGCGGCACGAAATCTCCCGTCACTTCGATGTATTTTGGCGCCATCAGACGAATAAGATCGTCCATAATGATGTTCACACAATCCTCGTGAAACGCTCCGTGCGAGCGGAAACTAAAGAGGTACAGCTTGAGGCTTTTACTCTCCACCATGCGCTCCGCCGGTATATAATCGATGTAGAGCGTGGCAAAGTCCGGCTGCCCCGTGATAGGGCAGAGCGCGGTAAACTCGGGGCACACGAACCGAACCCAGTAATCCCGATCGGGATGCCGATTAGTGAAACTTTCCAACACTTCCGGTGCGTACTCCGTTTTGATGGCACTTTTGTGCCCCAACTGGTGCAACTCGTCGCGCAGCGAGGGCATGTTTGCTGCTCCATTCTGACCACTCTTTTCCATACTTTTCTCCTTCTTTGGCTCCTTTCTACCGTACAAATATACGCAAAAGCACGCTTCCGCCGCCCCGAGCCACCCTACTACCGCCCCGAGCCTCCCTGCCGCCGCCTCGCGCCTCCCTGTCGCCGCCTCGCGTCTCCCTGCCACCGCCCCGCGTCTCCCTGCCGCCGACCGGCATCTCCCCGCCGCCGACCGGC
>QWCK01003747.1_pt1 | contig 16107 bp, 10 predicted proteins | sample 1972571 | NCBI WGS metagenome assembly QWCK01 (sample SAMN09866710, study PRJNA288562) | Human gut metagenome isolate term2_stool, whole genome shotgun sequencing... | isolation source: gut | host: Homo sapiens | place: USA: California
GATTTTTTGGTATAACCTTTTGTTTCCTACCCGCATAGCGGGTAGTTTTTTGTTTCGCACGCGTTGCGTGCTCAACTGACTAAAGTCATCAATAAAAAAGAGGCCTCTCAAGAGGCCCCTTTCAAGCAATCTTATTTGCGAACCATTGGTTTGCCGCAGCAAGTGAAGTCACAGCATTGTTCTTGGTTGTCTTGACATGGTTCGTCATGGTCACAATCACATTCGCTGATTACTTGGATTTCAAAACTACAGTCTTGGCATTTGTAAATTTCGCCTTTTTTCATACTTCCACAAGATAACATTTTACATCCTCCTTAGATAAATTAGTTAACATTCATATGAGCTATTGCTCATCTTTCATCTACTATTATACCTACCCCCCTATGTGGTGTCAAGGGTTTTTTGAAAATTTTTTTATTTATTTTTTCTTTTTAAAATGTCTATTTTTCAATCTTTCTCTCTTGTCTTGAAAAAGCAAACAAAAATTTTGAAAATAAAAAATAAAGATGACCTGGGCCACCTTTATCCTTTTCTTATCTTATTCAATTTATTGCCGGCCCTCATAGAGGTCCTTAAGGTCTCCCTTTATCCTATAGGACAGTTTGTGGATGTCTTGGACTTGTCTACAATTGGTCAGCATCATGAGAATCTTCATCTTATGGATCAATTGGTCCAAAAATTCATGGGCGTAGTCATAGCCCCCATGGATCAAGTAGTTCAAAAGCTCTCCAGACATGGCACAGATGTCTGCCCCCATGGCCATGGCCTTGAGGCAGTCTTCAGCTCCTCGAATTCCCCCTGATCCCACCAGGGTCAGGTCATCCTTTTTCATGTCTCTAGCCCAAAGTAAGCAAAGGGCTGTAGGGTTGCCCCAGTTAAAGAGTTCTGAAAAGTCCTCTTCAGGATACCTTAAATTTTCTACTTCGAAAAAGTTCGTGCCTCCAAAACCTGCCAGGTCTATGGTCCGGACCCCCAAGTCATAGAGGTCTTGGATGACCCTAGAGTTCATTCCAAAGCCCACTTCCTTGACAATAACGGGAATATCCAAGCCTTGGACGATTTCCTTGATGTTTTTTCGTATGGATTTAAAGTCCCGGTCCCCTTCTTCCATAATCAACTCTTGACCAGGATTTAGGTGGATTTGTAGGGCATCTGCCTGGATCATGTCTGCAGCTCTCTTGGCTTCTTCCAAGCCCAAAAGACCGTTGATGTTAGCAAAAATCAAGCCTTGGGGTCCAATAATTTCCCGAACCACAGCAAAGCTTTCAATGGCATCGTCATCTTCAAGAGCAATGGTTTGAGAGCCAACAGCCATGGGAATATTAAAATCCTTGGCCAGTTGAGCCAGGTTCTTATTTATATTTTCAGCAAAGTCTGTGCCCCCGGTAATGGCATTGATCATTAAAGGAAAGGCTATTTCTTTCCCCATAAAGTTCATCTTGGTATCAATGTCATCATAGGCAAAGTCAGGCATGGAATCGTGTTCTATAAAGACATCTTTAAATAAAGGATTCCCCCGGTATGTTGCCCTTAGATAATTTTCTATATGTTCTTGTTTCCGATACTTACGCATTTAGTTTCCCTTTCTTTTTACTTAAACTTATCATAGCACAAGAAAAACTTTCCAACAAGAAGGCTTGACCTTTTCTGATAAATCAAGTTTATTTTAACCTATCTTATTTTATAGGATAAGCCCTCAGATGAAAAGGCCCTATAAAAAATTAATCCTTTCTCCTAGCAAACTTCTTTTGGGCATAAAAATAGCCCACCTGAGGTGGGCTATTTTGCTTTTTTATTCAGCAGATTTTTCCTTAATTTCTTTGATTTTTTTCATAGATTCAATAATGGAATCTGCTAGGGCATTCATGTCATTTTCGTTTGCTTCGTTTAAGGAAGTGTTTAGGGTTACACGTTCATTTAAAACGTCAAACATTCTAAGGTTTTCATCCATATAGTCTTCCATCTTGTCACCTACTGTACATGCCCAAGATCCATTTTCGATAAGGGCAACAGTTCTATTTTGAACATTTAGGGCTTCAAGGTCAACTAGGAAGTTCTTCATCTTTGGATAGATTCCCAAGTTGTAGGTTACAGAAGCCAAGACTAGGTGAGAAAGTCTAAAGGTTTCAGAAATTAATTGAGAAACATCTGTATTGGATACATCATAGACAACAACATTGGTCATGCCACGTTCGCAAAGAGCGGAAGCAAGAGCTTGGGCTGCATATTCAGTATTTCCATACATGGAGGCATAGGCAATCATAACCCCTTCTTCTTCAGGTTCGTAAGTTGCCCAGTGGATATACTTGTCGATGAACCAAGCAATGTCCGTTCTCCAAACAGGTCCGTGAAGTGGACAAATCATCTTAATGTCCACAGTAGATGCTTTTTTAAGAACATCTTCAACAAAGGGACCATACTTACCAACAATGTTGGTGTAGTATCTACGAGCATCATCCAACCAGTCTCTTTCAAAGTTGACTTCGTCGTTAAAGAGTTTTCCATCTAGGGCTCCGAAACTACCAAAGGCATCTGCAGAGAAGAGAGTTCCTGTAGTGGTGTCATAGCTTAAGATAACTTCTGGCCAGTGAACCATGGGTGCTTCTAGGAACAAGAATTCGTGTTTACCAAAGGAGATGGTGTCCCCTTCTTTTACGATAATGCTTTGTTCATCCTTTACATGGTAGCCAATTTGGCGCATGATTTGGAAGCCTTGTTCACTGGAAACAATTTTTACATTGGGGTAACGTAAAACAATTTCGTCAATGGCTCCTGCATGGTCTGGTTCCATATGGTGGATAACCATGTAGTCTAATTCACGACCATCTAGAACTTCTTCAACATTGCGAAGGTATTCTTTGGCAATAGACCAATCTACAGAGTCGAATAAAACAGTTTTTTCATCTAGCAAAAGGTAGGAGTTGTAGGTAACCCCTCTTGGAATTGGAAAGATATTTTCAAAAAGCGCTAGACGGTGGTCATTTCCACCAACATAATATAGGTCATCTTGTACCTTGCGTACGCAATACATACTCTTCCTCCTTTTTACTTACGATCAGCTGGGAATTCTTCTTCAATGAAGTTTTGTTTTTCTTCTTGACAGTTTGGACAAGTCCATTCTTCAGGTAATTTTTCAAAACTTGTTCCTGGATCGATTTCAGCTTCTGAATCCCCTTCTTCAGGTTTGTATTCATAACCACAGCCTGGGCATACCATGACTTTATGGTTTGGGGCTAATTTTCTTGGTTTAGACCGACGGACTTTTTTCATTGGAGGTGCTGGCTTTTTTTCTTCAGTACCTAGAGCTTCTGCAAGTAAAGGCATGATTTCAAACATGTCTCCAACAATTCCGTAGTCACAGTTTTTAAAGATTGGAGCATTAGCGTTTTTGTTGATGGCAACAATAGTGGAAGCATTTTTAATTCCCTTTAAGTGTTGGCTTGCTCCACTGATTCCACAAGCAATATATAAGTTCCCGTTGAACTTTTGACCACTCATTCCAACATAGCGATCTAGGGGCATTAATTTCAAGGTTTCTGCAACAGGTCTAGATCCACCTAGGGCAGCTCCTGCAGCCTTGGCTAATTCTTCTCCATAGTGAAGATTTTCTTTTCCACCAATTCCCTTACCTACAGAAACAACTCTTTCTGCATCGTAAACTGGAGTGTCTATTGGAATACCTACAGTAAAGTCATAACCGTCTTTTTTCAGGTTAGCAACTAGGGTATCTACAGCTTCTTGAGGGGTGTCTGCCTTGATGATTTCTCTTTTACGTTCTCCGGTAATAGGACCATCTTTTTTGGCAGCAGCTTTGGCTCCACCTGCATGAGAGGATTTTCCTAGGCGACCAACAATGTTGGATGCAATAACAACGTCCATGATTTCGTTGGTTCCTTCATAGATTGTTGTAATCTTAGCATCTCTGTAGAAGCGTTCAACTTCCATACCCTTCAAGTATCCATTACCACCATGGATTTGTAGAGCATCGTTGACGATTTCAAGAGCCTTGTCGGATGCATATTTCTTGGCCATTGCAGCTTCCATGCTGAAGTTTTCATGGTTTTGTTTCATTTCAGCAGCACTGTAAATTAAGAAGCGAGCAGCCCGTAATTTTGTAGCCATTTCAGCAAGTTTAAAGGAGTTAATTTGTTGGGCAGCAATTGGCTTACCAAATTGAACTCTTTCTTTAGCATATTTTAAGGCAGCTTCATAAGCACCTTGGGCAATACCCAATGCTTGAGAGGCAATCCCAATCCGACCACCATCAAGAGTTTGCATAGCGATCCGGAATCCTTGACCTTCTTTACCAAGTAAGTTTTCCTTTGGAACCTTCACATTGTTAAAAATCAATTCTGCTGTAGAGGATGAACGGATACCAAGCTTGTCATAGTGGTCTCCAAAGGTAAATCCTTCCCATCCCTTTTCAACGATAAAGGCAGAAATACCATGAGTACCAATTCCTGGGTGAGTTACAGCAAAGACAACATAGGTGTCTGCATAGGGAGCATTGGTGATAAAGATTTTTCCACCATTTAAGATGTAATGGTCGCCTTCTAAGACAGCTGTGGTTTGAGTTCCACCAGCATCACTACCAGCTTCAGGTTCTGTTAAACCGAAAGCACCGATTTTTTCCCCTTTGGCTAGAGGTACTAGATATTTTTTCTTTTGTTCTTCAGTACCAAAGGCTTCAATTGGATAGGAACCTAAGGAAACGTGAGCAGATAAGATAACCCCTACACCACCGTCAACTCTAGATAATTCTTCTACGGCAATGGCGTAAGAAATAACATCTTCTCCTAGTCCACCATATTCCTTGGGATATGGAATCCCCATAATGTTGAGTTCGGATCCCATTTTCTTTACAATTTCTTCTGGGAATTCGTTATTTTGGTCGAGTTGAAAAGCAATGGGTTTTACTTCAGCTTCTGCGAATTCACGCACTTTTTTTCTAAACTCTTCATGCTTTTCAGTAGTTTTAAATAACATGTTTGCCTCCTTTTCTTGAATCATACCCTAACAAATATATACTATACTATGAGACTATACTATCATAATAGTATTTTTAAGTCAAAGGTTTTCTTGCAGAATAGTCCTTGGAATTTATGATAAATTTCAGTCCCACTTCCAGGAGCTTTTCCCCTGCAAAACCTCTCCTTGTTGTTTGTTGATTCAAATCTTTCTACTTACAAAATATTACGGGAGCTTTATAATTGACCCGTTGTAATTTATGTACCCTTATTCCTTAAAAACAAACAAAAAAGTCACAGGTTTCTGTGACTTTTCTCCTAATTTTTTATTTTCTTTTTATAGATCCGGTAGACGATATTTTTACTTGCTCCAAATTTTTCTATGTCATTGATCATGGGTTGGTTGTAGTCCCAAATTGTGGACCCTTCTAATTTTTCATAGCCCAATTTTACCGCATTTTTAAAGACCTTATAGTAGATGGCGGCAGAAACTCCCTTGTGGTGGTAGTCCGGAACCACAAAGAGCACAAACATCCGGACCCTTTTTATCTTCTTGCGCTTAAAGAAAAATTCCAAGAGTTGGATAGGGCCCAACTTACCCTTAAAGCGAATTAAAAGCTCATTGTAGTCTGGTAGGGATAGGGCAAAACCAATAGGCCGACCTTCCTGGGTCCGGGCAATGGCAATGAGGTCTTCCACAGCAAAAAACTTCAACTGGTTGAAAATATTGTCAATCTCTTCCCGAGTAATGGGCTTAAAATCTTCCCATTCCTTAGGGAGGCTTTCTTGTAAAATTTGGTGAATATCCTCTTTTTCCTTTTGGAGATGGCCCTTAATATCCACGGTGTCCACATGGAAATTATAGCGTTTTTCCACCAAGGGAATGGTCCTTTCTAAACGGTCCACCTTGGCTTGGAGGTCACTTTTCTCAGCCGTATAGGCAAAGACATCATGGTGCTTTTCCATACCATAAGCTTCCATTTGTCCAGCATAATAGGGAAGGTTATAGGTATTCATAATAGAGGGGACTTCTTGAAAATTATCAATAATAAAGCCCCGGTGGTCATCCCCACCAGGCAGGGTATTGGGGCCCCGCATGACTTCAATATCATGGTCAGCAAAAAAATCCACACAAGCATCTAAAAGAGCATTGGCTACATCTTGCCGGTCCACGGCTTCATATTCGCTAAAATAACCCACTTGAACGCCCTGGTACTTGTTCAGGTCTTGGTCAATATAGGCCAAAACCCGCCCCAGGACCCTTTGGTCCTCATAGGCCAAAAAGAGCTTATGGGGAGTTAGGTTTAAATCATTATTTTGCCCCTGTAGGTATTTCAAATAGTCCGACCGAATGGGCTGGACCCAGTAGGGGTTGTCCTGGTAGAGGTCCTTGGCCAGGTCTGCAAAGGCCTGGTAGTCTTTTTGACTTCTTACTTCTTTTATTCTTATCATTCTATTCCTCCGAGTCAATGGCTTTTTGGCTGATTTCCTGGTAGTATTTCATGGCTCCGGGATGGACAGGTAAATTGGAGATATTCTCCAGGGCCTGGTCTACCTTCACCTCTTTTAGGGAGGGAATGGTCTTTTGAAGGTCTTGGATATTTTCCCAAAAAACCCGGCACATTTGATAAACCACTTGGTCATCTAGGTCTTTATCTGTATACATTAACATCTTTATGGCTGTTGTGTGGACGTCTTGGTCTTGCTTGGGATAGGTCCCCTTTGGAATGGTATAGTCTGCATACCAGGGGTAGTCCTTCTGGATCCGGGCCAGGTAGTCTGGGTCCAAGGATAGGATCTTAACAGGGCTGGTGGTCATAAGCTCTGTTACCGCTGCCGTAGGAGTCCCGGACATAATCCAGGTCCCGTCCAAAGACCCGTTGCGGATTTCTTCCCCAGCTTCTGAAAAACCCAGGTATTGGGCCTTCAGATCCCGGTCCGGGTCCAGACCCAAAAGTCCCAGGTGGTTGCGACATTCAGTCTCCGTTGTAGACCCATGGGAGCCCGGGGCAAAAGAATGGCCCTTTAAGTCTTCCAAACTTTCAATCCCCCGGTCTGCCCGGACGACAATTTGGTTGGGATTATAGTAGAGACCTGCAATGACCCGGAGGTCCTTGTTGGCATGGCCTTGAAAAAGCCCCTGACCCATATAGGCATCATAGACAATATTGCTGACACCAAAAGTCAGTTGGACTTCCTTCCTCTCCATTAAATGGAGGTTGTCCAGTCCCCCATTGGAGGCTTGGTTGCAGGCCTTGATTCCTGGAATCTTGTCATTGTAGAGGTTGGCCAGAGCTGCTCCCAAGGGGTAGAGGTTACCCGATGTAGCTGCTGTAGGGATGTTGATGACCTCTTCTTTCTGGCCACAGGATGTAGTTAAAAGGACCAAAAGAAGCAGACAAAGAATCTTAAGCTTTTTCAACTTTCCACCTCCTTATTTGCTTGACATAGACCAAGGCTCCCAGGCCCAGGCCCAAGAGGTCCGATCCTTGGCCGGGCACCATAAGGCCTAGGCCAGCTATAAATAGGCAGCCCCTCTCCAGCTTGGACAGCTTGGTCTTGAAAAAGCTACTCAGGGATACAGACAGGGCAAAGGTCCCCAGGACTCCTGAGACAGCTGGAAGAAAGACTTCTCCCCAAGACCCCAGACCCAGTAAAATAGGATTTAATAAAAATAAAAAAGGTAGAATAAATCCAACAAGTCCTATTTTAATGGCTAAAAGTCCTGTCTTCCAAGGGTTAGATCCTGCCAAAGAACTGGCCATATAGCAAGAGATGGCCACTGGTGGAGTGATGTTGGACAAGACAGCATAGTAGAGACAAAACATGTGGGCCGCCAGGGCTGGAGCTCCTAGTTCCAAAAGAACAGGCACTGCCACAGAAGCCACAATAATATAGGCTGCCACTCCTGGAACCCCCATGCCTAAAATCACACTGAGGACCATGACAAAAATCCCCCCTAGGATTAGGGAATTCCCTGCCAGCTTGGATAGGACCAAGTGGCCAAAGTTGACCCCAAAGCCTGACAGGGTTACAGACCCAATTAAGAGACCGATTAAGATACAGGACAGGCTGATTTTCAAGGCCATCCTGCCCCCTTCTTCCAGTCCGTCAAATAACTCCTTCCCCCGAAAGTTTCTTCTAGGGTGGACTTGCATAGTAACCACCAGGACCAAGATGGCCCAAAGAACACTATAAATAGGGGTATAGCCCTTGACCATTAGGACAATAAGACAGAGGATGGACAAGAGAGGTAAAAGGTCCCAGGGGTCAAAGTCTTCCCTGGCAATGTCCCCCCGGATCCCGGTCTTTTTGGCCTCATAGTGGACCTGGATAAAGAGACTGGCATAGTAAAGGGCCGCTGGTAGAGCGCCAGCCACCATGACCTGGCTATAGGGAATACTTAAGTACTCTGCCATGACAAAGCCCACAGCCCCCATAATGGGAGGACAAAACTGCCCTCCCGTTGAAGCTGCAGACTCTACAGCCGCTGCATATTCACTTGAATAACCACTTTTTTTCATCAAGGGAATGGTCAAGGTTCCCGTGGTGGCCACATTGGCCACAGCAGACCCGTTCATCATCCCCAAGAGCCCCGAGGCCAAGATGGCCATCTTGGCACAGGCCCCCTGGCTCCGGTCTAAAAACTTATGGGATAATTGATAGATCATTTGGATAAAGCCCGACTCTTTTAAAAGGGCCCCATAGATGACAAACAAGAAAATATAACTCATGGAAACCCCGGCCCCCAGGCCAAAGATTCCCTGGCTTCCCCAAACCATATGGTCGCAAAGCCGGTAGAGGGAAAAGCCCCCATGACCTAGGATTCCTGGAACCCACTGGCCCCACCAGAGGTAGGACAGGAAGAAAAGGCAAATATAGGCCAATTCCCGGCTGACCTTAAAGGCCATAAGTAAAAGTAAAAGGATAATGGCCAGGCCCAGGTAGAGGTGGACAGGGGCCAACCGCCCCCCGGTTAGGGAAAGTTGGGGGTAGAGATAGATGAAGGCCCCCAGGGCTGAAACGTTGAGACCAGCAAAGAGATAGGACAGCTTTTTATGGTCTATAAAAAACAGGCCACTTAAAGACAGGACAAAAAGAAGGTGGATCCCTCTTAGGGTCATGGCGTCCATCTTGGATAGGGTGGACATATAAAGTTGTAAAAAAATCCATACAATCAATAGACGCCGTTTCATTTTTCCCTCTTTCGACTTATCTTACAATCAATTCATCCCGGGCAGGCCCAATAGAGATGTATTTGATTGGAGTGGCCAATTCTTCTTCAATGGCTTCAATATAGTCCTTGGCTTCTTGGGGTAGGTCTTGGTAGGTCTTAATTCCTGTAAGGTCTTGCTTCCAACCCTTAAAGGTCTTATAGACCGGTTCAAACCCATCCAACATAGGAGTAAAAGGAAATTCCTTTGTAGTTATATCTCCCTTTTTATAGGCCACAATCACGGGGATTTCATCATAACTACTGAGGACATCCAACTTGGTCAGGGCCAATTCCGTCGCCCCTTGGAGGTTGACTCCGTAGCGGCTGGACACACAGTCAAAATAGCTGATCCGACGGGGTCTACCGGTGGCAGCCCCATATTCATGGCCCAGCTCCCTCAACCGGTCCCCTTGGTCTCCAGTTAATTCCCCTACAAAGGGGCCTTCCCCTACGCAGGTCCCATAGGCCTTGACAATCCCCACCACAGAATCAATCTTGAGCTTGGGATAACCACAACCCAAGGGAGCATAGCAGGCCAAGGGGCTGCTGGAAGATGTATAGGGGTAGATTCCATAGTCCACATCCCTCATGGCCCCCAGTTGGGCTTCCAACAAGATGGACTTGTCCTTGACAGCTTGGTCAAAGATATCATAGACATCTACAATATAGGGTAAAAGCTCTTCTCTTAATTCCACCAGCCGGTCCCAGATTCCTGTAAAGTCGTATTGGTAGTTAAAGACTTCCTTCTTATATTCCACCAGCTGGTCAAAGTGGTCTTTACACAAGTCCATGTTATAGAGTTCCCCCAATTGGATGGTTTTTTTCATGTACTTGTCCCCATAGGCTGGGGCAATCCCCCTCTTGGTGGACCCATACTTCTTGTCCTTGAGCCGTTTTTCCTCTTCTTGGTCCTGTTGGACATGGTAGGGCAAAAGCAGGCTGGCCCTGTGGGAGATCTTTAAATTATCCGGTCCCACATGGATGCCCCCCTCTTTCAATTGGTCGATTTCCCTTTTCAGACTTTCCAGGTTCACCACCATGCCAGGTCCTAGGATGTTTACCGTCTTTTCGTGGAAGATCCCCGAGGGAATCAAGTGGAGGGCAAACTCTCCAAATTCATTTTTAACCGTATGGCCAGCATTGTCCCCACCTTGGTAGCGGACAACATAGTCATATTGGCCGGCAAAGTAGTCTACCATCCGGCCCTTTCCTTCATCGCCAAAGTTTACACCAACAACAGATGTTATTTTCATTTCACCACTCCTTTTAATACGGAAAATAGTTTAACACAATTCCTAAAGCTTGCCAAACATTATTTAATCAGGTTTAGCAAGTCTCCAAGTTGGCCCAAAAGGAGCTGGGGAAGCTTGGAAAGGTTTTGGCCCAAGATGATTCCTTGGGAGGTGCCCGGTTCTTGCCAGATATACTTGAATTGCTTTAATTCTTCCTCTGTCAATTGGCCGATTTGCACGCCCAAAACCACAATTTTTTCTTTTCTCAACTTGGCCAAGACTTCCTTGACCTTTTCCTTGTCGTTGCTGGCTCCATCGGTAATGACAAAGATAATCTTTAAAAGCTTGTTTTTAGCCAAGAGGTCCTTTTGTTCCTTGTTTAGATTTTCATAGACATCCCTGAGAGGCTTTTCATCATGGGTGTGGCCCGAAAGCCCGTTGAGGTAAGCAATGAGATCCAGCCACTGCTTTTCTTCTTTTTGGAAGGACTGGGGTCGACTCAAGGGGCGGATTTCTTCAAAGTCCGACCCAAAATAGTAGACCTGGGTCTTGATGTCTGTCCTCTTACCTAAAAGCTTCCGATAGCGTACCAGGTAGGCATTTAGGTCTTGGAGGGAAAACAGCATGGCCGACATGGCCCTTTTGGCATAGTGGCGTTTGATATCGTCCATGGACCCAGAGTTGTCAATCATCAGGGTGACTTCAATCCCGTCTACCCCGATCATGCTCTTGACCCGGGTTTGGTATTGACCATAAATTTCCAGGTCATTCAAAGACCCCTTCCGCATGGACTCTTGGTAGTCCGGATAACCCCGGACAAACTCATCAATAATCAGGCTCCCCTTTTTCAAGGGCCGCTTAAAGACCTTTTTAAATTGCAGACTATTTCTCAACATTTTCTTCCAAAAAGTCTGCATTTGGTTTCGCAAGGGGTTGATTTCCTTTTTAATCTGCTCGTACTCAGCCCGAGTCCGCCCCTCTATGGACCAGTGCTTGTCCATTTCCTGGATTTCATGCTCAATCCGGTTGTCCTTTCTCTCCTGGGCCGTTTGGTCGTCATTGTCTGGAGAGTCCAATTCTTCATTGGCCAGCTGGTCCTGGTCTTGGAGGTCAATGGCGTCAATGGTTTCTTCCTCTTCGTCCATGTCCTCCATGACCTTCATCAGCCTTTGCTCTTCCTTGACATCCTGGAATTTCTTTTCCGCCTCCTTGTAACGAGCTTCCAATTCTTCAATCCAAAGCTCCAGGTAGACGGGATAAAAATACCCATCAAAGAGGTCGTCCCGGACCCCTTGGGGGTAGAGACAGACATCCTTTAAAAAGTCAATGGTGTCCTTGCCCAGGATCTTCCTGTGGATCAACTCATAGTTGCCAAAGTCCTTGGGAGGATAGCCCGTCAAGGCCTCAATTTCCATATTGTAGAGGTATTGAATATGGGGGGACCGCTTGTCCAGCTTGTCCGTAACCCCCTCATGGACCAAGACCTGGTAGATGGCCTCAGCCGATTCCGCCTCCCGGTAGATGGGAAGCCTTTGGGCCAGGTGGACCCCCTGGGCAATCCGGTCCAGGTGGTGGTAAAAGCGTCGGACCTCCGTCAAGACATAGTCAAAAACGTTGGCGTTATTGAGGTCCTTGCCAGGAAAGAGGTCCCGGGCCATCCAAGAATTAAAGTCCCGGGCCTTTTCCATAATCCGGTCCTTGCGGTGGGCCAGGTACTTGTAGTCCTCTTTTAAAAAGAGATAGGAGGTCAATTCATGGTAGATCTTCCACTCCATTTCCTTGGTGGTCAAGCCCCCTTCGTCAAACCATTGGACTGGGACAAAGAGTTGTTTTTCCTGGATGTCAATCCGGAACTTGGGGTTTTCCGTAGACCCCAGCACAAGAAAATGCGGGTCCCTAGAATAGAGGACCATCCCCCTTTTTTCCGCTGCTATAAATTCATAAAGTGTTTCTAAGCCCATCCAATCGACTCCTTGTATCTATCCATATAGTCCTGGAAGTTTTCCGGTTTAGAAGCCCGGGCCCTCATGGCGAAGCCATTCCAGCCTCCCAAAAGCAGGCTCCCGTCCTCCATTTGCCGGGCCGAGGAAATGTAAGAACCAAGACCATCCAGGTCCTGGTTGACCTGTCCCTGGGCCGGGTGGAGGAGGTAGGCCCTGCCATTGGATTGGTAAAGTAAAACCGTATCAGGATCCAAGGCAAGAGCCTGGTAGATGGGACCTTGAATTCCCTCATAGTCTTGGACAAAATCCTCTTGGTCCAAGGAAAAACGGACAATCTTTCCCTGGTCCCCATAGACTAAAAAGTCCCCCTGCCAAGCCAGAACTCCATGGACCTTTTGTCCAAAGTCTCCTACTTGCCTATTTCCCAAGGCCAGGACGCCCCCACTGCTGACAGAGAAAATCCCCCGGTCCGTTGCTTGGCCGAAGATCCAAGTTTCCTCAGACCAGGTCCAGTCCTCTACAAGGACCAAGTTTTGAGAAGTCTTCATCTGGGCTAGGCCCCGAAGGCCTCCTGATCCTAAGACCAAAAGCCCCCCTTGGACCTTCTTCATATAGTGGATATCGTGTCCCAAGTCCTGGCTTAGATCTTCCAAGTGATATTCAGCTTTTTTCCGAAAGACCCTCTTTAGGATTCCATCCCCGCCGGCCAAAAGATAGGACCCAGGCCCCATCTTTTCCACAGCCAGGACGTGGCCATCAAAACCTTCCAATTCTTGGGCCTCTTCCTCTTCATCCTTGGGCCGGACCAGGATCTTACCATGGGCCCCGACAAAAAAGTCAGCCCCAGACCAGCTATCCATATAGACCAGGTCATCCTTAAAGGGCATCTTAATCTTTTCATAGGTCAACCGGTAGTCCATGTCCATGGCCTGGTGGCGGCTTAAAAAGTCAATAACCTCTTCCTCTTCCCCCTTTTGCCGGTCTTCCAGGGCCTTTAGAGTGTCCAAAAAATCCTGAGACACTTGCCCACTGGCATGGATATCCGTTTCCATAAGGCGGAGCTTCAAGAGGTCTTCCTTTTGCCGGTTGACAAAATTATTAAACTTCATCCTTGTCCTGGTCTCCCATCCTTTCCACTAGAGAAATATTTTCCTCTAGGTCCTGGAGGCGGTTTTTAAAGTCCAAAAATTCCACCGGGTCCACTCCTTGACCCTGGTAGACAGAAGCCAATTCTTCCGGGACCTCCTCCCACTTGGGCAGGGGGCCAAACAAGATAGCCAAAAAGTCCTCCCGGGCCACTTCCTCCAAGTCCAAGGGCAGGTAGTGGTAGGGACGAGACCGTAATTCCTCCTTCAAGGGAGCCGGTTCCCCTACCCCCCGTCTCTTGACAGTCCAGCCGTCAGAAGACTTGAAAAATCCGTAATTGGCTGCCAATTCCAACAAGAGGTTGACGTCATCGTCATTGTGGTTGGAAGAAATAAAGCCTTGGTAGAGGGCCATAGATAGGTCAATCTTTTCCCCAAAGGCCCATTCTTCTAAAATTCGGACCAGGTGGCGCAAACTGATAACCCCTTCCCGTAATTCCACATCCATATCCCCGTTGTCATACCAACGGTTGGAGAAAATCAACTGGGTGGTCTTGGCCAATTGGGCCAGCCGGTAGAGCTCTTCCATGGACTTCAAGCCTCCCGGCAGGTAAAGTTTGCCATCTTGGTTGGTTAAAAGAGAAATCAAAACTTGGTAGAGTTGGTTTTTCCCCGGGTCCTCCATCTTGGCAAAGCGGTCGTCAATATTTTGGGGCAAATAGTCATATTCCAAGGAAATAAACCTACTGGAAAAAGCCGGGTTCAAGTCCTCCGTCCCCTCGTAAAAAATAGACTCTGTAGAAATATTCCCCGTTGCAATCAAACCAAAGCCCCGCTTAATGAGGACTTGGCCAATTCCCGTAATGTAAACCGATTCTCCCGGTTTCTTTTGTAAAAGGTCATTCAGGGCAATAAGGTGCTCCATGGGAATGGCATTGAGCTCGTCAATAATCAAGGGACGGCCTTCCTTAATAGCCAGGTAGACCTCCTTGGACAGGTCAATAACTTCCGTACCAAAGTTCCCATACTTCATGCTGTAAAGTTGGTTGACCACTTCCTTCTCCTCTTGAGAGTCGGCCAATTCTTCCCTTAAAGCCTCCAATTCCTTGTAGGCCTTTTGGATGCTCTTGCCTTCCAAGGCCCCCTTTAATTTCAGAGACTTTTCAATAAATAAGTCCGAAGCCCGGATATCCTTGTTCCCGGAAATAAAGTAGGGAGAAGCCAGGGTTTCCTTTTGAACCTGGTCATAGGCCTTTTGGTAAATTTCCCGGTAGTCCTCTTCCTGGGCCTTGTCCAAAAGTGGCCAAAGGACTTGGTCCAAGTGGACCTCAAAAGAGAAAACCTCCATGGCCTCGTAGGCCAATTCCGTTTTTCCCGTTCCCAAGTGGCCCCTTAAAAAGACCGCATCTCCCCGGTGTAGGACATCGGTAATCCGGCCAATGGCCTCTCGGACATAGGCAGTCAAGACCAAGTTGGAATGCCTAGCCTCTTGGTTCTTTTCGAAAAAAACCTCCCCATAGGCCAAAAAATGGATGGGGTCTATATCCTTAAATTCCTTGATTTGATCCCGGAGCAAGATTTCATCCAAGGCATACTTTCTGGTTTTCGCATTGGAGACAAACCGCTCCTTGGACTTTCTCTTGGCATAGTAACGGTGGATGGTCTTGGTATAGGCCAAGTCTTCCAACAAGTCCTCCAAGACCTCCTTCTTATCCTCTACTTGCTTGCGGAACCAGGAAAAAGCCTCTGGGTCCTTTTTCACCGGTTCCAACCAACTTTCTATTTGCTTCGTCACGTTTCCTCCTTCAAAATCTTACAATCTATATAAAAAAACACACAATCTTCCATTATGTATAAGTATAATACATTCCGGGCCAAATGAACACACTTTTCAGGGAAAATCTAGTGAAATACACACTTTAAAAGAGGCTGACCTAAATAATATCTGGGCAAAAATTTTTCCAATAACTTTCATGACATCCTGGTAAGGACATGGAAAAACCTAGTTCCATCCTAGATTTTCCTGACTCCTATGGGCCTTTACTTGACCAAGTCCTTTTCCCTTCCCCTTCTCCAACCAGGTTAAGATATGGCTCCTCTTAAGACCTTCTTCCGCCATGCAGTTTATTTACGTACAGAAATCTTTATACTATAATAGGCTTATAAGTCCAGTAGAAATCTAGGAATTTACATAAAATAATTAAGCTAGTCAATCAACCAACTAGAACCTATTGTGTAAAATGGAATGAATACTTGGAGGAAACTATGCCTACAGAAAAACACAAGGAAATAAGATCATCTGCAGCTGAATATTTAACCTTTATTGCTGCTAATGGCGATGACCAAGAAGCTATTGAGATTAGATATGAAGATGAAAATATCTGGCTAACTCAAAAGATGATGGCAACACTTTATGATGTCAGTACCGCAGCAATAAATCAGCATCTAAAAAAAATATTTGATGACAATGAATTGCAAGAAGAAGCAACTATTAAGAATTCCTTAATAGTTCAAAAAGAAGGTTCTAGAAATGTTTCAAGGGAAACAAAGCACTATAATCTACAGGCAATTATTGCAGTAGGCTTTAAAGTAAATAACGAACGTGCCGTCCAATTTAGAAAGTGGGCAAACCAAATTGTAAAAGATTTTACAATTAAAGGTTGG
>QWCK01003754.1_pt1 | contig 16080 bp, 13 predicted proteins | sample 1972571 | NCBI WGS metagenome assembly QWCK01 (sample SAMN09866710, study PRJNA288562) | Human gut metagenome isolate term2_stool, whole genome shotgun sequencing... | isolation source: gut | host: Homo sapiens | place: USA: California
CGACCTGTGTAGCAGTACGCTATCTGTGAACTGCGAATATTTCACGAAAGACACGCGACGGTAACCCGACTGCCGTTCCCCATTTTCGCAGCGGTCACATGTCGGCAATCTGCGTCAGACCCCCAAAAAAGGAAGTGGGAGTTAAGAGGGTAGAAACCTTGGTGTCTACCCTCTTGCCCCGCCGCGGGGCGCGGCGCACTCCCCGCTGAATCCAGCGGAACCAATCAACGGCTTGCAGCAATGATAGAAAGAGGTAATCCATGAAACTATTAGTCATCGGCGATGTGGTCGGTGAGGCGGGTATCGACGCGCTTCACGGCCTGCTCCGCCGCATCAAGCGCGACACCGGCGCGGATTTCGTCATCGTAAACGGCGAAAATGCGGCCGGCAACGGCGTTCTCCCGCGTCAGGCGGATGATATTTTTGCCGCCGGCGCGGACGTGATCACGCTCGGCAACCATGTGTTCGGCAAGCAGCAGATCGTGCCGTATCTGGACAGCCGTTCGGATGTTCTTCGTCCGGCCAATCTTGCGCCGCAAAGCCCCGGCCGGGGCTGGGGCATTTATGACGGCCCGCAGGGCATGCGCCTGCTCGTCATGAACCTGATCGGCCGCTGCGACATGAAATACGGCCCGGACAATCCGTTCCTGTGTGCAGACCGCATCCTCAAGGAAAATGAGGGCATGTACGACGTGGCGCTTGCCGAAATCCACGCGAACGCCACGAGCGAAAAGCTGGCTATGGGCTATTACCTCGATGGCCGCGCGGCGGCTGTCTGGGGCACGCACACACATGTGCAGACCGCGGATGAGCGCGTCAATCCCAAGGGCACCGGTTATATCACGGATATCGGCATGACCGGCCCAATCGTGTCCGTGCTCGGCGTGCGCGTGGAGCAGTCTATCGCCATGTTTCGCGGTGACCTGACCGAGTATTTCAAGACAGCTGAGGGCGACTGTGCAGTTTCCGGTGCGCTGTTCGATATTACAAGAAACGGAAAATGCAATTCCGTCACCCGTGTGTGGGAGCGCTGGAATGTGAGATAAAGTGTATGCAGATGCACAGTATCGCACTTTTGATACACGATTGCGCATTGTGAAACGGATTTTGCCATGCGGAAACGTTTTCACAAAAAAGTTCTATCGGCGGACAAGTGACCGTGTCAGGAAAACAGTGAGAAATCCCTCAGGTTTTGTACATTTTGCAAGAACTTGCAATTCAACTTGCAAAAAAAGCAAAATCACAGTTGACGAGAGGGTAGGTTTTGCGGTATGCTATAATCGAAAGACAATGGGGCAAAGGTTAAGAAATTTAACCGGCCCGTTTAGCATACCGTGGCGAGGGACTCCGCGGTGCTTAAGGAGGAAATGATACAGATGAACTCATTGCTCACCAAATTCACCTTTACCGATGAATTGACCGATGTCATCGAGAACTGCAAGGGCGTATTTGTTCCCACCAGCAAGGCGGAACTGTACGACATGGTATTCGGTCCGGAACATGCCGACGTGTACGACGTTGTATTCGATGTACCGGGCAAGGGTCTGGTAAAAGAAGCTGATGTTGTCCGCTGCAAGAACGGTGCATCCGTTAACTTTGTAGAGGATTATATGCGCCGCCGCGAGCCGGACTGCATGCGCATCGCAGACGACAAGCCGACCGACAAGAAGCGCTTCGCGGATGTGTACGGCTACAAGTTCGACAAGCTGCGCCGCGAGACCATGGACTGGTTCAAGACGCAGGAGCTGATCCTCATGCCGTTTAATTCCGGCGGAAACCAGTACGGCTACGGCTCCATGCTCGTATGCCCGAAGCAGTGCGCGTTCTTCGCATTCGCGCTGGCACACCTGCAGGGCTTCGTAAGCGCAGAGGAGACCGAGGGCTACAAGCCGCGTGCGATCATCTATGTTGCACCTCCGTTCCGTCACACCCACTTCGACGGCAAGCAGGTCGTTGTTCACAACCGTCTGGATGACTGCCACGAGGTATTCTCCTATAACCTGTATCCGGGCCCGTCTGCCAAGAAGGGTGTTTACTCCGTACTGCTCGACATTGGCGAGCAGGAGGGCTGGACCACCTGCCATACTTCCGCAGGCCGTCTGATCACCCCGTACGAGAACGAGCTTGTCATCATGCACGAGGGCGCTTCCGGCGGCGGCAAGAGCGAGATGCTGCAGGACATCGCCCGCGAGCCGGACGGCGAGGTGCTGCTCTCTACCAACACGGTAACGGGCGAAAAGACCTACCTGCATATCAGCTCCACCTGCAAGATTGAGCCGGTGTGCGACGATATGGCTACCTGCTATCCGGGCGTGCAGAATAACTCCGGCAAGCTGGTACTCGTTGACGGTGAGGACGGCTGGTTCCTCCGCATGGACGGCGTAACCCACTACGGCTGCGATCCGGTTTACGAGCGCATCTGCACCGAGCCGAAGGAGCCGCTGTGCTTCTTCAACATGGAAGGCCATCCGGGTGCAACCCTGCTGATCTGGGAGCACACGCTGGATTCCAACGGCAAGCCGTGCTCCAACCCGCGTGCCATCGTGCCGCGCTGGGATGTTCCGAACATCGTCAAGGAGCCGGTAGAAGTAGACGTACGCTCTTTCGGCGTTCGTATGCCCCCCTCCACCCGCGATAACCCGAACTACGGCATCATGGGTATGCTGCATATCATTCCGCCGGCACTGGCTTGGCTGTGGCGTCTGATCGCACCGCGCGGCTTCAATAACCCGTCTATCGTAACCGGCAACGAGCTGAAGAGCGAGGGCGTTGGTTCCTACTGGCCGTTTGCAACCGGCAAGCGCGTAAAGCAGGCAAACCTGCTGCTGCACCAGATCGTGGACAGCCCGAACACTCGCTACGTCCTGATCCCGAACCAGCACATCGGCGTTTACAAGGTCGGCTTTGCGGCTGAGTGGATCTCCCGTGAGTATCTGGCACGCCACGGCGGCGCAAAGATCCGCCGCGAGCACCTTGAGCCGGCACGCTGCCCGCTGCTCGGCTACGCGATGAAGGATCTGACCATCGACGGCCAGAAGATCCGCTCTAAGTTCCTGCGCGTTGATACGCAGGACCGCGTAGGCACCGACGGCTACGATGCAGGTGCAAAGATCCTGACCGACTTCTTCCGCAAGGAGCTGGTGAAGTTCGATACGCCGGAGCTTGAGCCGCTCGGCAAGCAGATCATCGACTGCTTCATGAACGGCGGCACGCTGGAGGACTTCGAGAAGATCACTCCGACCGGCCTCTAATAAAATGTAAAAGAAAATCACCGAAACAAATCGTTTCGGTGATTTTTTTGTTTTCGGCACGGAATAGACGGGGAACGTGAACCGCGTAAATTTTACCGTAGAATAGTTAGCGACTCTCGATTTGCCGAACGGTCAGCAAGTCACCTTCCACGGTGAATTTGACCTCAAATCCCGCAAACGGGAACCCGTACACGCGGCCTGCCTCGTGCTGATAGCCCGGTCTCGGGTCCTGTGCGAGTACGTTCAGCAGCGTCTGACGGCGCTCCTCGGGCAGCTTGTCGAGCAGAGCCGCCGGACATTCCACGCGCACTGCATCGGTCGTGAGCGCAAAACCGCCGCGTGCCTCCGGATGCGAATCCGTGTACGCAAGGTACGGCTTGATGTCGAAAATCGGCGTGCCGTCCATCAGATCCGCGCCCGAGATATGCAGCACCGGGCCGTCCGGCGTGTTCTGCTCCACGCGGTCAAGCCGCACCGAGGACAGTCCGATCTCGTTCGGCCGGAACGGCGAGCGTGTCGCAAACACGCCGATGCGCTTGTTGCCGCCCAGCTTGGGCGGGCGCACGGTCGGGGACCAGCCCTCACGCACGGCTGCCGAAAACTGCCAGATCAGCCACAGGTGCGAGAAGCCCTCTATGCCGCGCAGCGCATCCGCGTTGCGGTATTCCGGCTCGAATACAATGCGCGCCGGTACGTCCGCCAGTCCGCTCTGCCGCGGAATGCCGAATTTGGTGGGGAAATCGCTGCGTATCCGCGCAATAATGTGCATTTCTACCGTCTGTGACATAAGAATTCTCCTTTGGGGTGATATATTCAGTATAGCACAGGAAATGTCGGGTGCAAAGCGGTGTTTTACAGATTGTTAATGCTTTTTCCTCGAAAACGCGCTATAATAGAATCAGATTAAACTGGGAAAGCAGGGGAGAACTATGCCCAAGAAGATATTGATCGTAGAGGACGAGGCCAACATCCGTGAGCTGCTGCGCCTGTATCTGGAGCGCGAAGGCTACACGGTGCTTGAGGCGGAAAACGGCGTGGAGGGCATCAAAAAGTGGAAGTCCGACAAGCCGGACATGCTGCTGCTCGACGTGATGATGCCGGTGATGGACGGCTGGGCGGTCTGCAGGGAGATCCGCGCGGAGAGCGATGTGCCGATCATCATGCTGACGGCCAAGGGCGAGACCGCCGACCGCGTTTCCGGTCTGGAGATGGGTGCGGACGACTATATCGTCAAGCCGCTCGAAATGCCGGAGGTTATCGCGCGCGTGCGTGCGGTGTTCCGCCGCATGGCGCCGGATGATGCGCCCGAGAAGCTGTCGTTCGACAACCTGGTGATCGACAAGCAGGCGTACGATCTGGTCATCAAGGGCAAGCGCGTGGATGCGCCGCCGAAGGAGATCGAGCTGCTGTACTTCCTCGCGTCCAGCCCGAACCGCGTGTTCACCCGCGCACAGCTGCTCGACGATGTCTGGGGCTTTGACTATTTCGGTGACACGAGAACGGTTGATGTACACGTCAAGCGTCTGCGCGAAAAGCTGGAGGGCGTTTCGGACAAGTGGGAGCTGAAAACCGTATGGGGTGTCGGCTACAAGTTTGAGACCAAGGAGTAAGCCATGGGCAGACGCAGTTTTTTCTTCAAGGACTATGTGGCCCACCTGATTTTGATCGTGTGCGCGTTTGCACTGGCCGGCGTGGTATTCTGCTACCAGATGAGCAGCTACGCGCTGCACGCCAAGCAGACCGAGCTGCGCACGACCGTGCAGAGCCTTGCCGAGCAGAGCAAGCTGCTCGAGGGCACGGACTCCGACGTGATCCGTCAGATTTACATGCTGTCCATCGCGCGCGTGGCCAAGGAGGATGAGCTGACCGTGCTCATCACGGACGCGGACGGCAACATTGAAATGGGTGCCAAGCCGGACGGCACGACCTACACGCTGCCCGGATATCATATCTCAGCCGAAGTGGTTGCGGAGATGCACAAAAACGGCAGTTATGCGTCTGTCGGGTCGCTCGGCGTGCTGAGTGAGTCCTCGTTTTACACGGTGGGCACCTGCGTCAAGGATGATAACGGCGATGCGGATTTGATGATCTTCGTCTCCACGCAGGACCCGAATTCGGCAGGCGTGGTGCGCCACTCCACGCAGACGCTCGTGCTCATCATGCTGGTGACGCTGGTCGTTATGCTGGTGATTTCGTTCATGATCTCTCAGCACGTCACGCGTCCGCTCAAGACGATTGCTGCCGCCGCCAAGGAATTTGCGGGCGGCAACTTCGATGTGCGTGTGCCCGAGGACAACCGCTGCTACGAGATTGACGAGCTGGCGGTCTCGTTCAACAACATGGCGCGCGACCTTGACCAGCTCGAGGAGCTGACCCGCGGCTTTATTTCCAACGTCAGCCACGAGTTCAAGACCCCGATGACGACCATCGGCGGCTTTGTGGACGGCATGATCGACGGCACGATTCCGCTCGACCAGCGCGACAAGTATCTGAAGATCATCGCGGAGGAGACCAAACGTCTGTCCCGCATGGTAAACCGCATGCTGGATGCCGCAAAAATTCAGTCCGGCGAGCTGATCCTCAGTCCGGCGCCGTTCGACTTTACCGAAATGACGGCGCAGATCCTGCTTTCGTTCGAGCAGAAGATTGAGAAAAAGAAGCTGGATGTGCAGTGCGACCTCGAGGAACGGCTGACCGTCATGGGCGACCGCGACCACCTGTACCGAGTGGTGTACAACCTGACCGATAACGCGGTAAAGTTCATCGAGGACGGCGGTACGCTGAGGCTGAAGGTCCATCAGGAGGGACAGCTGTGCGTATTCGCCATCAGCAACACCGGCATCGGCATTTCGGCGGAGGATCTGCCGCATGTGTTCGACCGCTTCTACAAGACCGACCGTTCGCGCTCGATGGATAAGACCGGCGCGGGTCTCGGCCTGTATATTGTGAAGAACATCATCAACCTGCACGGCGGCGAGATCTCCGTCCGCTCGGGCGGCGGCGAAACCGAGTTTGAGTTCACCCTGCCGCTCGCACCGGAGCAGAACCGACAGAATAACGCGTAAAAAGTGGCTTCCATGTGCTATCACTGTGCATGGAAGTCTTTTTTCTGCATGTGCTGTATTGAAGCGTTTCGCGCGGCAGCGCGCATGGAATAGCATTTGCTCTGCAAATGCTCAAAAAGGGGGAGCATGTATCACCCTTTTTGGACTTCTGGAGGGAGAAAGTTTCTGAACAGGAACTTTCGGACGACTTTGGAACGGCCCACGGTCCGTTCCTCTTGTCGGCGAAACTGAAGTTTCGCGACAGGCAGTGTTCAAAAAATATTCATATTGTTTTCAACAAACTGCCACATTGAGAAACTATGATAGAAGCATCAACAGAGGGAACGGAATGTTCCCGCGAATAACAACAGGAGGTCAGTATCATGGACGACTTCAACATGAACAACAAAACACCGCTGAACAGCAGCGATCAGAATAACGAACAGTCGGCCGCCGAAACCCGGAACACCGCACCGCAGAGCGAGCAGCCCGCACAGGCACCGCAGAACGAGCAGCCGATGCAGCAGCCGCAGCCGATGCAGCAGCCGCAGGCGGAGCAGCCCGCACAGGCTCCGCAGAGCGAGCAGCCCGCACAGGCACCGCAGAGCGAGCAGCCGATGCAGCAGCCGCAGGCGGAACAGCCCGCACAGGCACCGCAGAGCGAGCAGCCGCAGGCAGAAGAGCCGCGCACGCCGTTCCAGACGCCGGTGCAGCATCCGGAGTTCCGTCAGGCGCAGCAGCAGACCGGCTTCGGTGAGGTTCCGCCGATGAGCCAGAAGCCGCACACCCCGAAGGATAAAAAGCACAGCAGAGGCTTAGCGCTCGGCCTGTGCGGCGTAGCGGCAGCATGCCTGCTGTTTGCAGGCGGCGCAGTTGTCGGCAATGTGGCGTTCGGCGGCCATGCAAACAGCGATTCGGGCACTTCGGCATCAACCTCGGATTCCGCGCCGACGCTGCAGATCAACAGCAAGCCGGAGTCTGATTCGAGCAATTCCTCGGACAACTACGACACCGCGGACGGCATGGCCGGTGAGGATATCTACAAAAAGGTCAATCCGTCGGTCGTATCGGTTATCTCCACCACCGCTGAGGGCACGGGCAGCGGCTCGGGCGTCATCATGAGCAAGGACGGCTACATCATCACCAACAACCATGTTGTGGACGGCGCGCAGTCGGTTTCCGTACAGCTGAGCGACGGCACCTCTCTTGATGCCGAGATCATCGGCACGGATGAGCAGACCGACCTTGCGGTCATCAAGGTAACGCCGACAAGCGACCTGACTGCCGCAGAGTTCGGTGACTCGGATGAGCTGGAGCCGGGCGAGTATGCCTACGCGATCGGTTCTCCCGGCGGCGTACAGTTTGCGAACACCATCACCGGCGGCCGTATTTCCGCCATCAACCGCGATCTGACCGTCAATGACCGTGTTATGACGCTGATTCAGACCGATGCTTCCATCAACAACGGCAACTCCGGCGGCGCACTCATCAACAAGTACGGTCAGGTAGTCGGCATCACGTCCGCTAAGCTGTCCGGCAATGCATTCGGCAGCGCCACCGTTGAGGGCATGGGCTTTGCCATCCCGATCAACACCGCCAAGGATATTGTTGATGAGCTGATTCAGAACGGTTACGTTTCCGGCCGTCCGTCCATCGGCATCACCGGCCAGAACGTCGAGTCCGCGGACGGCAAGGTGTCCGGCGTGCAGGTATATTCCATTGATTCCCGCGCAAAGGCAGCCAGTGAGGGTCTGCAGGTTGGTGATGTCATCACCGCCGTTGACGGTACCCCGACCCCGGACATGGATAAGGTAAACGAACTCAAGCAGGATAAGAAGGCCGGCGACAAGCTGACGCTGAGCGTATACCGCATTTCGACCGGCAAGACGCTCAATATCACCATCACGCTGACCGATTCGCATGACCTCGAGGGCGATGACCCGAATGCCCAGACCCAGCAGAGCCAGAGCAGCCAGAACGATAATTCGCAGCAGAATGACGGCTACGGCAGCTATGGATTCTCCAGTCCGTTTGGTTCGTTCGGATGGTAATTTTAATAGAGTGAAGAGTGGAGAGTTGAGAGTGAAGAGATAACGCTCCGAATCCACAGGATGCCAATAATAAAAAGCAGACTTTCGATTGAAAGTCTGCTTTTTTGCTCACCGAGAGAGCGAAAAGTGAAATCGTTACGAACTCTCCAATCTTCACTCTTCACTCTCCACTCTTAATTGGAGTACTGCTCCGCCAGCTGCTGACTGATAAACTGTCTTGCGGTACGCGGCGAACGTCCGTTACGGCGCAGCGCGAAGCGCTCTGCAAGCAGGTGCAGCTCGTCGATATCAAGGTTCAGGTCGTTCTCCTTGGCCAGCTGCTCGACGATGTACAGATACTCGTCCTTATCCGGCACGGAGAAGGTGATCTCCAGACCGAAACGATCGGACAGCGAGGTAACGGTCTCGAGGGTATCGCGCACGCGCACCTCATCGCCCTGACGGTCGGCCATGCTCTCGCGGATGAGATGACGGCGGTTGGACGTTGCGTAAATGACCAGATTGGACGGCTTTCCGGCCAGACCGCCCTCGATGAACGCCTTGAGCGCGGCAAAGTTGTCGTCCTCGCTGCTGAAGGTCAGGTCGTCGAGGAACACGATGAAACGGAACGGCGAACGGAGTGTCTGCTCGAACAGCTTGGGGAAATTCGTGATCTGCCGCGGAGACATCTCGATGATCTTCAGGCCGCGGTCGGCGTACTCGTTGGCAACCGCCTTGACGGTCGAGGACTTGCCGGTGCCCTTGTCGCCGTAGAGCAGGATGTTGTTGGCGTCGCGTCCGTCGAGGAAGGCAAGCGTGTTTTTGAGGATTTTCTGTTTCTGCATCTCGTAGCCGGGCAGGTCGTGCAGACGGATGGCATCGGGATGCACGATCGGGGTCGCCGAGCCGTCGTCCTGCATGGCAAACGCCGAGGACTGTGCGAAGAAGCCGTAGCCCTCCTCGCGGTAGTAATCGGCAAGTGCCGCACCGGTGGAGAACGGAAGCGAGTCCGCGGCCTCGAAGTCCGGCAGATCCTCGAGGGCAGGCTCGTAGAACTTGTCCGCTGCGGCGGACTTGAAGGCTTCGCCGTCGAGCGCGAGCAGAGCGTTCAGCACGTCCAGATCGTGGGTTGCGGCGTTGAGCACAGCCGCTTCCGGTGCGTTGATGGTATCGGTCAGGGTGTTGGTGTCAAAGTGCACGGCGTCGAGCACTGCCTGCGCGATATCGCCGCAGGAGAAGCGTGTCGCGCACAGTGCGCCGTAGCGGTCGGCAAAGTCGGCGGCTGTGCCGTCGAGCGCGGTCAGCGTGTCGCCGTAGGCGCGCACCAGCGGATGGGAAAGCAGTCCGCGCAGCACGGAAAGCGCGCGCAGACGCAGGGAAAGGGCGGAAAGCTCCATTGTTTTCAACTCCAGTCAGGATTGTAGTTTATAACCTAATCAGCATAGCACACTTTTCCGCTCATTTCAACATAGTATGAGGGGAGAAACCTTAGGGCAATACCGCGCAATTAAAGCGGCGGCTCCTTGCGCAGGCTCCGGTCGCGCTGCCGCGGCTCCTTGCGCAGGCTCCGGTCGCGCTGCCGCGGCTCCTTGCGCAGGCTCCGGTCGCGCTGCCGCGGCTCCTTGTGCAGGCTCCGGTCGCACTGCCGCGGCTCCTTGTGCAGGCTCCGGTCGCACTGCCGCGGCGCTTTGCGGAAATTTTGTGACCTGACTTTGGCTTCGGTTCCTTGCGCGAGTTCCGTCCGCGCTGCCGAAGTTTCACGGTAATACATCAAGTATTACCGCAAAACTGCGCCTCGTCAGTCCGCAAAATTTACTCACAAATTGCTCTTGTTCAATTATGCGGTATTGCCTTAGTTTCTCAGAATTGGGAGGGAGGAGTGCCCTTATGGGCGGTTATGCGCTGTTGATCTGCCGCAGTCAGACCGAGGCCATCGGCCTGCGGCGGCATTTGGCGCGGTTGGGTGTACCGGGAGAGGTCGCGCGCCCGCCGCGTCACGAACGAACCGAATCCTGCGGATGGGCGGTGCGCGTGAGCGCGCAGCAGGCGGACTGGGCTGTGCATCGGCTGCGGCAGCTTGGTGCGCCGCCGTGCCGCGTGCTGCGGGAGGACTAACATGATTTATCTGGATAATGCTGCCACCACCTTGTATAAGCCGCGGGCGGTCGAGCAGGCGGTTCGCCGTGCGATGTACGGCGCGGCAGGCTACGCACGAGGCGGCTACGCGGCAGCCGGTCGAGCGGGAGAGCTGGTGTACGCCTGCCGGGAGCAGGCAGCGGCGCTGTTCGGCGTGGGCGAGCCGGAGCGCGTCATTTTCACGCTGAACGCCACGCATGCGCTGAATATTGCGATAAATGCGCTCGTAAAACCGGATTCCCGCGTCATTGTGAGCGGTTACGAGCACAATGCGGTCATGCGGCCGCTGACGGCTCGAAATATCGAGCCGACCGTGCTGGATACGCCGCTGTGGGACGGCGCGGCTATGGTTTCTGCGCTGAAACAGGCGCTGGAACACGGTGCCGACCTGATGATACTCAGCCACGTTTCCAACGTGTTCGGCAGCATTGCGCCGCTGGACGAAATCGCGGAATTGCTGACGGCGGCAGGCGTGCCGCTCATCCTGGATGCGTCGCAGTCGGCGGGCGTGGCAGAGATTGACGTAAAGCGCTATCCGTGTCTTGCGGCGGTGTGCATGCCCGGACACAAGGCGCTGTACGGACCGATGGGCACGGGCATTCTGCTGGCGCTCGACGCTCGGATTGCCGCGAAGCCGCTGCTGACCGGAGGAACGGGCAGTCTGTCCGAGAAGCTGCGTCAGCCGGATTTTCTGCCGGATGCGCTCGAGAGCGGCACGCCGAACGTTCCCGGCATCGCGGGTCTCGCGGCGGGCATCGCCTTTGTCCGGGCGGTCACGCCGGCGCACATTGCCGGGCAGGAGAGACGGCTGGTGCATGAGCTTACCCGTGCGCTCTCCCGCGAAAGCAAAATCGAGTGCTTTGCCGGAAAGGAGCAGACCGGCGTGTTGTCTTTCCGCGTTCCCGGCACGCCGAGTGAGGTGCTCGCGGATATGCTCTCGGACGAGGGGGTGTGCACCCGGGCGGGGCTGCACTGTGCGCCGCTCGCGCACCGGACGGCGGGCACGGAGGACACCGGAACCGTACGGCTGTCCCTGTCGTTCTACTCGACGGCGCGGCAGCTGGAGCAGGCCGCAGACAAAGTTTGCAGATTGGTAAAAAAACTGTGAACACGCTATACAGAAAGCCGGATTTGTGGTAGTATAAGTAAGGTAAAACATGGCTTTCTGTAAAGGTAACAGACCGCGGCTTGTCGAAAAGAAGTCTGTGCTTTACCGATTTGCTTTTTTTCGCGCGTCAGTGCGCATAAAATAGAATTTGCTCAGCAAATTCATAAAAAACGGGAGCATGTATCTCGTTTTTTATACATTAAGAGGGAGAAAGTTTCCAAATTGGAACTTTCGGACGACTTTGGAACGGCCCACGGTCCGTTCCTGTTGTCGGCCAAACCGTGGTTTGGCGACAGCCAAAAAATGAGGAACAAGTTAGGATAGGTGACAAAATGGGAGCGCTGCAAAATGTATTCTCACCGAATTTATCATGGCGGACCATGATAAGTTCGTTTTTCAGTGCGTTTGATCAATTTCGCACAATGACGCCGATCGATGTGGTGGATATCCTCGTCGTGGCGTATATCATTTACCGTGTTATGAAGCTGCTGAAGGATACCAGCGCCGCACGACTGGCCAAGGGTATTCTTATTCTGGTGCTTATCATGCTGTTCGCCAGCTTCCTGCATCTGACCATGATCTCGTGGCTGCTGCGCAACGCGCTCAGTGTCGGCGTATTCGCCGTTGTGGTCATTTTTCAGCCGGAGCTGCGCCGTCTGCTCGAGCAGATCGGCAAGGGCAACCTCAGCCGCATGCTGATTCCGGATACCGACCCGGATGTGGTAGAGAGCATGATCGTTGCAACCGTTTCCGCGTGCGCGGATATGTCCAGGACCAAGACCGGCGCGCTCATCGTGTTCGAGCGCAAGGAGCGTCTCGGTGAGATCATCGCCACCGGCACGAGAGTGGACGCGGCACCGTCTGCCGAGCTGATCAAGAACATTTTCTTCAAGAACAGCCCGCTGCATGACGGCGCCATGATCGTCCGTGCCGGACGGGTGTGCGCTGCAGGCTGCGTGCTGCCGCTTTCCGGCAATCAGGGTCTGTCGCGCGACCTCGGCACGCGCCACCGCGCGGCTGTCGGCATGAGCGAGACCGCGGACAGCGTGCTCGTCGTCGTCTCCGAGGAGACCGGCGCGATCTCTGTCGCCATCGGCGGCATGCTCAAGCGCCATCTGTCGCCCGAGATTCTGCAGAAGATGCTCGAGAGCGAGCTGCTCGGCGATGAACTCAGGAACAGGAACGAAAAAAGCCGTATTGCCGCCATCCGCGACAAGTGGAAGGGAGGTGCCGGCAAGTGAAGAAGAATTTTATCAAAAAGCAGGATTTTCTGCTGAAGCTCCTGTCGCTGGCGCTGTCTATCGTTCTGTGGGCAGTTGTTATGGATATTGACAATCCTGAGCGCAACATGCGCTTTGACGATGTGCCGGTGCGCGTCATCGGTGCGTCGCAGCTGAAAGCATCGACCGGTCTGGAACTCATCGAGGGCGAGAACACAACGGTCACTGTCAGCCTGCGCGGTCAGAGCAAGAGCGTCGGCGAGGTCCGCGCCAGCCAGATCACCGCAACGGTGGATATCTCGGGTCTGACCGAGGCGAATGAATACGATCTTCCGGTCACCGTGTCGGTCAGCAAGTCCGGCGTGGAGACTAACTATGTCAATCCCGGCAAGGTGCACGTCCGCGTGGACCGCGTGGAGAGCAAGGATGTTCCGATCGAGGTCAATGTGACCGGCACACCGAGCGACGGCTACCGCGCAGGCAAGCCGACCGCGGCAACCAAAAAGGTCACCGTTTTCGGTCCGGCAACCGATCTGGCGCAGGTGGCCAAGGCAGTTGCAGCCGTGGATGTTACCGGCCGCAATTCCTCGCTGACCAACTACGAATGCAGGATAACCCTGTATGATCAGGACGGTGCGGCGTTCACCTCGAACTATATCACCAGCCAGACCGAAAAGATCAAGGTTTCGGTTCCGATCTACCGCGTCAACAACATTCCGCTGACCGTCACCCTCAAGGACGGCGGCAGCCTGACGCAGAATCAGGTGCAGTGCGTCATCGACCCGGAGAACGTAGAGGTTATCGCAAGCGATCAGGCGGTGCTGAGCGACATTAAGGAAATCAACCTCGGTGAGATCGACCTCGGCAGCGTCCACACGGGCACGCCGATCTCCATGTCTATCAAGGATAAGCTGCCGAGCGGCGTTTCGCTCGTCAGCGGTCAGCCGGAAACGGCAAACGTCACCATCTCGGTGGACGGTGTTGCAACCCGCAAGGTGCAGGTCTCCAAGTTCGCGTGGAACGACACCGCGCAGGAGAATACGCCGTACACGGTCAACATCCTCACCAAGTCGGTCGAGATGGAGCTGCGTGGCAGTGAAAGCCAGCTGAAGAAGGTCGATGTGAATAACCTGTCCATTGGTCTGACCTACGATTCGGTATCGCTCGGCGTCGGCAGGCACACGGTTAAGGGCGTGGCTACGACCGTCGGTCTGCCGAGCGGCGTAACGCTCGTCGAGGAGGATATCGAGGTCGAGATTGAGATCACCGACCCGCATGCGTCGGATGAGACGATCACCTCGGATAAGACAGACAGCACAGACGATACGGACAGCACGGTCGCAGAGCCGACCGCGCACCGTACAAGGAAGGGCGGTGGCAGCCAGTGAGCCTGATGGTAACCGGCATCCGTCTGCCGTTTGATCTGCCGGAGCAGGCCGCCATTGCGGAGGCACGCCGGCTGACCGGTCTGACGGCAAACGACATACAAGCGGCGGTCTGCCGCGTCAGCATTGACGCGCGGCGCGGACAGATCAGCCGGGTATATTCGGTGCGTCTGGACGCGCCGTTCGACGAAAAGGCATTTGCGGAAAAACTGCAAATGCCCTTCGTGCGTTATAAACCCAATACGAAAATCGTCATTCCGCACGGCGAAAAGCGGCTCGAGCACCGTCCGGTGGTAGTCGGTCTCGGCCCTGCGGGACTGTTCGCCGCCTATGTGCTGGCAAAGCACGGCTACCGTCCGCTCGTGCTCGAGCGCGGCGGAGATCTGGACGAGCGCGACAAGGTTGTGGATGCGTTCTGGAAGGGCGGTGCGCTCGATACCGACTGCAATATCCAGTTCGGTGAGGGCGGCGCCGGCGCTTACTCGGACGGCAAGCTGACCACGCGCATCGGTGATCCGCTGTGCGACAACGTGCTGGAAATCCTTGCTGCGCACGGTGCTCCGGCGGATATCGTCAAAAAGGCGAAGCCGCACGTCGGCACGGATATCCTCAAGAATGTTGTGCGCGAAATGCGCCGCGAGATCATCAAAAACGGCGGTGAAGTGCGCTTCCGCACGCCGCTGACCGGCGTTTCGGTCAAAAACGGTGCGCTCTGCGCCGTCGAGGCGGACGGGCAGGACATCGCCTGCGAGCGGGCGGTGCTGGCCATCGGTCACTCGGCGCGCGACACCTTTGCCGCGCTACACGGAAACGGCGTGTACTTTGAGCCGAAGGCGTTCTCGGTGGGCGTGCGCATCGAGCACCTGCAGACCGAGATCGACCGCGCTCTGTACGGAAAGGCGGCGGGACATCCCATGCTGCCGCCTGCGGAGTACAATCTCTCGCGCAGAGCCGACGGACGCGCGTGCTATTCCTTCTGCATGTGCCCGGGCGGCGTGGTCGTTGCGGCACAGAGCGAGGAGAACACGGTCGTCACCAACGGCATGAGCTATCATGCGCGCGACGGCAAAAACGCCAACGCGGCGCTTGCCGTGTCGGTTGACCCGAAGGACTACGACGACGGAACACCGTTCGGCGGCGTGGCGCTGCAGCGCCGGATCGAGCACGCGGCGTACACGCAGACCGGCTCGTACCGCGCGCCGTGCCAGAAGGTCGGGGATTTTCTGAACGGCAAGCCGACCCGAAAACTCGGTGCGGTCAAGCCCAGCTATCCCATCGGCGTGGAGCTGGGAGAGGCGGCAGCCTGCCTGCCCGACTTCGCGCAGACCATGCTGCGGGACAGCCTGCCGTATTTCGGCCGCAAAATCCGCGGCTACGACACGGCGGACGCGCTGCTGACCGGTCCGGAAACGCGGACCTCGTCTCCGGTGCGCATGACGCGCGGCGAGGACCTGTTCGGACTCGGCTGCAGCGGCATCATTCCGTGCGGCGAAGGCGCCGGATACGCCGGAGGCATTATGTCTGCCGCCGTGGACGGAATCAGAGCGGCATTTCGGATTATGGAAGAGTTTGCAGATTGAGAATTGAAAATGGAAAATGGAGAATGAATGTGCCGCCCAAAGGGCGGAATTAAATAAATGCGCTTTGCGCATAACCTGTCGCAACGCGGACGGAACTCGCGCAAGGAGAGCGACATTTTCAATTCTTCATTCTCAATTTTCCATTACTGCAACTGGTTTTGAATAATAGAGAGGAAGATTTCACAGTGACCCAACAGGGAACCATCAAAAAGCTGCTGCCGAACGGTCTGGCAGAGGTCGAGGTAACGCGCCGCTCGGCGTGCGGCCACGACTGTGCCAAGTGCGGCGGCTGCGGCGGTCTGGAAACCCAGACGCTTTACGTTACT
>QWCK01003758.1_pt1 | contig 16068 bp, 2 predicted proteins | sample 1972571 | NCBI WGS metagenome assembly QWCK01 (sample SAMN09866710, study PRJNA288562) | Human gut metagenome isolate term2_stool, whole genome shotgun sequencing... | isolation source: gut | host: Homo sapiens | place: USA: California
AGAAAACCATTTGTCATATTCTAACATGAATAATTTAATTGATATTCTACAAGAAAATAGTAATAAGGAATCTAGTCAAATAATTATTTCAACTCATAGTAGTTTTGTTTTGAACAAATTAGGATTAGAAAATTTAATACTTTTATCAAACAAAAAAAGCTCTAAAATTACAAATTTAAGTAGTGGTACAGAAAAATATTTTAAAGCTGTTTCTGGATATGACACATTACGAGTATTATTATGTGATAAAGCTATACTGGTTGAAGGTCCTTCAGACGAACTAATTATACAAAGAGCATATAAAGATAAATATGGCAAATTACCAATTTTTAATGGTATCGATATAATTTCTGTTGGAACATCTTTTTTAAGATTTTTGGAATTAGGAGATAAATTAGACTTAAATCTCTATGTAGTTACAGATAATGACGGAGATGTAGAAGCTTTAATGAGAAAATACAAAGATTATGAATATAATGAAAAGATTAAAATATATTATGACGAAAAGACTTATAGTGGAGATATGGATAAATTTAATTACAATACTTTAGAGCCCTGTATTTTAAGAGCAAATGACTTGAAAACTCTCAATAGTATATTTAATACTAATAAAACAGATAGTGACTCTATATTAAAATACATGGAGAAAAATAAAACAAATTGTGCCGTAAGTATATTCGAATCAGAATCAAAAATTCAATATCCAGAATATATAAACAGGGTAATAGAAGATGTTGAATAAATTATATATAGCTGCTGCTGGAGCAGGTAAGACAACATTAATTGTGAAGGATGCTTTAAAAAATAAAGATAAGAAGATTTTGATAACAACATATACAAATGCAAATTGTGATTCTATAAAAAAGAAAATAATTAAAATAAATGGAGCCATTCCTAAAAATATTGAAGTTTTAACATGGTTTTCATTTTTACTTAAACATGGATTAAGACCATATCAAGATATAATGTTTAGTCAGAGAATTAATGGAATAGTACCTGTCAACGGTAAGAGTGCTATATTTAAAAATAGAAATGATCCTAATTATTTTATTAATAAAGAAAATCTAATTTATACAGATAAAATATCTGATGCGATTATATTCATGGAAGAAAAAAACCCAGGTTATATTTTTACTAGGATTTCAAAAATATATAATTTAATATATATAGACGAAGTCCAAGATTTAGCAGGGTATGATTTGGATGTTTTAAAATATTTAATTGAGGTTGGTATAAATTTGATTATGGTTGGAGACTATAGACAAGCAACTTATAGCACTCATAATACATCAAAATATAAAAAATATAATAATGGAAAAATAGTTAACTTCTTTAGGAATGAAAACTCACATTTAAATGTTGAAATTGATGAATCAACTTTGAATTGTTCGCATAGATCTAATCAAGAAATATGTGATTTTGCTTCAAAAATAGCTAATGATAATCTCATAATAAAATCAGAGAGTAAATTCAAAGATAACCATGAAGGGGTATTTTTTATATCCAAAGAAGAAGTAGACTTATACCTTGAAATGTATAATCCTATTCAACTCAGACACAATAAAAAAATAGAGGTTAATGAAAATTATAGCGTATATAATTTTGGCGATTGTAAAGGTTTGGAATTTGAAAGGGTATTAATTTACCCTACAAATCCAATATTAAATTGGATAAAAGATCCGATTAATAAATTAGCTGATTCGAGCAGGGCAGGTTTTTATGTTGCGGTTACAAGAGCTAGACATAGTGTAGCTATTGTGTGTGAAAGAAATTTTCTTAATAGATATAAGATTAAGCCATTTATATTACCAATTCCTGGTAGTCCTCATATAGTATAATTATTATATCACATTTGCGACATCTTAATAATTCAAACCGACATTTTATTGTCGGATTATTTATTAGTTTGCTAAGTTATGTACAATATATACACAAAAAAAGACCACAGCTTAAAAACTACGGTCTAATTTTTTATCCAAATGTAAACCACTTGGAACTATTATTCAATTTATTCTTTTTTACAAATGTTCCCATTTTAATCCCGGTTACAGTTTTTTGTCTTCTGTAACCTTTACATTTACAAGGATTTTAATTTTTTTGCGATTACTCCCATTCAATAGTTGCCGGGGGTTTACTTGTTATGTCGTAGACTACTCTGTTTACGTGGTCCACTTCATTTAATATTCGCGTTGAAGCTTGTTCCAATATTTCGTATGGAATCTTAACCCATTCGGCGGACATAAAGTCCGTAGTCTTTATACATCTTAGTGCAACGGTGTAGTCATAGGTTCTTGCGTCCCTTGACACTCCAACTGTCTTTTGGTTGGTGAGAACTGCAAAGTATTGTGACATTTTGCTTCTGTCCATATTTTTTTCCAATTCTTCTCTAAAGATGTAGTCCGCATCGCGAAGGATGTCAAGCTTGTCCTTTGTAATTTCGCCCATACATCTTACGCCGAGGCCGGGTCCCGGGAAAGGTTGACGAGTTACAAGGTAATCAGGCAGTCCAAGTTCACGGCCAAGCTCTCTTACTTCGTCTTTAAATAGGAACTTCAAAGGCTCAACCAAATCTTCAAAGTCAATAGCTTCAGGCAGTCCTCCTACATTGTGGTGAGACTTTACAACTTTGCCGTCAGTAGCGCCGGACTCGATAATGTCGGGATAAATAGTACCTTGTGCCAAGTAGTCCACGTGTCCGATTTTTTTGCCTTCTTCTTCAAATACTCTGATAAATTCTTCGCCGATTATTTTCCTCTTCTTTTCAGGATCGGTAACGCCCTTTAGTTTGTTAAGATATCTTTCTTCCGCATTTATTCTTATAAAGTTCATGCCGGAGTCTTTAAAAGCCGCTTCTACTTCGTCCCCTTCATGCTTTCTCATAAGACCTGTGTCGACGAAAATACAAGTGAGATTTTTGCCCACAGCCTTTGACAACAGCGCCGCAACAACAGAGGAGTCAACTCCACCTGAAAGAGCCAAGAGAACTTTTTTGTCTCCAACTAAATTTTTAATCTCTTCGATTTGTTGTTCCTTATAATTTTTCATAGTCCAAGTAGGCTCTTCCTTGCAAGTGTCAAAAAGAAAAGCTGAAAGTTTTTCTCTCAAATCTTCAACATGACCTTCAGAAATAATAATACTCGGAACAGAAAGAGCTTCAACTCTTTCAGAAATTTCTTTAAACTCTTTAAACTTATCCGGCTCACCTTGGAATACAACTCCCGAAGGTTTCAGCTCCTCCAATTTATCGAGCGCTTTCTTGTATGGATGAACTTCGCAATAGACTTTTAAGTCTCTGATTTTTCTGGCTGCAAGTTGATTGTTGTGTCCACCGAAATCTACTATTAGTATCATATGTCCCTCCTTAAACTTTTACAATTCCACTACAATTATATATAGATTCTCCCTTAGTGGCAATTATGATAAGCATTGATTATATGACGAAAAATCTATTTAGTAAATAAAAAAACAAAAAATTTTTTGAAGGTATTTCACTAAAAATATTGCAGAGAAGGGGTAATTGTAAAACTTGTATTTTAATAAGAAAAAAACATAAAATTTAATGTAATAATTTATTTTATAACTAAAATTTCATGTGTTATTCAAAAATAAAGAAGAAAATTTATTAAATCAATGATTGTATTTAAAAATTAATTCGAATTATCTTATTTTAAAGTTAAAATAGAAAACTTCTTTTAACAATCTGACAACACATTGTTGATATTCCACACATAATGTTCTAAAATACAAATAATAAGATAGTTAATTAAAATAGTATAAATATAATCACTTGAGATAGGAGAGGGAAATATGAAAAATAATTTTAAAAGGACATTAAGCTTTTTATTAGCCGTGTTAATGTTGGCAGGACTTTTGGTACCTGTAACTGTAGATGCACAGAGTTACTTAAAAGAGAAAAAGGACAAAAATTTAAAAGAGTCCTACACAGTTATAGATGATGCATATTCAAACGACCCCGCTACAGGCGCGCCCATTTTCGAGAACGAAGGCGAACAGGCAGCGACAGATTCCCACTCCCAAAATCTAATTGATAACAAAAACCAAAATATAGATGAAAGCAAAGAACAAAAGAACAAGAAAGCCCGTTACATATCACTAAAACTTATAAACCCGGGCAAAATTAATTACAAAAAAGGCGAAGCACTTAGTCATGAAGGTCTGTTGGTAGAAGTAACCGATTCAATGGGCAACAAAAAAGCCTTGGACTACAAAGGACTATTGGCAGACAAGAATATTAACATTCAAGAAATCTCAAACAAGAGATCGTCAAAAGACAAGATGGAAAATATACTCATTATTTCCGCGACAGACCTTGACGGTATTGTCATCAATACATATTTTCACGACGAAGAAGTCAAATCACAAAAAGAAAATTCGAATCCGAATTTAAATCCATTAGATGATAATAAATTAGAAGCAAACAATAATTTAATAGAAGAAAAAACTGAAGCCGGAAAAGCTGAAGACGAAAAGTCAAAAGACGCAGAAAAAACTGAAGACGAAAAAATTATAGACGGCGAAAAAGACGAAAACGAATTAACAGATCCGGAAAAGATGGATCAAAATGAAAATGATCCGTTTATGGAAGATATTTTTAAGCTTCGCCCTGAAGACGAACTGACAGAAGAAGAATTGGAAGCCGGACTTACAATCTATCAAATGCCTACCGTACCCGGCAACAAGATTGAAGATGTATTCCCAATGACAAGAACAGCAATGTTCAGATCTCCATTTATGACTATGCCCTTAGGTCTGCCCGGACTAAACGAACCTATGGGAGGCGGAAGTGGCGATTTAAATTTAGAAGGCAAGAAGTTTACTATAATTACCAGATACGATATTTCAAATAAAAATGGACCGGTTCGAGCAGGACAATCTTTTACAATTCACTTAGACAACAAACTAACTGTAAACGAAGGATCAACTCTTCCATCTATAAAATACAATAACGAAGTTATTGCTACTCCAAAATATAATTCAAATAATACAATTACTTATACTTTAACAAGAGATATTAACGAAAATATCCAAATACCTTTAAATATACCTGTAGATTACAATACAGATAAAATTACTTTAGACAGCGACGGAACATTTACAGTAATCAACAAGGTAACTGGAATTGGAGTAAATAACCCACCAAAAGACCTTGTACCACAAAAAGTTGATAAAAATGGTAACCCGGCAGGCTCAATAATAGAACCGGGTAGGGATGACGTTACACAAATAGTTGACTCAAGCAGAAACTATAGATTAGATATTGACTCAGTGGGATATCCTGTTATAGAAAATCGTGAAATGGTTGGAATAAACTGGGTAGTGCAAATTGAATCTGACAGAGATTTATCAAATAATCTAGGTATGAAGATGAACTTCACCTTAGTAGAAGGTTCAGGACTTAAAGGAATTGAAAGTATAACTTCCAGTGATCCTACTGAAAATATCAAAAATAATGCTATCAAAGGCCAAACGGGAATAGTTGATTCAAAGCACTCTGAAATAAATAAGTCAACACATTCCTATAGATATAGTATCTATACACCTATAAGTAATAGACAAGCAGCCTATGTTTTAGATATATCTACTATTCTTACAAATGATGACAACTATGTCGGTGCAGTTAGAAGTGTAATGGATAAGGGATATCCAAAGGACAAAGTAGAACAACACACACCTACTAGAGTAGGTATAAACAATCGTACTACTATAGAAGGTAAATTTTTATCAAATACTTCAGCCCAATGGACTATAACAGACGGAGTGTGTACATTAGATAAAAACAATGGTCTACCTTTAGAAACTAGAACTCTTAAAGGAGCAAATATAAACTCCGGTACAAGAGTAGTTTATGGTGTAGATCCATCTACTGGTATGATGGTAGTAAAGGAACAAGAAAAAGGCTTAAATGATATCCCAGCTAAAGAAGCTGATCCTAATACTTCCCAAGCTGTAGGTAACATAGGAGTATATCAATTCACACACAACGTAGATGAATCAACAACTCCACATTCTTACACTATGGCAGGAGTTAAAATATCAAAATTCCAAGACCTATATATCGACCAAGAATGGAACTTGCCGGTAGAAGGCATGACTATGCCAGCTCAAAATTTTATCGCAAAAGATGACGCTGGAGCTCAAATAGCTGAGAAACACGTAGATGCAGGTCCAGCAGGAGAAAATCAAAGACTTGTTGTACTACCTGATGCTAGATATTGGAATATTGCAGATGACGGAACTGCAAATAAAGTTGGTCATAATATAACTCAAGAATTTGATAATCAAGAAGTAACAGCATCAGATGGTAAAACATATAGATACAACGAAAATGCCAACTACTATAAAATCGATACAAACACTCAATATATCCACAACTCTGCTATCTCACAAACAGATTTAAAACCAGTAACATTTACTGTAGTTAAAGTAGATAGCAAAGATCCAAGCAAAAAACTAGCAGGAGCAACATTTAAATTATTAGGCGACAATCAACCGGAAGTAGTGACTGACTCACAAGGTAAGGCTACATTTAGCAACGTACTACCTGGAAATTATGACTTGATGGAAACCAAAGCTCCAGCGGGATATAAACTCGACCAATCAACTAAAACTATAAAGATAACAGAAGATGGAAAGATAAGTGCAGTTGGTCAAAACATTAAACAATCAGGAAGTTCTTCTAAGACAGAAATAGTAGGACATGATAATGGAAACTTATGGCCAGACTACATGAATGCTATGCACTATGGCAAGATCAATGATAATGGCGAATTGGAATTTTATTTATACCTAAAACCAGAAAGCAATAATGGGGGAAATGGTACAAATAGAGATACCAGACTTAACATTTCTGTACCAGGAGTAAATATAACAGATGTAACTGCATACGACGTTGGATATTGGCAAAGAGATGACCTTAGATCTGCAATGGAAGATCAAAAGGCAGATCAAAAAATAGATGAGCTTGGAAATAATGTAATAAATGCAAAAAATAATAACAAGATAACAGGCGCACCAAATACCACAGATCCATACACAGGAAGAACCGGTTACCAAATCTACTTCCCACACCAAAGATTTGCAGGCGACTGGGGATTCTTGGTTAAAGTAAAGGCAAATGTCGGAACAAAAGATACAGTTAACCTAAATTACGATTGGTTGACAAATGAAGACACTGCTAACCAAACAAATCTTACTCAACAAATTACTTTAAGCAAATCAAGCGGAGCAGATAATGAGTTCCTAGTATATAACGAAGAATTTACAAAAAGCAAAATAACTGTTACTAAATTTGGCGACGAATTTGACGCACAAGGAAATAGAAACAGACTTCAAGGTGCAGAATTTGTTCTAAAAGATAGCAAAGGAAATGTAATTGCAAATAAAATTACAAATGAAAAAGGTGAAGCAAACTTTGGTGAATTTCCGGAAGGAGTATATAGGTTAGAAGAATCTCAAGCTCCAGATGGATACCAAAAAAATGGCGTATATTTTGAAGTTGTAGTTGATGACCAAGGCCAAGTTAAATATAACCCAAGGTTCGAAGATAGTATTGGTACACCACAATCAGGACAAGACTACTACATCGAAAAAGGTGAAGACACAGGTGCTTCAGCTAAGGCCACAGTAACAAGTGTCAACCAAAGACTTGAATATCTTGAAAATGAAGCGGGAGATATTGGTACCAAAACAAACGTATGGGAAGCCTACTCATATGAATCACTAAAATACCACGCTGATATTACTTTATCTGGTGTATCAGAGGGTTCAAGATTTGAAATTCAATTCGATAGAAACCTAGACTTCACTCAATACTTTAGTGATTTTCCTAAGATAATGATAGATGGTGTAGAAGTTGCTACTCCATACTTCAATTACAAAACCAACTTATTGACATATGTATTTAATAAAAATGCAGAATCAAATGTAACAGCAAGTATCAATCTAAGAGGTATAATTCCTGATAAATACTTCGCCAAGGAAACAGGAAAATACAATTTTACTATCAAGGTAAATCCTGGACAAACAGAAAATATTACAGGAAATCCTAGCATAACTAAAGAAATAAGTGCAGACTATGGACAACATCACTCCACAACAGGAGATCACAACCAATCTTACTACTTTAGAGACGTTTATCAAAAAGAAGACGGTAAATGGTATGTAACAGTCCTAACATATCTAAATCCTCTTGGACTTCCTTATAGTGCAAAGACAGTTAGATATAATTGGATGACAACCGATTACCAAGGCAACCGTATAGCAGAATGGTCAGGTAAGGGTTATAAACCTCTTTACGAACTTAACGATGTTAAGGTATATGCTACAGATGAAGCAACATACACACAAGGTGGAGTTAAGCTAAATAGATATATGCCATTATCTATGGGTATTAGACCAGAACAAGATCCGTATATCTATCACTTACTTGCACATCAAAGAATAGACCCTAAAAGAGAAATAGACATAAGAGAAAATGACGTAACCATCGCATATAATCCAGATCAAATAAAAACTAGCAATAAATTAAGTGCTAATGCTCCATTAATTGTAAAAACTCCAAAACCTAATAGCAACGGAGGATTTGTAGTTGAACAAACATTTAAGATTACTGATATAGAAGAGTTCAACAAAAAATGGAGAGCCTTCTATATGAATGATGGCAATCTTACATCAGCTTTCGCATCTAAGGCAAATATCAACACAGCTATAGGTGACCAAGCAGGTGGAGAAATACCAAAATATTACAAGGAAATTGTTGGTCTTATAAATAACAAGTACAAACCAGGCAGCTTTAAATTAACTAAGTACAATGAAGCTAATCCAACTCAAAAGCTTCAAAACGCAACATTTGCTCTAATTGATAAAGATGGAAGAACTATTTATAGAACTTCAGATGCAAATGGTGAAGTTAAATTCGTAGACATTGCGCCAGGCAGATATAATTTAGAGGAAGTAAAAGCTCCAGACGGTTACCAAATAACAAACAAGAAATGGCAAGTTACAATCTTAAGTGACGGTAGCGTTAGAATAAGAGAAACATCTGTAACAGGTGAAAGTAAGTTATACACTGGAGATATAAATATCCAAGTTGCCAACAAACCGGCTGGACAAAAGTTCAGGGTTTATAAAAAAGATGGAAAAGGCGACCCACTTCAAGGAGCAAAATTCAAGATCACTTGTCCGGATGATCCAAATTTCACACCAATAGAAGCTACATCAGGACAAAATGGTATAGTAGAGTTCAATGCCGACCTAAAAGAAGGTAAAAATTATATACTTGAAGAAGTGGAACCACCGGCAGGCTACAACCCACTAAATAAAAAATGGGTTCTAAAAGTAGAAGGTGGAGAAACTAAAGTCTATAACTACTCAGAAAACACAGAAGGTGGACAACAAGTACAATCAATACTAGCAAAAGATGGCGTTGAATGGGTAGATGTTAAGAATAGAAACACTTCAAATTGGTCTACCTATGACAATAGATGGACTGGTTGGGCAGGCAACAATCAAAATGCACAATTCTTGGGAACTAGAATTGTAGCTGTAAACAAAGATGAAAACTACGTAATCCAAAGATACGTAATAAACCCAGAAGCAAGGAATATTGCGGATAAAACAACTGCATCTATTCACAGACAATCAACACGTGATCCTAACATGGATTGGTTTGATATGACTAAGTTTGATAAAAATAATGACATCAAAGTATTCAAACTCGATAAACCGGTCACAGGACTTATCTCTGACATAAGACTTGCAAATTACAATACAGAAGATATAACAACTAGTGTAGTAAACACAGCAAGAGAAGAAGAAGGTAGGTATGGTGAACCAAAGAGATTACACCTAGATCTACCGGCTACAGATAAGCCTATAGTAATAGATATCAAAGTTCCATACAAAGATGAAAATGGTGGAGTAGGAACTGGAATGGATTGGGTGAACGGTAACTTAATTTACTGGAAATCCGACTACTACGAAGTAGCAAAGAGTATCAAGACAACAGGTCCAACAACTTCAACAAGTGGAACAATAGTTGGTTCATATGTAGCTACAGGATCACTAGACGTAACAAATAATGCGAAGACATATGGATTTAAACTTAAAAAGGTTAAAGATGGTACAACCACGGCAATCCCGGGAGCAGTATTTAAACTAACAGGACCAGATCCACTAGTAGATGAAAGATACGAAACAACCGGCGACGATGGAACACTATCCTTCGCGGGATTAGAACCAGGAAAATACAAACTAGAAGAATTTAAGCCGGCTCCAGGTTATGAAAATGCAAACACCAACTGGACAGTTAGAATAACCACAGATGGCAAAGCTTATATCTCTGATAATAAGGAAACTCCAGAAGGAACTGATCCAAACGTTTCATTCGATATAGCGAAAGATACGCCACCACAAAAACAAAGTGTATTTGCAAGAACAGCATCTAACGGAGAAGAAACACCTCTACTAGCTAATTCTAATAGAGATATAGACGAACTGTCAGCAAAAGAAAAATTAGACCTAATATATGGTACAGAAGTATTCAGAAGTTTAGAAGCTAGAGGAATCTCCATCAGAGAAGGCGGAGTACTAACAAAAGCCCTAGGACAAAGCCTATACAATATAATAGAAGGAACAGAAACACCACAAGATGGACTAGAAATAGGCGATGAAATAGTTCCGGAAGCACAAAGAGCGGAAAGCGACTGGGAGACTATTGACCCTGCAAGATCTGAAAAGACTTCATTATCGCCAACTAGATCTACAGACGATACTGTTGCTTTAGAAACTAGAATGACAGAAATCAATAAGGTTGATAAGAAATTCAAACAAGTATTCTTGTTTGGACAATCAACTTTTGGTCCTAGAACTCGTAAAATCCAAATTCACAGTCAACCGGAAGAGTTTGATGTTAGAGCAAATGATCCTAAAAAAGCTATAGTAAAAGTATACACAGTTACAGGATCAAGCTTAGATAATCTAGGAACAAAGACAGAAATAACTAATCTAAAATTCACTCAAAAATCTGTTAATAACCATTTTAGATTGATAAAAGATTCAATTCCTACAAGTATAAAAGGTAATATATTAGTCGAAATAGAAACTTACTATGAAAATGGTAAGGGAATAGGTTTAGGTGCAGATTATATTTCAAATAATAGTCAACCAAGATACAGTACAAACTGGATTGGGGAATCTTACGCAAGTGAAGATAAAATAAACCAAGTTAAAGCATTCACTGTAAAATTTGATCCTAATGGTGGAACTGGAACAATGGCGGATGGAGAAGCTGTAGAAGGCAAACCATATACATTACCAGATAATAGATTTACTCCACCAACAAATAAAGAATTTAAAGCTTGGTCAGTAAATGGAGATGAATATCAACCTGGAGATAGCATTACAATAAGTGCTGATACTACAGTAAAAGCAATATGGAAAAACATTCAAGTAACTGTAAGCTTCAATAATGGCGGTGGAACTGAAACTATGAACCCTGTCAAAGTTGATAAGGGATCTAACTACACACTTCCAAACAATGGATTTACTGCACCAAATGGAAAAGAATTTAAAGCTTGGTCAGTAAATGGAGCTGAATATCAACCGGGGGCATCAATAACAGTTAATACTGATACAACAGTAACTGCTCTCTGGAAAGACAAAGCTCCAGAAACTTACAATGTAACAGTTAAGAACCCACAAGAAGGTGGAACAATTTCTGCAAAACCAACGTCTGCACCAGCAGGTACAGAAATACAACTGACAGTTACACCGAAAGAAAATTATGAAATTGAAAGTGTAACTATGAATGGTAAGGCTCTAACAGCAGGCGCTGATGGAACTTACTCATTCAAAATGCCAAAAGGCGACGCCACTGTTTCTGCAACATTTAAGAAAACTGAAACGCCAGATCAACCAGGACAAGACGAAAAAGAAATCAAACCTGGAGAGTTAGTTCAAATTACCAACAAGTTAGTAGGTCTTGATCTTAAGATTTACAAGAAAGACAGATATGACAGAAAACTTGAAGGTGCTATATTTAACCTTTGGAAAGCAAGTGAAGATTACAAAAAACAAGATGACATATTTGCAACAGGTGTATCTGATGAAAATGGACTTGTTGAATTCAAGGACAAAGAGGGTAACATCATAACACTACCGGTTGGATACTATGTTATAGAAGAAACAGCGGCTCCACTAGGTTATAGAAAACCAAACGCACCTTGGCATGTACAAGTGGTAGAAGAAAACGGTAAGCTAGTTGCTAAATATAAGGGACCAAAAAATACACCAAAAACCTTTATAGAATCCAAAGAATCAAAGGATGTAAACAACACCGGAATAGTAACAAATGCACCTAATGGTATAAAATACGCTTCAAAGATCACTCATATTGATACAGAGTCAAGATCTTATATACAAAGAGTATATATTGACACAAGAAACTATAAGAGTACAGACCCTGCAAATGAATATAATATACTAAACGTTCAAATCAAACCAAAACACAAGAGGGAAGAAATCGATAGAGCCGGACTTCCACCAGTAACAATCACAGAAGGTGTAAAGACAGCTTATAGATCAACTTATAAGATAAGTGGAATAAATGGCGATCCAACAGAAGCGCAAATGATTAAAATCATGGATGAATACGACATCTCTAATCCGGATGTAACTGTAGTTAACACAGCAAGATGGAGACCTTTTGACTGGGGATTTGACGAAGACCAACTAAATCTTGAACCAGGAGTTTACTATATTGACATCGAAGGCTTCTATGATACTTCTATTATCGATAGAAATGTTACTAATGAAGTAGCTATAGATTCTAACTACAACTTCACCAACAAGGAAGGAACTGCATCAAGTACTGAACCAGTACTAAAAGATCCGACTGTAAATAATAATTTACCGGAAGACGACTTAGGTAAGATTGATATTGACATTGAGTTCTTTGATGGTAAAAGAGAATTCCAACAAAGATTATATGATGCTAAAAATAATCAGTTTAATTGGGAAGCTTTTCATGGAGCATCCTACCAAGGTGGTATGCAAGAAGTTGCAAAGATGATTACAGCACTTTATGGGGAGACTAGAGCAAAGGAATGGGCAAATAGTAAACCTAATGGTCAAAAATATGTTAATGCTTTAAGTAAAAAAGCTAACTTCACATATCCTTTAGGTGGTCAATGGTATACTGCAAGCTATGAAGCAGGAAAAATTGTTTCTCCGGTAAATCAAGGCGAACAAGGATATAAACCACCAGTTAGCACTATAAGCACTAGAATAGATATTAGTTCTCTTTATTCATCTAATGAAACCAACGTAGTTCCTCAAGAAGGACTAAGCATAATAAATGATGAAGAAAGATATAACATCACATTCTCTAAGCATGGTAAAGATAAAGAAGATGCAACAGATGAAGAGATCACCAAGAGAAGACTTGAAGGTGCAGTATTTAAACTTGAAAAGAGAGTAAGAGAAGGTGTATATGAAGAAGTAGAAGGATCCTATGTATCCTCAGCATTTAACGGTTATTTTGGTTTCAGAGGACTTGAACCTGGTCGTTACAGATTAGTAGAAGTTCAAGCACCAAAAGGATATAAACCAATTAATGGACCACTTCTATACTTCTCAGTAGAAACAGTAAGTTTGGTGTCACAAAAAATCGTAGACCCAAGAACCGGTGAAGCTATTAACATTAATGACACAGAATTCTATTTCCCAAACAATACTACACCTTACAAATTTAAAGACCTAGAAATGCACGATCCAGTAACTGATAAAGTCATTAAGTTTAAGGACGCTAGAAATGCCGATCTAGAAACAACTTATATAATAGATCCAACAGACCCTAATAAAGATAGAGAAGTTTCTCTAAAGGAATTAAGTATAAAATTCCCAGGAGAGGTAAATGACAAAGAAGGAAAAGTTATTAAGGACACTTATAAGATAAGCGAAATACAAGTAACACCAACTTCTAACGGATATATTTCTCTAGAATACAACAAGGCAAATGGTGTATACCAATATATTCCGGAAAAATCAACTACTGAAGAAAATGGATTGTTGGTAGACTACGTAACATCGGCTACTGCCAAGAACATGGGTAAAATCGTAAATGAAATACCTGGAAAAGGTAAAGTAACTATCAAAAAAGTTGACGAAAAAGGACAACTACTTCCAGGAGCTAAGTTTAAACTTACAAATTTACTTGATGGTTCAGATCCTGAAGAAAAAACTGTAGGTGAAGATGGTACTCTTACATTTGACGGTCTTAAAATAGGAAACTATCTGTTAGAGGAAATTGAATCACCAGACGGTCATATAAACACAGACCAAGTATGGCACTTCATAGTAGGTGGTAAGGATCTAGACCCATATGCAGAGGATATAGCTAGTACTGGAAGAAACTTGTCAGCCTTAGGTCTGATTGCACTTAAAGAATCTAATATGAGTATTGCAAGTCCAGTTACAGACAATAAACAAGGTAAGGTAGAAGGCAAGATATATCCTCACCAAGGTGAATCACTAGAATTTAACAACACCTACAAGATTGCAGATAATATCAAGATCAATCCAGGAGATTACTTTGTATTACAACTAAGCGACAAGATAGACCTTCACGGTGTATTCGAAAATTCAATGGACGATTTAGATATATTCGCAGATGGAGTAGGCACAATAGCTAAGGCAAAATATGACAGAAAAGCCGGAACTGTAACTTACACATTTACTAAATATGCCGATACCTATGAATTGGTAGAATTCTCTAACAAGCTGGCAGCATTTATAAACTTAGACAATACAAAGTCTTCAACTGACAATGTTTCACTTGGAATGGGAATAAATGGAGATACAAGTAAATATTCAACGATTGATATCGTATATGACATGGCAATTAAAGAATATCCAGATATATATGGCAACAATATAAACCTTGCATCTAAGATTGTAAAATACAATCCAAAGACCGGAGAATTTACAGAATACTTCTATTTGAATAGAAATAGAAAATATCTTGATGAAAGTGAGTTCCAATATTATTCAGTACAAGTTATAGATAATTTAGTTGTCGAAAAATATAAGCTGATAAATAATAGCAATGCTAATATAAAAAAAGATATGCCAGAATCCTTCGGTATCGACGAAAATAGTGAGAATCTTGAGTATCAAGGATATGTAACATATGAAAATAGGTTATATCCAGGATATGTTAGCTCTGGTGATATAGATAAAATGACTCCGAACGACTCATATATCCTAAAGATAACAGGTAGAGTTGCCAATACAGACAAGAGCAAGTACACTGGTTTCGGAAAATTGATTCACGATTATGGAAATGGTAAAAATTTAAATGCCTATAGGTTTGACACAGTATATGAATTCCACAGTGAATCTGCAGCAGAGGCTAATCTTACTATTACAGCAGAAAACCCTTCTAACAAAATCAAATTCAAGAAGATTAATAGTAATAGTGAGGCTTTAAGTGGAGCTAAATTCCAACTTTCTGTTAAAAATGAACAAGGTAAATGGAATTACTATGGACAACAAAAAATATCTGGTGAAGATGGTATATTTGAATACAAGAATCTTCCAGCTGGTGAATACAAACTTATGGAAACTGATCCTCCAACAGGATATAAATTAGTTGAAGGTACTCTAGTAGAATTCAGAGTCGATAAAAATGGTAAAGTCTACAGAAAAGAACCGGTTCTAGATGATAAAGGAAAAACTCAAACAGATCAAGATGGCAACATCATCACAAGAGAAATAGAAGAACCAGGTATAGTTCCAATAACAATAGTAAATGACAAAGAACATGAAGTAGAATTCAAGAAAGTTGATGCGAATGATAAAACTCCTCTTGAAGGAGCAGAATTTGAAGTTTGGTACAAGACTGAAAAGACTGGCGAATATTCAAAAGAAGCTCTAAAACTTTATGAAAAGACTAATGCAGATGGAACCGTTGAAAGACTTGTTCTTAAAGCAGATGAAACAGCACCAGATGGATATACAGCTGTTGATAAATTCACTACAGGAAAAGAT
>QWCK01003761.1_pt1 | contig 16066 bp, 12 predicted proteins | sample 1972571 | NCBI WGS metagenome assembly QWCK01 (sample SAMN09866710, study PRJNA288562) | Human gut metagenome isolate term2_stool, whole genome shotgun sequencing... | isolation source: gut | host: Homo sapiens | place: USA: California
AAACCACCTAGAACAAGCAGCCCTAGCAGGAAGCCACATAGCAACAATCCCAGGCTCAATCTTTGAAAAACTATGGACTCACCCACTAACAACAGCAGGCATAGAATCCTTCAAAAAAGACTGGGATGCTTTCCAAAATAGATAAAACAGATTAAAATTAAATAAATTCTTATTGAATGGTATAATAAATACATAGTTAACAATCTAAAATTATAATTAAAAATAATTAAGATATAACTATGTATTTATTATAATTGTACAAAATAAAAAATTTAAAATAATTGAAAAGACGTTGTAAATTCACGTTAAATTTTAATATTTTCAAACTAAAGTACTAAATTGTTGCAATTATTTAAAATATAAGATATACTTGTAGAAGATAGCAATGAGGGTGTATTTTTGTTTGCTATAGTTAGTAAAGTTTTTTATTTACTAACTTTGCGACTATGAGGAGGTGCAATGATAGAACTTAAAGATAACAGGATTGAGAAAAGATATGACAAAGAACTGCTAATTATAGAAGCTTGGTCGAAGGATAGCCTAAGAGTTAGATCTTTTCCTGATGGAAAATTTAGAGATGAGCCCTATGCCTTATTAGAAAACAATTTCGCATCAGAAAGCGTGAAACTAGAAAATATAGGTAATGGCGATTATAAAATAACAAATGGTAAAATCTACGCTATTTTAGATCATAGAGACAGAATAACTTTCTATAATGATAAAGATGAAGTTTTATTGAAAGAATTTATTAGACTAAGAGCTGTTAAACACGATGATGGATCTGAAGACGTTGGAAATATTGAAGTAACTCGTGACTTTAATTCGACTTTAAAATTAAAATCAAGGCAATATAGAGCAAATGTTGGTGGAGATTTTGAGATTACTACAAGATTTGAATCGAATAATGCAGAGAAAATATTTGGAATGGGTCAGTATCAGCATGAATATCTTAATTTAAAGTATACAAGCCTAGAATTAGCTCAAAGAAATTCCCAAATATCAATTCCTTTTTATGTTTCTAGCTTAAATTATGGTTTTTTATGGAATAATCCAGGTATAGGAACTGTAAATTTTGCAAAAAACTTAACTGAATGGAAAATGTATTCTACATTTTATATAGACTATTGGATCTGTGCAGGTGATAATACAAAAGATATTATGAAAAAATATACATCTGTAACAGGCAGAGCTCCTAAAATGCCCAAAAATCTTTTAGGACTATGGCAAAGCAAGTTAAGATATAGGACTCCAGAAGATGTACTTGAAGTAGTTGAAGGTTATAAAAAGAGAGATATTAACTTATCAACTATAGCGATTGATTACTTTCATTGGCCAAATCAAGGAGAATATAGGTTTGATGAAAAGTTTTGGCCTAATCCAGAAGAGTTAATCAGAAAGCTTAAGGATGATTATGGAGTAGAGCCAATAATATCTGTATGGCCAACAGTACAAACAGATGCAGAAAACTATGATGAGTACCTAGAAAAGGGTTATCTTATAGATGTAAATAGGGGTGTAAGATTAACAATGCAAATTCAGGGGACAACTGTATTTGTAGATACTACAAATCCCGAAGCGACTGATTATGTTTGGTCTCTCCTTAAGAAAAATTATGAAGAAAAAGGTATAGACTACTATTGGATTGATGTTGCTGAGCCAGGATATGCTGTTTATGATTTTGATAATTATAGATATCACAAGGGAACTGTTCAACAGGTAGGCAACTTATATCCTATAGGATATCTAAAAATGATATATGATGGTCTAAGTGAAAGTAACAAACCAGTTGTAACACTCGTAAGGGGAGCTTGGGCAGGAGCTCAGCGTTATGGTGCTTTAGCCTGGTCAGGAGATATTGATTGTAGTTTTGAAGCTTTTAGAAATCAGGTAAATACTGGGCTTAATGTTGGAATGGCTGGACTTCCTTGGTGGACAACTGATATTGGAGGGTTTCATGGGGGAAATCCAGAAGATAAAGATTTTAGACAACTAATGATTAGATGGTTCCAATATTCAACATTTTCTCCGATTTTAAGAATGCATGGAGATAGGCTACCTCACAGCAAACCTTTATCTGATGAAGGTGGAGGAAGAATGCCTACAGGAGCTCCTAATGAAATATGGTCATATGGTAAAGAAAATGAAGTTATTTTCACTAAATATATAAAAATAAGGGACTTATTGATAGACTATATAGATAATTTGATGGAAGATGCCCATAGAACAGGCAATCCACTAATGAGACCTTTGTTTTATGAGTTCCCAGAAGATGTGAAGGCCTGGGATGTGGATAATATATATATGTTTGGAGAAAAGCTTCTTGTTGCTCCGATTATTCATAAAGACGAAACCGAAAAAGAAGTTTACCTACCTAATTCAACAGAATGGATAGATATATTTGACCAAAAAGAATATAAGGGTGGACAGGTTGTCAAAGTAGATGCTCCTTTGGATAAAATTCCTGTATTTGTAAGAAAAGAGTTTAAAAACGAATTTAAAGACCTACTTGAATTTATAGCAGATAATTAAAATGATAGATTCAGAAAGCTATACCAGGGATAAAAAGTTTTTAGTATATAAGACGGATAATTATTATATTAGATTAAAAACTGTCGGAAAAGATTCTATTAGAGTAATTGCAAGCAGAAAAGAAGAGTTAGATCTTCCTAGCTATTGGCCAAGCCCATCAAGTGAAAGCTACGAAGATTTTAAAAAAATAAAAACAAATGAAAAAATTTCATTAATAAATGGAAAATTAAGAGTAGATTTTGATGGGAGAAAACTTGTTTTTTACAATAGAGATGAGGTAATTTTAGAAGAAGTATCTTTAAGACAAAGCAATGTAAGAAGGACAGTTGGCATAGATGATCATGTAAAGATTCCAAATCTCCCGAGCTCATCACTCGCTATAGACCCTTATGAGTTTACTGATATATCAGGTGATATAGTTAGATCAAGATTGAGATTTATAGGCGACGCAGATGAAAAAATATATGGAATGGGAGGCTACCAGGAAGAAAGCCTTAATAAAAATAATAAATATATTGAACTAATGCAAAGGAATTCTCAAACTGTAATTCCAGCCTATATTTCTAATAAAAATTACGGCTTTATTTGGAATAATCCTTCAGTAGGATCAGCTTTTTTCGGGTCTAATGAAAAGGTTTGGGAAGCATCAGATTCAGAAATAATAGATTATATCGTGTTTGTTGGAGATACACCAAAAGAACTTATAGTAAAACTCACAAGTATTCTAGGAAAGCCTCCACAAATGGATACAGATCTTTTAGGTCTTTGGCAAAGTAAATTAAGGTATCAAACTACTAAGGAACTAGAAGAAGTATATGACCAATACCTAGAAAGAGAGATAACTCCATCAGTCATGGTTATTGATTATTTTCATTGGACCAGGGAAGGAGACTATAAGTTTGATTTAGAATACTGGAAAGGAATAAATAAACTTTCTAAAAAAATGGAAAAACATGGGACTAAGTTGATGGTCTCAGTTTGGCCAACTATAGAAGAAGGCTCAGAAAATTATAGATACTTAAAGAAGAATCACCTACTTATTGATGGGATAAATACTTCAGGGAAAATCTTTAATAGTAGGTATATGATTGACCTTCTAAAAGAAGAATCAAGACAGTTCTTGGCTAAAAAATTAAGAGAAAACTATATATCTAAGGGAGTAAAATTATTCTGGGCCGACCAAGCGGAACCCGAAATGGATATTTACAATCACTTTTCTTATAAATCAGGCGGAGTTAGGATGAGTAAGCTTGCTAACCTATATCCATACTTTTATGCAGAAGCGATAAATAGAGTAAGTAACGATCTTCCTGTACTAATTCGATCTTCATTCTTATCAAGTCAAAGACACTCTTCTTTGTTGTGGTCGGGTGATATAGAATCTTCGTTCACTTCTATGAGAAGGCAGATTCAATTTGCTATTAGTGTAGGAGTTTGTGGCCAATCCTGGTGGACAAGTGATATAGGTGGGTTTCATAGTGGGGATAGTCAAAGCGACTACTTTAAAGAACTTCTAATCAGATGGTATCAGTTTTCTGTATTTAGTCCAATACTTAGAATGCATGGAGATAGGCAGCCCCACTATCCTAAAATTGGAAATAAAGGGGGAGGTTTAAGAACAAGCGGATCATCGAATGAAATATTTTCTTTTGGAAGAGAAGCTGAACAAATCTTGACTTCGTATACAAAAATTAGGATGGGTCTTCAAAATTACATTAGTGATTTATTTTTACAAGCAAATAAAAAAGGATTTCCACTGATTAGGCCCGTATTTTTTGAATATCCGGAGGACGATTATAGTTATAGCGAGGGAACTCAATATTTCTTTGGATCAGATATGATTATTTGTCCTGTAACTGAGTATAAACAAAGAAATATAGATGTATATATTCCAGATAATAATTGGATTGATGTTTATAAGGGAACATATATAAAAAAGGGTTTAAACAAAGTTGATTGCCCTTTATATAAGATTCCCGTGTATGTTAAAAAAGATAGTAAGTACTACGATAAATTTATTGAAGAATTTAAAATAATAGGAGATATTAAATGAGTTTAGTTTTAGTTAGAATTGATCAAAGGTTAGTTCATGGAATTGTTGTAACTCAATATGCAAGCTCAACAAAAGCGAAAAGAATAATGGTTGTAGACGATGAAGCTAGTAAAGATGAGGTACAAAAAAGTGTAATGAGGCTAAGCAAACCTGCAGGAACAGGTATGTCAATTATAGATACTCAAACAGCCATCAAGAACTTTGGTATAGGAAAATATGATAGCCATAACGTTCTAATGGTTGTAAAAGAACCATCAACTATTCTGAAACTTATAGAGGGTGGAGTAAAAATTCCTGAAGTAAATATAGGCATTGTGTTTAAGTCAGATGACAGTGAAAATATTGTAAATCAGGTTAACTTAAATAATAAACAAAAAGAAGACTTAAAGAAAATAAGTGAAATGGGAATACCAGTATATTTTCAATATGTTCCTTCAAACCCTAAAGAAGAATTATCAAAATATGTATAGGAGAAACTTATTATGAGTGAAATACTACAAAATATATTAATAATCCTCTTGCCTATGTGGGCCTTGATAGATAATAGAGGAATAACAATCATAAATCACTGGCCAATTACAGTTGGTCTTTTAGCTGGATTGATAATGGGAGATGTAAAAACTGCACTACACATAGCAGGTACTTTCCAATTGATGAGTTTAGGAGTTGCAGCACTTGGAGGATCATCAGTTCCTGATTATGCTCTTGCAACTGTTGTTGCTATTTATCTAAAAGCAAGAACTGGAGTCGATGTTGGCGCATCTATAACTGTTGGGCTATCTGTAGGGATATTGGCTATAAACTTAGATATATTTACCCGTACATTAAACTCTTTAGTTACAAACAAATCCAAACAATTCCTAAATGAAGGGAAATTTGATGCTTCTAAAAAGATAAACCTAATATCTATATTTTTTGTTGCAATGCAAGCATTTATACCAATGATTATTTTAATCCTTTGGGGACAGACTGCTGTAGAATCTGTAGTTAATGTTATACCACAATGGGTTACAGATGGATTAAATATAGCCGGAGGAATGCTTCCAGTAGTTGGGGTTGTAATGCTATTAAGGTATATGCCAACAAAAAGATATTTTTGGGCACTTCTTATAGGTTTTGTATTTGCAGCCTACTTAAAACTTCCGATTTTAGGCGTATCTATACTAGGATTTGCTATGGCACTATTTACCTACAATAACTTGATTTCAAGAAGGGCAGAAGTTTCCTTGGAAACAGAAAGTGAAGATTTTGGAGATGATTGGGATGAATAAACAAGAAAACAAAATATTAAGCAAGAAAGACCATAGAAAAGCAGCCTTAAAGTGCTCTTTCATAGGATCAAATAACATCAACTATGGAACCTTACAAGGAACAGGATATGCTTGGGCTATTCATGATACTTTAAGAAAACTTTATCCTGATGATGAAGATTTTAAAAAAGCGATGGAAGTAGAGTATGAGTACTTCAATACAACGCCATATGTGATACCTTTAATACTAGGTGCAGATATTGCCATGCAAGAACAAGAGGGTATAGAATCTCTAGAAGCAGTTAGATCAATAAAAACTTCTCTAATGGGTCCACTAGCTGGTGTGGGTGACTCTATCTTATGGGTTTTATACCCAACAATTATGGGATCCATAGGAGGATATCTTGCCTTAGAAGGCAATCCACTTGGGGCTATAATCTGGATAATCTTAAATGTTCTTTTAGTTTTCCTAAGACTTAAATTTTACGATATAGGTTATAAATCAGGGATTAGGCTAGTAACAGACCTGGCTGAAAAATTAAATGTATTTACTGATGCAGCATCAGTAATGGGGCTAACTGTTGTGGGAAGCCTTATAGCTACAGCAATAAAAGTTTATACTGGAATCGAATTTAAATTTGGAGATGTGACACTAAACCTACAAGAGCAAATCTTTGATGCTATTTTACCAGCGTTTTTACCAGTGTTATTAGTTATTGGAGTTTACTGGTTAATGGAAAAGAAAAAAGTAGGATTTCTAAAAATAATAATAGGACTTTTGATATTATGTTTAATAGCATCATATTTTGGAATATTAACAGTTGCACCTTAATAAGGAGGTTACAATGAGTAAAATTATTATAGCATCTCATCATAAGTTAGCTAAAGGACTAAAAGATACACTGGAATACATTCTTCCAAATTCAATAGAAATAATACCTATAACAGCTTATGTTGATGATAGATCAATAGGAGATTTAGTATCGGGTGTATTTGATAAAATTGATGAAGGTGAGCAAGTGATTGCTTTCACTGATATCATGGGTGGATCAGTTAACCAAGAATTTGCCAAAAGAATTGGAAGAGAAAATTATTACTTAATAACAGGAGTTAATCTTCCTTTGTTGCTTAATATAACCCTTCTATTACAAAATGGTGAAGTTGATGAAGAAGATATAAGAAATGCTATAGAAGAATCTAAGAATCAGATGATTTTTGTAAATGACGCTATGGCCTCAAGTAATCTTGATGATGAAGATGAATAAAAGAATATATTGATGAAGGCCCCATAATTAATAAAATGAATTGTGGGGCTTTCAAATTAAAACACTAAAGATTACAAAATAAAATTAAACTTAGTATTCAGTTCTGTATTTGAGTAATTGTAAACAGATTGATCAATTAAGTGTAAATTTCTATGTTGTGCAACAAAAATTGACTGAATTGAATTTTAATGGAATGTTAATTAAGAATATAGTTTAAATTCCATTAAAAATCACTTCTCAAAAAAATCTACAATACCATAATAAACACAGCCAATAAGAGTTGACTTATCGTGAAACTTTGAAACTTCTATCGGAACATCCTGACCAAAAGTTGACTTAACCTCTTCATTTACCATAGGAAGGTATTCGTCAATATTATAGGCAAGATCACTATTAATATATACATAAGATGGATCAATTGTCTTCATCATGTTATTTACACCGATACTCATATAATAAATATTTCTCTTGATAGTATCTACAGCGTAGGAATCACCATTCTTATATCTTTCTATAAGCTCAGCCGAGCTTTCTATCTTATCATCAGCTATCTCATTATAATAAGAAATATCCGCTGTACTAGAACAATATTGTTCGAAACATCCCTTGTTACCGCAGTGGCACTTCCTTCCATTAGGCACAATAATCATATGTCCGATTTCTCCGCCATAGCCTCTCTTTCCAATATATAAACGTCCGTCAATTATAATACCAGCACCCAGACCACTGCCTACATTTATGGTAATAAGATTATCAACTTGGCTAACATAATGCTCGCACAGAGCAGCAGCATTAGACTCGTTAATTATATTAAAATCAATATTAGGAATTTTCTTATTTAAAATCTCAAGCAAATTTATATTATCTAGATCATAATTTGGTGTAAAGATAATATTATTATCGTTAACTATTCCATGAATGGCAATAGTAACACCCTTAAGCTTGTTCACACCATCAACCGTATAGTACTTTTCATTATCATTAATAACACTTGTAATTTTGTCTATAGCATTATCCGAATTTACCTCTCCTTCATAAAAACCATATTCTTTAACCTCAAAAGCCATATTGCAGATGCAAAAAGAAATATAATTTTTAGAAAGATCAATAGCCATAAAATAAGCAAATTCATGGTCTAACATTAACTTGATTGGCTTTCTACCTCCACGAGAAGAAGCTTCACCAACGCTAACTTCCATTAGAAGCCCCTCATCAATTAAACTTGAAACGCTTGTTGAAATAGACGTTTTATTAATATGTAAATCCTTAGAAAGATCTACCCTAGACTTATTGTTAGTATTAAAAAGTTCATTAAGAACAAGAACTTGATATTCATTTCTCATAATTACTCCTATCTGATTAAATTACCATACTATAATTATTTTTAAAATAAATTTGTAAAAAGACTTTACAATTAATATTATATATGATATTATTTAGTTAGTAAAGAAATTTATTAACTAAAAGGAGAAGGAAAATGAAGATTAAAAACCCTATTTTGAAAGGGTTCAATCCAGATCCATCAATAACAAAAAAAGAAGATAAGTATTACATAGCTACTTCAACATTTGATTGGATGCCTGGAGTTCAAATTCATGAGTCTAGTAATTTGATTAATTGGGAACTTGTAAGTCACCCGATTGATGATTTAAAACTTTTAGATATGAGGGGAAATCTAGATTCAGGAGGAATATGGGCGCCTGATTTATCATATTATGACGGTAAGTTTTGGCTTGTGTATTCAAATGTCCAAGTAGTAAATGGTAGTTTCAAGGATGTTAAGAATTATCTAATTACGGCAGAAGATATAAGAGGTCCTTGGTCAGATCCTATTTTTCTTAATGGTATAGGATTTGATGCGTCTTTGTTCCATGATGACGATGGAAAAAAATATTTAGTTCAAATGCAGTGGGACCATAGACCTTATAATCATCCTTTTATGGGAATTAGATGTACTGAATATGATCATAAGAGTAAAAAACTAATTAAAGATAATTCTAAAATAATTTGGAAGGGAACTGATATAAAACTTACAGAAGCTCCTCACTTATATAAGATGTTTGGATACTATTATTTATTCTGTGCAGAAGGAGGAACAACCTACAGTCACTCTGAGACTGTTTCAAGGTCAAAAGAGATATTTGGTGATTATGAAGGTCAGCCAGAAATATTCATGACAGCTTTTGATTCTCCTTATAATAATTTACAAAAATGTGGTCATGGATCTTTAGTAAAAACAGATGGTGATGAGTGGTATTTTGCTCACTTAACAGCAAGACCTTGGCATCACTCTTATGAATCTGCAATTGATCCAAGAGGTTGGTGTACTCTAGGTAGAGAAACAGCTATTCAAAAAGTTTATTGGGATGATGACGAATGGCCTCATATTTTAGGTGGCAAAGAAGGAAGTGTAGAAGTAGATTCTCCTAAAATTTTTAAAGATGTTGTCAATAAAAATGATGAGCTTATTAATCAATTTGATGATTTCGATGACGATAAGTTAGATATTAATTTCAATACAGTGAGAGTTCCTTTTGAACAAATAGGTAAAATAGAAGATTCTAAATTAGTATTAAAAGGATCAGGATCCTTGTCTAATCATCAAGAACATTCCCTAGTTGCTAGAAGATGGCAAAATTTCAAGTTCAAAGCAGAAACTAAGATGATATACGATCCAAATAGTCATCAGCAGCTTGCAGGACTTTCAAACTATTATAATACTACTCATTGGTCGATGATAGCGTTAACATACGACGAAGAGGTAGGTAAATGTATAGAAGTTCTAGAAACTAATAGAGGTAACTTAGAGTGTTATCTTAAAAATACTATACAAGTTCCAGATGATACTAAGGAAATTTACTTTAGGACTACAGTCGATACACAGTTTTATACTTATCAATATTCACTAGATGGAAATGAGTGGATAGATACAGGAATCAAATTAGATGCTAAGGTCCTAAGTGATGACTATGTTAATCAAACTTACGGTGGTTTCTTCACAGGAGCTTTCGTTGGGATGGTTAATATAGATTACACAGGTTACAACAATGAAGCAAAGTTTGAATACTTTAAATACGAGGAAGAGGATTGAATGTGAAAAAAATATTAAGTATGGAAGGTATAAGTAAATCCTATGGAAATGTTAAAGTTTTAAACAAGGTTAATTTTGATTTGTATGAAGGAGAAATTCACGCCCTTATTGGAGAAAATGGTGCTGGGAAGTCAACACTTATGAATATATTGACAGGCGCCATCAGTAAAGATGAGGGATCAATTTATTATCTAGATAAAAAAGTAGATAATATGAGTCCTGCTTTATCAAAAGAATTAGGGATTGCTTTTGTCCAACAAGAATTTAATTTAGCGGAATCTCTATCAGTATCTGAAAACGTTTATATGAATAGACTTCCTTATAAAAATGAAAAACTAAGAATTATTGACTACAAAAAATTATATAAAGAGACTCAATATTGGTTAAATATACTAGATGCAAATTTCAAGCCAACTGATCTTGTGGGAAATTTAACTACTGGTCAAAAACAAATGGTTGAGATTGCTAAAGCTTTAAGTCTTGATGCGAAAATAATAATTTTTGATGAGCCGACAACAGCCCTGACTAATTATGAGATAGATGTATTGTTTGTAGTTATAAATGCTTTAAAGGATAAGGGGATAGCAAGTATTTATATATCTCATAGATTGAATGAACTATTTGAGATATCAGACAGAATTACAGTTCTTAGAGATGGAAGTTATATAGGAACCGACAAGACGGAAGATTCCACCGAAGATGATCTAATATTTAAGATGGTTGGACGACCAGCTAACCAGTTATATAGCAAATCAACATTTGATATAGGGAAAGTTCATATTGAAGCAAAAAATCTTTCTGATACAAAAGGAAAAGTTAAAGATGTATCGTTCAAAGTAAGAGAAGGTGAAGTAGTTGGTTTTGCAGGTCTTGTAGGAAGTGGAAGAACGGAATCAATTAGATTACTTTTTGGAGCTGATAAAAAAGGTAGCGGAGAAATATTTATAGACGGTGAAAAGGTAGATATTCAAAGACCATCAGAAGCAGTAAAAAGAAAAATTTCTTTGATACCAGAAGATAGAAAGTTACAAGGATTAGCCTTAAATTTATCTATAGATGAAAACGTAAATATGGCAAAAAGCCACTCTTTTATACTTAATAAAAAAGAGCAGGTTACGAATACTAAGAAATATATAGATAGCTTGAGGATTAAAACTACAGGACCAAGTCAAGTTGTAGGAAGATTATCTGGAGGAAATCAACAGAAGGTTGTTGTTTCTAAATGGCTTACAACAGATGGAGACATTTACTTATTTGATGAACCAACTAAAGGAATAGATGTAGGTGCAAAGAGCGAAATATATGAAATAATTGAAGATTTGGCTAAAAAAGGAAAAACTATTATAATTGTTTCTTCAGAAATTCAAGAGTTGTTAAGTATAACAGATAGGATTTATGTTTTTTCAGAAGGTGTTACAACTGGTGAACTTAAAACATCTGATACAGACCAGGAAGAAATAATGAAATATGCTACTATGCTTGTAGAAAAAAATAAGAAGGAGTTAATAGATGCAGGAAAATAAGAAAGATATTAAAAAAATATTGCTGAACTATTCAGTATATTTAGTTTTGATCTTGTTATTGCTATTCTTTTCCATAAAGACACCTATGTTTTTATCTAAAGGAAATATTAGTAACTTTTTCAGGCAAATACCATCTGTGGGAATACTTACAATTGCTTATGCTATGATATTAATAACAGGACATGTTGATTTATCAATAGCATCAATAGCAGCTCTAAGCGGTACTGCTGCAGCTTATCTAGCGATAAAAGGATTAAATCCAGCTTTAGTTATACTAATAGCCTTAGTATTAGGGGCTATAATGGGATTTATCAATGCATTCTTGATAACCCAATTTAAGTTACCATCATTTATTTTAACTCTTGGTACCAACTATGCTTATAGAGGGTTAGTTATGTATTTGACTGATGGAATTTATGTTACTGGAGTTCCTCAATGGTTCTCTAAAATTTCACAAACAAATATAATTGGCAATATCATATATTCAAACACATTGATTTTTATAATACTTAGTATTGTATTTGCTTTTATATTAAACAATACTGACTTTGGTAGAAAATGTTACGCAGTAGGATCAAACTCAGAAGCAGCAAGACTATCTGGAATAAGAGTAAATCAACATACAATAAAAGTATTTATTCTTGAAGGAGTTGCGGCAGCTATAGCTGGTATTCTTATGATGTCAATCCTAAATGTAGGAGGACCTAATGAGGGACAAGGACTTGACTTACTAGCAATGGCAGCAGCAATCTTAGGTGGTACACAATTTAGTGGTGGTGTAGGAAGCATAGGAGGTGCACTAGTAGGAATATTGACATTACAAATATTTAATAATGGACTTGCAGTATTAGGTGTTAACGCATTTATGCAACAATTAGTAACAGGATTAATAATTATAGTTGCAATGATAGTGGACTATTTCAGAAAAAAATCAGAAGCTAATAATTAAATAGGAGAAAATTATGAAAAATATGTTAAAAAAATTATCAATGGGACTTTTAGCTGCTATGCTATTAACAGCTTGTGGAGGAAATGATAAAGAAGCTAAAAATGAAGCAGACACTTCTAATAAAGAGGTAGCTCAAGAAACTTCAACAGAAGATGGTGAAAAAGGTACACTTTACTTTATACCTATAGTAGATACTGGTGCGTATTGGTCACCAATGAGAAAAGGAGCTGAAGATACAGCTAAGAAATTAGGATACAATCTCGTAGTAAAAACATCTCCACCAACTGAAGCTCAAAAGAATGAAAAACACATTGGATTCTTAAATGAAGCTTTAACAAATGGTGCAAAAGGAATCGCTATAGCTCCAATGGAAGCTAATATTTTCCTAAATCCTATCAAACAAGCTATGGACTCAGGAACTCCAGTAATTACATTTGATGCAGACCTAGAAAATCCAGAAGATAGAACAGCTTATGTAGGTACAGACAACGTCGAAGCAGGTAAGAGACTTGGAATAGAAGCTGCAAAGGAAATGAAAGAAAAGGGAATCAAAGATGGTTCTATTGCTATAGTAAACGTAGATAATGCTCAACCAACAATGATTTTAAGGATGAAAGGCGTTAAAGAAGGATTTGAAGAAGAAATGGGATCAGATGCATCTAGCTTTAAATGGATTGAGCCTATTATGGATAAAGACCAAGCAGCTGAATCTAAGAGACAACTAGAATCTGCTATAGTAGCTAATTCAGATTTAAAATTAGTATTCTCACTAGGATCAGAAGGACCAGACGTTGGAGTTATGGAAGCACTTGCATCACAAAATAAAGCAGGAGAAATCTTACACTTTGGTTTTGACTGGACACCTACATGGTTACAAGGAATAAATGATGGAAGAATAAATGCCATAGTTGACCAAGATGCTTATACAATAGGTGTTAAAGTAATTGAAAATCTAGTTAAATCAGTTGAAGGTGAAGAAATAGATAAAACAGTACCAATTGATGTAAACTACGTAAAAGCTGATGAACTTGAAGCTTATGGTCAAGAAAAAGATAAACAAATGTCAGATACAGTTACTGAATAAAACAAAAAAGGGAGATATTATGAAATATTTTGAAGGAATAGAAAAAGTAAAATACGAAGGGGCGGATTCTAAGAATCCTTTAGCTTATCACTATTATGACCAAGACAAAATTGTTCTTGGAAAACCTATGAAAGAACATCTAAAGTTTGCAATTGCCTATTGGCATACTATGGACCAAGAAGGAGCTGATCCATTTGGTGTTGGAACTGCAAAGAGAAATTGGTATGGAGAAACTCCAATGGAAACTGCAAAAAATAGGGTAGAGGCTTTCTTTGAACTACTTCAACTTTTAGATGTTAAGTATTTCTGTTTCCATGATGTTGATATTGCTCCTGAAGGAGATTCTTTAGAAGAGTTTTATCAAAATCTTGATGAAATTACAGATTTAATCAAAGAAAAAATGGATGAAACTGGTATCAAACTTCTTTGGAATACTGCTAATATGTTTACAAATCCAAGATATCTAAACGGTGCTGCTACTACAAATAATGCAGATGTATATGCTTACGCTGCTGCACAAGTTAAAAAAGGATTAGATATTTCTAAAAAACTTGGTGGAGAAAACTATGTATTCTGGGGCGGTAGAGAAGGTTATGAAGAGCTTTTCAATACAGACTATGAACTAGAACAAGAAAATCTTGCTAAGTTTTTCCATATGGCATGCGATTATTCAGACAAAATTGGTCACAAGGTACAATTCTTAATTGAGCCTAAGCCAAGAGAACCAATGAGACACCAATATGATTATGATGCAGCAACAGCTTTGTTTTTCATAAACAAATATGGCCTTAAAGATAGATTTAAACTAAACCTAGAAGGAAACCACGCTACTCTTGCAGGTCATACATTTGAACACGAACTTAGAGTTGCAAGAACAGAAGGAGCCTTAGGTTCTATAGATGCTAACCACAGCGAAGAACAACTAGGTTGGGATACAGATGAGTTCCCATATGATCTATATCATACAAGTCTTGCTATGTATGAAATCTTAGAAAATGATGGACTAGGCAAGGGCGGAATCAACTTCGATGCAAAAGTTCGTAGAACTTCAATCGACCAAGAAGATTTATTAACAGCTCATATTAGTGGTATGGATACATTCGCTAGAGGACTGTTGGCTGCAGCTAAAATGAAAGAAGATGGATTTATAGATGAAATCTTAGATAAGAAATATGAAAGCTATAAATCTGGCCTAGGCAAGGATATTGTAGATGGAAAAATGGATCTAGAATCCTTGACAGAATATGCTTTGAAGAATGATAAAATTGAAAATAAATCTTCTCACTTAGAGTATTTGAAAGCAAGAATAAACGATTATTTAGTTTAATTAATAAAGCTGCTGCAAGTTTAGATTTTTGCAGCAGCTTTTCTTATAGAAAGGAATACTATGAAGTACTTATTAGGAATAGACCTTGGAACAAGCTCTCTAAAGGGTTCAGTTTATACAACAGATGGCAGACTGGTTGAATCAAGTGCATATGAATATGATCTTTATATACCAAAAAAAGGATTTAGTGAACAAGATCCTAAGTATTGGATCAAGGCTTTCAAAGATGTAATTAAGGATTTATCTAAAAAAATAGATGATTTTTCTAAAAATCTTGATGCGATTAGTTTCTCAGGACAAATGCATAGTTTGGTGCTATTAGATGAAAATGATGAAGTTCTAAGAAATGCTATCTTGTGGAATGACGTTCGTACAACCGATCAATGCCAAAAAATAATGAACGACTTTGGCGAAGAAATATTATCTATTAATAAAAATATTGCTCTAGAAGGATTTACCCTACCTAAAATCCTATGGGTAATGGAAAATGAACCAGAGATTTGGGAAAAAACTAGACATATCCTACTTCCAAAAGATTATTTAAGATTGTACCTAACAGGAAATTACCATATGGACCTGTCAGATGCTGCTGGTACTTTACTATTAGATGTAGAGAAAAAAGAATGGTCAAGAAAAATCGCCGACAAATTTGGCATAAATTACGATTATCTGCCAGAGTTAGTTGATTCGATTGGATATACTGGAGATATAAGAGATGAAGTTAGAGATGAGCTTGGCATAAAAAGTAGGGTAAAAGTATATGCCGGTGCTGCCGATAATGCTGCTAGTGCTGTTGGTGCAGGAATCATTGATAACAAGAGGGCTATGGTTAGCGTTGGAACATCTGGTGTAGTATTTGCCAACAAAGAAAAAATAACAGGAAAAGAAGATGGCAAGCTTCACACATTTAATGCTGCTATTCCAAATACTTTTTACTCTATGGGAGTTACTCTTGCTGCAGGTAAGAGTCTTGATTGGCTAAAATCTACCTTTGC
>QWCK01003765.1_pt1 | contig 16055 bp, 16 predicted proteins | sample 1972571 | NCBI WGS metagenome assembly QWCK01 (sample SAMN09866710, study PRJNA288562) | Human gut metagenome isolate term2_stool, whole genome shotgun sequencing... | isolation source: gut | host: Homo sapiens | place: USA: California
AGCCGTTCCGCAAGGTAACGGCCCATCGCATAGGAAGCGCCAAGCACTTTGAAGGCATTGAGCCCGAAACGTTTCGACTCGTCCTTGGCCCGGATGTTCCCGAGGCCGAGCGTGGAGGCCAGATACGGCAGGGGGACGAGAGGCGTGGGCGCGTACTGCGCGAAACCGGCATGGAAACGCCGGGCGCGCCGGGCCTCGGCGGCATTCAGTATATCCAGGGAAGCGCCTGAGCCGGGACGCAGACGCTGTACATTGATGTGATAAAGCATGTTGTCCATTGCGAACCTCCTGATGCGGCGGCAGAGTGAGCGGGAAAAATCCGGGCACATCCCGGGATGATCCTTACCCAAAGCAAGGATGGGGCCAACTTGGACTTTTGCTATCACACCCATTTTCAAGCGGATCTTTCAGCATTTTCAGGCAACGCCATTCCCGAAATGAGAATTCTCCCGGATTGCGAACGCTTTTTTCTCATTACGAGAACAATATGCCCTGCCGTTCCGCATGGACGCAAAAAAACGCAGGCTCCGCGAACGAAGCCTGCGCCATATGAAGCCTTTTCAGGCTACCGGGCCTTATGAGGGAGGGAAACGTCCCCCCTATCCGCCGCTAGTCGAGCGCCGGGGCCGTCTTCGGGTCCATCATGCTGAGATCCAGCGGGTAGAAGACCACCACCGTCTTGCGGTTCTGGAGGCCGAGCGCGCCGGGGTGCGTGTTCAGGCAGACCACGAGGTCCTTGGTGCCGTCGTTGTTCGGGTCAGCCAGCGCGAAGTCCACAACAGAGCCCTTGATGCGGCGGGTCTTCCACTGGAGGCCGAGGCCCACGCCGTCCCAGTACAGGGATTCGATTTCACCCTCGGGGAAGAAGCGGTAGTTCTCGAAGAACTGCGCGGACACCGAAATGGGCTTGTTGACCAGCAGCTCCCAAGAGCCGTCCTGCTCCAGATCCGAAGGGATCATGCGCAACGGCACGAAATACTTGGATGGGATCAGGATGTTGTCTTTGCCCATGCCGGGCATCTGCGTCTGTTCGGCGATGCCGATGGCCGATCCGGAGAACTTCTCGTCCGTCTGGTTCAGCTGCGAACCTTTGTCCGAGAACACGCGGAGGCGTTCTTCATCGGTCAGCACCACAAGCTTTTCGGTTTCCTTGCCAGGCGTTCCGGGCAGCCACGCGAAGTTCAGGGCGTTCACGCCGCTCGGCAGATCCAGCTTCTTGCTCTGCACGAGGCTGTTGCCCTGCTTCATCATCTCATACACGCCGCCACGCGAGAAAATACGGGACGGGTCGCCCTTCTGGCCGATCAGCGTGGGCATGTAGTCCGGAGGAATGCGAACCACGTTCAGATAGTAGGGGAGGCGTTCCGCCACTTCGGTGAAGGTATTCCCCTTGAAGCTCAGGACCATGGAATACGGCTGCGTGTAGTCTTCTTCGTAGGCCGTCAGGATGATCTCCTCAGCCCTGTCGCGGTTCAAATCGATGCTGCGGAGCGCAAGCGGCATCATGCGGGTGGGAATCTTGTATTCCCCAAGCTGCACGAGGCGCTCGTTCTGCCACTGATACACGTAAAGGCGCTTTTCGCCGAGCACGACCACTTCGTTCTTGCCGTCGCCGTTCACGTCGGCAACGATCATGCCCACGGACGCATAAGGAAGCGTCTGGCTGCGGTAACGCGTGCCGTCGCTGCCCTGATAGCGGAACTGCGGGTTCAGGTAGACCTGGCTCTGCGTGGCGTCCTTCTGGACAAAGTTGGGGTTCGCCTGCCCGGCGCTTGCAGCCGGAGCCGCCGCAACGACGCCGGAACCGCCGCGCCCGAAGACTTCGGCGTTGATGCTGTCGGAAACGCCCTGAAGGCTGGCGATGAGGTCATTGACGCGGGTTTTCGCGCCCTTGCGCCATTCCTTGCCCGCTTTGTCACGGACGCGCACGTCAAGGCTGGCGTTGTCGCCCATGACCGTCACGTCGCCCCAGATGACATAGTCGGCACCGGTGGCGGAAAGGGCCTTGGCGGCGCTTCCCGCGTCGCTCACGGCCCCGGCCTTGGCGAGCGCGGCGTCGGCAACGGGCTGGAAGTGCCCCTGCCAGTAGAGGCGGGAGTTCAGCATGGACGGGATGGCCTTTTCCAGATAGGTGAACCCGCTGGAACCGTTCACTTTAAAAGGCAGCACCGCGTAGCTGCGCACATCGGCGGCAAGGGCTTGCGCCACAAAAACCAGCATTGTACACAGCATCAGAGCCGTACGGAATATCAGATGCATTCGTAAACTCCTTGGAAGGATTCGCCGGTTCAGCCCGGTCGACTTTTTTTACCATACTATAGACTTCCCCGTCTCCGCAAGCGCAACGCCGGAAACGGAAAGCGCCAGAAACTCTTTATCGCGTTTTTTCTAAATAGGATAGTATGACCGACACCCCCTCCCTCCGCCGTTCTTTTCGCCTCGTCTGCAACCCGGGACAGATCCCGTCCGTCGAGGCGCTGCTTAGCGCACAAGGCTTCGTTTTCGAGCCGGAACCGTTTTCTCCGCTGGCAAGGCGGCTGCTCCAGGAGCCGTTCCCGCTCGGCCGGAGCCTCGCCGCCTTCTGGGGGTACGTCTACATTCAGGACCGTTCATCCATGCTGCCCCCGCTGGCCCTCGCGCCCGGCGAAGGGGCCCGCGTACTCGATATGTGCGCCAGCCCCGGCAGCAAGACGGGCCTGCTCGCGCAGCTTGTGGGCCGCGAGGGGTTGGTGCTCGGCAACGAACCGGCCCGCCCGCGCCTCGCGAACCTGCGCCGCAACCTCGCCGCGCTCAACCTCCTCCAAGCCGTGACCTGCTCATGGCCCGGCGAATCCCTGCCCCTGCCCGACGCCTCGTGGGACGCCGTCCTCCTCGATCCGCCCTGCTCCGGATGGGGGACCACGGACAAGAATCCGCAGGCGATCAAGCGCTGGCAGGGCGACCGCCTCAAACCCATGCTGGATCTGCAGCGCAAGCTCCTGACGGAAGCGAGCCGCCTGCTGCGCCCCGGCGGAAAGCTCGTCTATTCAACCTGCACAACCAATGTGGACGAGAACGAGGGCCAAGTCCGTTTTGCCGTTGAAGGGCTCGGCCTTGAGCCGATCCCGCTGGAGCCGTTCCCCGGCTTCGTTTTCGCCGCGCCGGAGCTCCCCGGCTGCGAAGGCACGCTCCGGGTGGACGAGGGCGCCTCCAACGCGCAGGGCTTTTATATCGCCCTGCTGCGCAAACCCGGCGACTCCGTCGCCGTGCCCGGCCTCGCCCGGGGAACGGCGGCCACGGCGGCCTACCGCGCGATCCCCCCGGCCTTCCTTGCGGAGTTCGGGCTGTCGCCCGCCCTGCTCCCTCCCGGCGATCTGGCGGTGTTCGAGGATTCCCTCCACTTCCTGCCCGCCCCGGCGCTGGCGCATCTGCCCGCCGCCGTGCGCTGGCAGGGCATGGCTCTCGGCAAGGCGTCGGCACAGGGCCTCATCCCCTCGGCGCGGCTCCGGGCTTTGCTTGATCCCGAACCTCAGCGCATTCCCCGCCTCGACGTCGACGACGTGCCCATCCTCGAACGCCTGCTGCAAGGCGGAAGCCTTGATACGGGGTTGCCCGGCAAAGAGGCGTCTCTGTTCTGGCGCGGGCTTCCCCTCGGGCGTCTCCGACTCAAGGCCGGGCGCGCCGTGTGGAGCGACCGGTAAAAGCATATTTCAGGAATAGTAGGGGATTGGGGAGGGGGAGGAGAAACTTTCTCAAGAAAGTTTCTCCTCCCCCTCCCCAATCCCCACCCCCTTCTCTTCAAAGGCTTTCGTGTTTATTGAATCCCTGTTCGCGGCATTCCGTTTTCAATGCCCCCTCCCCGCATCGCGGCTTCTCGTGTTCCCGGCCTTGCAAAAAACCTGCGGGGTCCGCTAGTATGGGGCCTCAAGGAGTGCCCCATGCTGATAGAAATACGCCGCTTCGCAACGCTGCCCCCGCACACGCCCGAAAACGACAGGCTGGACGTGGCCGAGGGAACCACGGCGGGCGAAGCCATGCACATCCTCAACATCCGATCCGCGGAAACCCTGATCCTCGTCAACGGGGTCCATGCCGGGCCGGATCGCATCCTGAACGACGGCGACAGGCTCGCCTTCGTCCCCGCCGCGGAGGCGGCCAACTCATGAATACCCCTTTGTCCTACTCCGTCACCCGCTGGAAAGACGGCGGGTGGCAGCACATCGACGACGCGGTCAGCCCCGAAGAACCCGTATACGTTTCGTGGTCCGGAAGCAGCTGCCGCCTGTGGGCGTGGCCCGACGACCTTGAACCGCTGGCGATCGGGCACGTCCTGCTCGATCGCCGGCATCTCGGCCCGGAAGCCGGCCCTTCGCCGTTCCGCATGTCCGGAAGCGTTCGCGCCGTATCCGTCCCGCCCGGCATCGACGCGAAACACGCCTTTGCCGTGGAACTCAAGCGCATGGAGAAAAAAGGGCACGATGAAACGCCCTCCATCGTCATGACGCCCGACGCCATCGTCAAACACATGGACGCCTTCCTGACGCTGGAAGGCTCCTGCCCCCTGCTCTGGGAATCCACGGGCTGCTTCCACCGCGCGGGGATGTTCGATCCCAAGACCGGAGCCTTCCTCCGCCTCGCCGAGGACATCGGGCGGCACAACTGCCTCGACCGGCTCGCGGGCTGGGCCTGCCTCAACGGCATCGATCCGGCGGAAACCGTGCTGTTCGTCTCGGCCCGCATCACATCCAGCCTCTACGCCAAGGCACGCCGGGCGGGTTTCTCGTTCCTCATCAGCCGCAGCGCCGTTACCTCCACGCCCGTGGAAATGGCCCGGCAGCAAAACAGGCTCCATCCCGCCCATCCCGTGACCGTCGTCGGCTTCTGCCGTCCCCGCGAGGAACGGCTCACGGTCTTTGCCGGAGAAGGCAGGATCGCATGATCGGCGTGGTGCTGGCCGGAGGGCGCTCCACCCGGCTCGGGCAGGACAAGGTACGCCTACGCTTGCCCGGCGACGGGCGGGACATGCTGGCCCGCACCGCCGATCTCCTCGCCGCGTGCACGGACGGCGTGGTCATCTCGTGCCGGGCTCCCGATGCGGGCGAAGAAACCCTAGCCCTGCCGGGCATCCGTTCCATCCCCGACGCAAAACCCGGCCTCGGGCCGCTCGGCGGGGTATGGTCCGCACTTCGGGAACTCCGGCAACCGATCCTCGTGCTCTCGTGCGATCTGCCGTTCATGGACGTGCCCACGCTGCGCCGCCTCATCGACGCCCGCGGCGCCCGCCCCCCCGAAGCGCTCATGACGACGTTCCAGCAAGCGGAAACGGGATTCATCGAAGCGCTCGTCTCCATCTACGAACCGGCCTGCCTGCCCTTTTTCGAAGAGGCCCGCGCCCGCAACCTCCGGCAGCTCAACCTCGTGATCCCCGAAAAGCTGCAATCGCGCGTCGTCTATACCCGGGCCGAGGCCCTGCCCTTCTTCAACATCAATTTCCCGGGCGAACTCGAGCAGGCCAGACGCATGGCCGAGGCCGCACGTGAACAAAGGCACAGCACGGCTTGCCACGCCAGCGAGGAGGGGATACGGTGAAGGCTTCTCCCCACCGCGCCGCCCCTTGCGGCGCACAACCACCGGGCAGTTCCATGAACGCAATCCCACCCTTCGCCCATCTGTGCGAACCCGCCGCTTCGCTGGAAGACGGCCACGGCAGGACCGTCCGCTACATCCGCCTCTCTGTTACCGACCGCTGCAACCTGCGCTGCACCTACTGCCGCAGCGGCATGGAGACGTTCATTCCCCACGAATCCGTCCTGCGCTATGAGGAGATGGAACAGCTTGTGGACATGGCGATGGACATGGGCGTGGAAAAAGTCCGGCTGACGGGCGGCGAGCCCTTCGCGCGCAAAGGATTCGCCGACTTCCTCGAACGCCTGCGGGCCGCGCACCCCGCCCTCGACATCCGCGTGACCACCAACGGGACGCTGATCGGCCCCCATATCCAAACATTGAAAGCCATAGGCCTGAACGCGGTGAACCTGTCCCTCGACACGTTCGACAGGGACAAGTTCGAGCAGATCACGGGCCGCGATCTGTTCGGCAAGGTCCGGGAAAACATGGACGCCCTTCTCGACGCGGGTATCCCCTTCAAGCTCAACGCGGTCGCCATGCGCGGCTTCAACGACGACGAGCTGCCCGCCTTTATCGACTACGCCATGCGCCACCCCATCGACGTGCGGTTCATCGAATTCATGCCGATGGGCGAAGGCACGCGCTGGTCGGACAGCTGTTTCTGGTCGGCCCCGGATATCCTTGACGCCGTCAAGGGGCTCGTCGCCGTCGCCCCCGTGGAGCAGGAACAGCGCAACGGAGGCCCCGCCCGGCTCTATACGCTTTCAGGCCCGGACGGGCCCGGCCTCGGGCGCCTCGGCCTGATCTCTCCGCTTTCCAGCCATTTCTGCACGTCCTGTAACCGGCTCCGCATCACGTCCGACGGAGCGCTGAGGACATGCCTGTTCGACGACCGGGAATACCGGCTCCGCAACGCCTTGCGGCATCCCAAGCTCGGCATCGAAGCCGTCCGCCGCATCGTCACCCTCGCCACCCGAGACAAGCCCATCGGGGCGCGGCTCCTTGAGCGCCGCCACAATGCCGTGGCTCAGCGGCGCATGACCGCCATCGGCGGGTAGGAACGCTCTTGAGGAATTGGGGAGGGGGAGGAGAAACTTTCTGGAGAAAGTTTCTCCTCCCGCTCCCCAAACCCCACCCTCTCCTCTTCAAAGACTTTCGACTTTATCGAATCCCTGTTCGTAATCTTTCTTGAGTCTGCTTTCCTTCTGGGGAATGCGTATTTCAATGTTGAAAGGCTTCAAGCGGGATTCATATTAGGACTGCGCCCACGAAAGGACGCCTTTTCCCGCTGGCCCCGTTCAAAAAACAGCTCCCTCGTCAACCCCAAAGAACACATTTGTCTGCCACAGGAAAAGCGGTCGAGTGGGATTCGATAAAGGGAAAAGGCTTTGAAGGGAGTGGAGGGAAGGTTGAAGGGGGCGAGGGAAACGTGGGGGTGCCCCCCTTCTTCAGAACGTTTCTCTCGCCCCTCAAATCTTTAAAAGATTCCGGTGAATTATTCCCTTCGCAGCAGCAAGGGGATAAGCCGCCAAAACGCAAAGAACAGCGCGATGAGGTTGGCGGTCCACGCGGCGAGGAACGGGTGCAGGATGCCGCGCTGCCCAAGCGTCGTACCGAGGGTATACACCGCGAAGTACAGGAACGTGCACAGCAGCGCGACGGTCACGGCGATATAGATGTTGTCCTTCCACGAGACAATGGCCGTCGCCACGAAGGCCATGACCAGAATCGATGCCGCATAGGCCAGCTTGGCGTGCCACGCCGTACGGAGCGCCTCCACGTTGGAACCGGAAGATTTCAACTGGCTGATGGCGTCCCCAAGCTGCCAGAGCGGCAACTGCTGCGGCTTCGTGCCCGTACTGACGAGCCGGAAGGTTTCGGGATCCTGCCTGAGCGGGAGGACGAAATCCGGCTCTTGCTCCTGCGTGAAGGTGTCGGGCGTGTAGACGCGCACATCCTGCAAGGCCCAGTGGTTGGGCTCGGCGGTGAACGTGGACGCCTGCACGATGCGCTTGATGCTCAGGCCGTCGTCGGACAGTTCATACCCGGAAAAGCCTGTGCCGTGCGCCTGGGGATCAAGCGTGCCGAGCGAGACGATCCAGTCCCCATCCGTAAACCAGACATCCTTCAGCACCGTTGCCGCGAGGTTCTTCTTGCGGACCTCTTCCTGCCAGATGCGGGCGGACTCGCGTTCCCCGGCAACGCCCAGATATTCGGAGAAACCAAGCTGGACGCCGCCCCAGAAAATGCCGCAAAGGATCATGGAGTTTGCCACCACGCCGAGGGAGATGCCCCCGGCCTGCAACGCCGTCAGTTCGCGGCTGCGAGCCATGATGCACAGTTGGATGACCGTGGACAGCAGGAAGATCACCGGCAGGATCTGCGAAATCACGAGCGGCATCTTCACGACGAAGTAGGTGAGCACCATGCCCACGGACAGCCCGGCCTCGATGAAGTTGTCGAGACGCTCGAACAGGTCCGTAAGCACATACAGGCCGATGCCGACGGCAAGGGTCGGCAGCAGGATCATCGCGTTGTTCTTGGTCAGATAGCGGAAAAGCAAGCTCATGACGTCCTCCGTGTCCGCAGGTTGCGGAAGAAGGTCGCCACGTGCGGCGTTCGCTCATGCGCCGTCAGCCATAGCCCGTAGATGCCGAGGCATAGGAACAGGATGTTCGGGACCCACAACCCTATGGAGGGGGGGATGGCCCCGGACTCGCCCGTACTGAACCCAAGCGACATCAGGCTGTAATACACGAAGAACATGGCAAGGGCCAACATGAGCCCCGTCTGCCTGTGCAGCCCCTCAAAGGCCGAAGCCAGCGGCAGCACGAAGAGGGTCAGGGCGATGCACGCCACCGGATAGGCCCAGCGCTTGTGGCGCTCCACCTCCAGCTTGTTGGCGTAGTTGGCGTCCACTTTTAGCGCTTCCTCCCGCGTGATGCTGGAGAGCTTGCTCCATGACATCTCGCGGGGCCGCACATCTCCGAGATCAAGACTCTTGAAGAGGGAATCCAGCGGCAGCCGCACTTTGTATTCGTCGAAGGCCAGCACCGAGGAACCCTTCTTATCCGTGGTGTAGATCTTGCCGTCCTCAAGCAGGAATACCAGCTCGCCGCGTTCGGTATCGGTATCGAAGCGCCCTTCCGGGGCGAGGATGGTCATGTGGCGCTCGGGGTGCGAACGGTCGTCCACCAGAACCTGCGACATATCCCCGTCACCGGGGTTCACCTGCCGGGCGAAAAGCACCAGATTGGGGAAGTCCGTATTGAAGACGCCGGGCTGCACCACGACACGGGCGCGTGTATTGGCGATTTCAAGGATCGTTTCCCGGAAATGCCCCATGCCCCACGCCAGCCAATGCAGGGATACCCAGAGCGTCAGCAACATGCAGATCACACTGAACAGGAGCGGCGCGGGAAGCATCTGATAGATGTTGATGCCCCCCGCACGCAGGGCGACCAGCTCGCGGTCCGTGCTCATGCGCAGGAAGGTCAGGAAGACGCTGAGCATACAGGCGATGGGAATCACCAGCATGAGGAACAGCGGGGTCATATAGCCGAACAGCAGAACGGTATCCAAGATGCCGAGATCCAGCCCCAGAAACAGTTCCCGCATCTGCACCGCCCGGCTGATGAGGATGAGCGTCAGCAGCACCCCCACGGCGAGAACGAACAGGTTGGCGATTTCTTTAAATATCTGTCTCTGAAGAAGCGAAGGCATCGGGCAACGTCCTGTAAGGATGCGAAGTTAGCGTTTGCACGGGGCGGAAGGCTCCTGTCCTTTTTCGGAAAAAAGGCGGACAAGCTGAGCCGCGTCCAGCGGCGTCAGATTGAAGCGCATACCCGCTTCATCAAGCAGGGAGGAAAGCGGCGCATCCGGGCGGCGGCAGCGTTCTTCCTGCACATATTCCAAAGCGCGGCGGACCAGTTCGCCGTGTTCGATGAGCGTCATGGGACACCTCCGTGATTAGAACGCGGCGCTATCACCGGGCTTCATGGAGACCAGGCGGACATCTGGAGCCACGGACGCGAGATGCGACGCAAAGGCCGAGGTGTCCTTCGCAAGGACCGGGAATGTCCCCCAGTGCATGGGGATCACGGCCTTGGGCTTGAGCAGACGCGCGGCATGGGCGGCCTGCAACCCGTCCATCGTGAAAAAGCCGCCCACGGGCAGCAGCGCCAGATCCAGCGGATACAGCGAACCTATCAGCTCCATCGAGGAGAAGAGGCCGGTATCGCCCGCGTGATAGAAGGTAAAGCCGTCCGGCATGGTCACGACGTACCCTGCGGGGGCCCCGGATTCCGAAGTATGGAACGCCTGCGTCATGGTGACCCGGACGCCCTTCACTTCGATGGTGCCCCCGATATTGAAGCCGATCCCGGCGGGAATGCTGGCTTGCGGCATCCCGGCGTCGATCAGGCGTTCGGCCGTACCGACGATGCAGCCGCAGGTTGCGCCACTGCTTTTGCAGATCGCCACGGCGTCACCCGTATGATCGCCGTGATCATGGGTGACGAGCACCAAATCCGGCTTCCCGGCCTCATTCCACGTCACGGGGCAGGAAGGGTTATGCGTGAAGAAGGGATCTATGAAAACAGTCACGTCGCCGCAAGAAACCTTAAAATTGGAATGACCGTACCAAGTAACGGAAACGCTCATGGAATACTCCTTAAGATAAAGAAAAAGAAGGGGAAGCGTAACAAACGGATGGACACAAAAACACGGCTCCGACACCAAACGAGCCGCAGCACGCTCCCGGTACCGGAGCATACAGCTTGACAGGACGCGGCACAAGAGCTAGCTTCCCAACTCTGTAGTGTCCCCACCCGGGGAAACTCCGCGCCCGTAGCTCAGTCGGATAGAGCGTTAGCCTCCGGAGCTAAAGGCCGTGCGTTCGAATCGCGCCGGGCGCACCAGTAAAATCAACTCCTTATAGATAACAATCTGTGAGGAGTTTTTTATAGGCTTTAGCCTGTTGAGGAGGCAAAGCGACCGAAACAAAAAGGAATCTATCGGCTACGCCAGCAGTTCTTCATATACGCAATGTAAGGCCCTGTTACCAGCAGCGTACTAACAGGCGCATAGCGATTGGCCATTGGCATTTCCGTTAACCGCAGCCCGTAAACGGGCTGCCTGAGCAAGGAAGGGAAAGCTGTGCATCCCAGTTTATCCTCTTCCAGTTGTTTCTTTATATAATTCTTTATGTTATCTTTATTTTTTCCTACCGTATCCACGTAGTAGCCCCGGCACCAAAATTCGCGATTGCAGTATTTAAACTTCAGATCGCCAAATCGTTCGTAAAGCATCAGGCTGCTTTTACTTACAGATCTCCCATAACTCCGAATACACTCATCTTGGGCGGTACCTCAAGCAACATATGAATACGATTCTGGCAGCATTCGCTTCAAGGATTGTTACCCCTTTCCATTCGCAAATCCTGCGTAATGTCTCACCGATCTCACGCTTCTTTTCACCATAGAAAACTTGTCGACGATATTTGGGGGCAAATACCACAGGGCTAAACTTTGAACGGCACTCATTGCGGCCTCCTTTTGATTTGCTGTCGTTTGCAGTTGCCAAACCACAAGACTTTGCCAACAAATCAAAAGGAGGTTTTATAGCATACGCAAAACTGTAGGCTTTTGGGAACCTCCCGCCTAGCGGGAACTTTTCTTTCTATACAATAAAGCCCTTATGTAAAGCCCCCTCAGTTAGTGCAAAGCTAAACTGGAGCCCCGGCATGTTTGAGGGCAAACTCTTCTGGCGTGAAATTGCACAATGATTCGTGTGGCTTTTGCTCGTTGTATTCTTGTACCCATGCGTCAATGATGGTGCGAACCTCACTCAGCCTGCTAAAAACATAGAAGTTCAGTACCTCCTCGCGGAAGGTGCGGTTGAACCGCTCCACATATGAATTTTGCGTGGGCTTGCCGGGTTGAGTGAACTCAAGGTCAATCCCGTGTTGTTCAGCCCATCCGGCAACTTGTCCCGAGACAAATTCCGGGCCATTGTCCATACGCATTTTTGTAGGATAGCCTCTCCAGGCGGCTATGCGGTCAAGCACACGAATGATACGGGCTACAGGCACGTTGGTGTCCACTTCCACGGCCAATACTTCACGGCTGAAATCGTCAAGCACGTTGAACGTGCGAAAACGCTGACCGTGCATCAGCGCATCGCCCATAAAGTCCACAGACCAGCAACCGTTGACGACGGTTTGCGCCTCCAAGACGGACGGGAGCTCGGCTGGGCAGACGCCGTTTTTCTTTGCGGCGCATGTTCAACTGCAACTGCCGATAAATTCGGTAGACGCGCTTATGGTTCCATGTATATCCCGCGCGACGCAGCACAACAAAATATTTGGCAAATCCGTATCGCGGGTAGCGTTCGGCCAGCTCAAGAAGCGTCGTTATCACAAGGCTGCCGTCACGCGGCGTTGTTTGTAAAGAAACATGCTTCGACTTATGCGCAGCCGTGCACGCCTTGCTGACGGAAAGTCCATGCTCTTCGTGAACGAACAGCACGACGTCATGCTTCTCGGCCTGGCTCAGAGCTTTTTTTCGATCACATCCTTCAAGGGCCGATTTTCCAGGCTTAAGTCCACATACATTTGTTTGAGAAGGGCGTTTTCATGCTCAAGGTCGCGCATACGCTTGATGTCCGAAGCTTCCATGCCGCCGAACTGCTCTTCCAGGCGTAGAACGTGGCGCTGCTGATACCGTGCTCACGACATACGTCCTTGGCAGTCCTGTCCGCTTCGACAGACTTCAGGATTGTGATGATTTGGTGTTCAGAAAACCGTGACTTCTTCATGGTTCCCTCCTAGGGATGGTTTACCAGAAGTCTCCAGTTTTGGTCTGCACTATTTTAAGGGAGGGTTACACCTTCAGCGTTCAGCCTATCAGCCGCAAGGATATTGGTTTCAGGTTGCGGGCCAGCCCATTAATGTTGTGCACATGAACATGCCACTCTCACAAACAAGTTCAAAACAGATCTTCAGCGCCGATTGGTTCCTGTTCTTCCCACTGATGTGATCCTTGAACACCTTCTCCATTTGCATATTATGGAGTTACCGCTCAGAATTCTGCATTGCCGAACTCACCCCTATGTAACCAATGTCCATCCTGTCCCCGCTGTAACTTTAGAATCAAAATATAATGTGGTAAAAGCAACATAATCACATACATGATTCTAATATTATCTTATTTCTAGCTGGACGGAAAGTCATATTTGAGTACATCCTATGAATAAATAGTTATTTATTTGAAATTATATTCTTTATCACAGGAATAAGTGCATCAGAAATAATATATCCATTTTCACCGAAGAATTGCACGAAAATAGTGCATAATTCTTCACACCGTGATTCATCAAAATCCTCTTTCAAATACTCTATAATATGACTTGAAAAATCCGAAGAACCATGGGCTTTCAGAAGATTCAGGGCAAGATCATGTGTTTCCGATTTTTCCAGTAGATTATATTGGTTGGAAAAATTGGAAAATTCCTGCCAGAATTTTATGTAGGATGCTATCTTTTTCTTTGTTATCCCTGAATTGATGATACTTCGAGGTCTTTGAAAATAATGATAACAAATATCAGAAATAGATATATATTTTCTGCACGCATAAACAGCACGCATGGAAAACATGACATCTTCATGCAAATAGCCTTCTGTGAATCGAAGATTATTTGCAGTAATAAAATTACGACGATATATTTTATTCCATGCGATACTTCCAATTGAGTAATCAGATAAGTAAGCAAGTGCATCTTTTCCTCCGGAACAAGAAAAATCAAACGCATGGTATGCAGAGCACGTTCCATCAGGATATACTTTATCAACTCCTCCAGCGACAATATCGGCGTCATAATGGAGAGCCATGCCCATCAGAAGTTGTAAAGTTGTCGACTCAATCCAATCATCGCTATCAAGAAAAAATAAAAAATCTCCTTGGGCATACTCAATTCCTGTATTTCGTGCCGCACCCAATCCCTTATTTATAGCATGGGTTATCACACGAACCCTAGGATCAGCTTCGTAGCGCTTCAACAGGGCTGGAGATTCATCTGTCGATGCATCATTAACAATAATAATTTCAAAATCTTGCATCGTCTGCGCCAGAACAGAATCGACCGCCCTGCACAGAAAATCCGCCGTGTTCCACGTTGGAATGATGACACTCACGCGTCCCGCCCCCTGAGCAGGGACTTCCGGAGCAAAACAGCCCTCCCGTCTTGCCCGGAAATTAGCTTCCGCCTGATACTGCTTATATCCGGCCCGCCTGTCAGAAAGATATTGCTCCCGATCTGCCTGGAGCATCCGAGACAGATGTTTTTCAATATATGGAAATGTTTCTGGATTCCAATAGTCCGGCTTTACCTGTGTTTCGTGCGTCTTATTTGACAGGCTGTCTTCGAAACATCCAAGTGTCCGGTTGACTTTGGTGAAAGGAAAGACAGCAGCAGCATCAAGAAGAAATTCAAGATCCATGGTTGCATAATTATGAATATTGAAAGGACAATGCTCCTGCACTTCACGGGTATAAAAGTACCCAACCGGATTATAGCAGAAAGCATTAGGTTCCCAGTGGCGGAGCATCCCGTCAAGCGTCGTTCTCGGCGTATTGATAAACTCCGTACCGAGTCTCGGGCTCATTACCAGTACATTTCCGACGACAAAAGAAGCTCCTTTCTCAAAAACGGCCATTACCGCAGAAAAGGCTCCCGGAAGAAAATAATCGTCAGCGTTCAGATATACGATGATATCACCGGTAGAGAGGGAAAAGCCCTTATTCATAGCATCAGCCTGTCCTCTATCTTTCTCGGATATCCACTTCAGGTGTGGATATTTTTTCAGCAAATCAATCGTACCGTCGGTTGAGCCGCCATCAACGATGACATGCTCCCAGCAGGTATAATCTTGTACGAGGACGCTCTGGACAGCCCGCTCAATGACTTCTCTGCTGTTAAAAGACGGAGTAATGACAGAAATCTTTTTTTGTGCCATGGTGCTATCCTTTATATTTTTGCAGGCCGGGCCACCGGTGATTCCTCGATCCAACCAGGGATGTACCCCAGATTTTTCTGAAATTTTTCATACCCTTCAGTCATATACTCAAGAGTATTTTTTTGAATTTTTCGTATATCAAAATCATTAATCCGGATATCATGAATATGGGAAAGATCAAATAGGAGTCCTGTCTCTCCGTGGGAGATATATTCATTCATGGTAGGATGATCAACTGCAATGACACACCTCCCCATGCTCATTGCCTTGATAAAGCTCATTCCAATACCTTCATACATTCTCGGAGAGATATAAAGTGCATACTTTTCAATGATATTCAACATATCGGATTCATATTCAAACCACTCTGAATAAGATATTTTATTCTTAAGCAAATTACGGCATTCTACAAAGTGCTGTGATGGATCAATAGCTTTGTGTATATGTACATGAGTTATATTATTTTCACCAATCAGACTACATATCGTGTATATATTAATATCTGTCAATCTTTGCCAAAAAAATATTCCATGTTCTTCACCAAAAGTTGAAAACGAAATAGGTTTTTGGAAGAACTGAATATATTTTGAATTAAAATTATTTTCTATACACTCACTATGAAGTGTTGATGAAAAGTTTATTATGGTTACATTCCCATCATAATCTTTCCATATTTTTTCAGACCTTGACGGGGCTCCGTCATACATTGGAAAAAATATTATTTTTTTAAATTTAAGATATTTTAATTCTTCATATGGTGGGAAAAGTTGAAAAAAAACTATTGTATCAAATTGATTTCCTTCGAGCTTTTTGAATACATCTCTATAGCATATTTCCCCATCTACAAGCATTTCATAAGGATCTAGATAATATCTGTACACATCATATGTATTTTCAAGCATATCTGAAATAAAACTTGTTGAAGATGTTTTTATATGATACGCATGATCAACCCATAATAATTTTTTTTTTATCGCCATAATATTTTCTCCAACTGCGCTCTATATTAGTATTTTTATAGAATAGATTTTCAAATCAAACGATTGGTGTAGATTTTACATGGGTAAGATATACACCCAATGTTCTGGTATCTTTACCTATACCAAGAGCCTTTGGTGAATATAATTCCTCTTCAATCTGCAATTCGATGGAAAGCTTTCCTCCACCTACGACATCCGAAGGAACTGTTGCAGATATAGACTGTGATCCATTTATTTCACAAACAGCACATTGCGTTTCGTTCACAAGGAGATGTACTGTTCGCTGAAGGGCCGCGTAAAAATTCAGCTCCAACTTTTTCGCACCTGGAGTTGTGAACAGCATGAAGGAGCTTTGCCGCTGCACAGACCATCTGCCCGGACCTTCCGGTGACCACCAGCCTGATGCGTTCACGCATGTCACTTCATTGCTGAAATCACAATCTATATATGGAGAA
>QWCK01003772.1_pt1 | contig 16026 bp, 11 predicted proteins | sample 1972571 | NCBI WGS metagenome assembly QWCK01 (sample SAMN09866710, study PRJNA288562) | Human gut metagenome isolate term2_stool, whole genome shotgun sequencing... | isolation source: gut | host: Homo sapiens | place: USA: California
TTGCAGGTCAAGTTCTTCTGCATCATGTCTTGGTCAAGTCCTGTCATGACAATGGTGACAAACATTCCGCTCAATAGTTGTTTCCAGAAGTTCTGACGCGACATCCAGTCATCAAAAACAAATATGCGACTATGGCTGTCGGCAGCAATAGCATTGACGGCCTCACCCACAGTCATACCAAGTGCCGACAGCACGTGCACGATAATCAGGATGAGTGCGGTGAACATGCAGGTGGTTTGCAGGGTGTCGGTCCATACGAGTGTTTTGATTCCGCCATGCCGGGTGTAGAGCCAGATCAGGCATACCATAGCAATCACCGTGACGGGGAAGGGAATGCCCATTTGTCGGAGTACGAACGTATGGAGGATAATACACACCACGTAAAACCTGACGGCTGCGCCTGTGATTTTGGAAAGTAGGAAAAATGAAGCTCCGGTTTTATATGATCTGTGTCCCAGGCGCTTGTCGAGCCAGGCATAAATGGTGGTCAGGCCGAGTCGATAATACACCGGGAGCAGCACAAAGGCTACGGCAAAATATCCTAAGATGAAGCCCAGGCACATCTGGAGATAGGTCATGTCAATCTTCATGACCATCCCCGGCACCGACACAAATGTGATGCCCGATATGCTGGCGCCCACCATTCCGAATGCCACCATATACCAAGGCGACTTGCGGTTGCCTCGGAAGAAGGTGTCGTTGTTGGAATGGCGAGTCGTAGTAAATCGGCTAAACAGCAGTAGAGCTGTAAAGTAGGTCAGTACAGTGAGGATAATAAGCATGCCGACTGCAGGGAGAATCTTTTAGAACCTGAAGTCGAGCTGTATGTCTACCATGTCGTAATTGTGGTCGGCGAGCGTACGGTCGTTTACTCTGGCATACTCCGCATTGAGCTGAACGTTCTTGTTGAACACGTAGTTCGCACCCACTTCATAGAATGTTTTGCTGCTGCCCCATGTGCCCGATTGGCGATACATGTCGTAGCGCGCCTTGGCAAAGAGTTTCTGTTTGATAACCGGGGCAATGACAAGAGCATACACACCATCGGCTTTGTTACCGATAGCTTCGTTCACTTCAGCTTTGCTCAGGTCTGATGAACTATTGTAAGTGGCCTTGAACGCCTTCCCGGTAGAATGGATATATTCCGACCGCACCGTCCATCCATCAACCTTATATTCTCCCGAGATGGCATAACGATGTTGGGGGAGGCGCCTGATGCCTGATACGGTGTTGCCTTGATCATTAGTCCATGAGCCTTTCCGGCTGTACGATCCTTCCGAACCGAACATACCAATGCGCATGCCGGCTACGGGCATTACCCAAACGCCGCCGATGACATCCTTCTGTTGTCCCACGTCTTTCGTGTTGATACCTTGTCCGTTGAACACGCCGACTTGATAATGAAGCAGGTTTCGCCCATTGCTGTTTTTGAGGAAATCTCCTTGCAATTGCAGTCCAATGTCACGCCCATTGCTTGAGTGCATGCCCACGCGGTCAGTGAAATATACCAGTTTCATGATGTTCTGCGCATAGCTCATAAATCCCTGATCGATAGGATTCATGGGATTTTCGAATGCAAAGGGACGCTTAAACTGTCCCACTTTCACCTTGAAGAAATCATACTTCTGCCATTCTGCAAATGCGTCCACAAGTTTGGGCGACTTGCCTAATGTGGATGTGTTGCCGTTAAATTGCAACTGCAATTTCCAGTACCAGTCTTCTGCGGCACGTCCGTCGAGACTGATACGACCGAGACGGAGGTTGAAAGAGTTGGACTTGGCATCCGCCTGGCCGGAATACTGATATTGCGTCATTGCATATCCCGATAGTTTCACATTGTTGATCCAGGCTCCGGACTTGGTTTGAGCATTTGCTGATGTCATGACCATCGAGGCCAGCAGAGCCATTGTTAATCCCTTTTTCATTGTTAAGTTAGATTTTAATGAATTGTTATTTTACGAATTTTTGCGTTTCCGTGTATGGTTATTGTTTCTGATCTGCCTTGAGTGTTTGCTCCATGTGTTGCTCACGGTGGATAATGTGCACCTCTATGCCGAACTTCGCATGGAGCCGCTCACCCAAGTGCTGGGCACTGTACACACTTCGATGCTGCCCCCCGGTACAGCCAAAGCAGAACATCAGGTGTGTAAAACCACGCCGCATGTAGCATGCAACGTGTTTGTCGGCCAAGGCATAGACGTGTTTTAAAAATTCTATAATCTCACCATCGTCTTCGAGAAACCGAACCACAGGCTCGTCCAGTCCCGTGAGTTGTTTGTATGGTTCGTAGCGGCCGGGGTTGTGTGTGCTACGGCAGTCGAACACATACCCACCTCCGTTGCCCGACGGATCCTCGGGTATACCTTTGTGGAATGAGAAACTGTAAACGGTGACTTGAAGTGGTCCCTTGCCATCATATTTCGAGAAAGTGGCAGGGCCATCTTGCGGATGCGACGTATAAATGTCATGATCCGTGATTCTGAATCCGTCTGTCCGGCTTACCTTGGGCTCCCCTGCAGGGGCAAACTGCGGCAACTGGATGAGTCGCATGAGTACATCGCGCAGATAGGGATATGGCAACACATCCTCGCGCAGAGCCAGCACGTCGCGCAGATTATTGATGGCCGGCGGAATGCTGTCAATGAAATGCTGCTTATGTTCGAAATAGCCGCGAAACCCGTATGCTCCCAGCACTTGCAGCGTGCGGAACAGCACAAAGAGACTGAGCCGAGCAACAAAATGCCTTACCGAGGGTACCTCGGTGTATTGTTTCAACGAATCATAGTAGGCGGCAATGAGTTCGCGTCGCAGTTTAAAGGGATACTTGGCTGCAGCCTGCCACAGGAATGAAGCCAGATCGTAGTAAACAGGCCCTTTTCTTCCGCCTTGGAAGTCAATGAAGTGGGGGAAACCTTCTGCGTCCAGCATCACGTTGCGAGCCTGAAAGTCGCGATACATAAAGCTGTCGGACGGTTCGGACGTGAGGTCTTTGGCAAGCCTGCGAAAATTCGCTTCGAGTTTCAGTTCATGAAAATCGAGATTGGTGGGCTTCAGAAAACAATACTTGAAATAGTTTAAATCAAACAGAACGCTGTCTTCATTAAATTCCGGTTGTGGGTAGCACACAGCCCAATCCAGTCCTCTTGCCCCTCTGATTTGTAGGTTGGGCAGTTCGCGGATGGTGCGGAACAGCAGTTTCTTCTCTGCCAGATTATATCTGCCTCCAGCCTCCCGACCGCCTTTGATGGCATCAAAGAGCGAGGTGTTGCCCAAGTCGGTTTGAAGATACCGCATCCCATCTTCGCTCACGGCCAGCACTTGGGGTACGGGCAGTTTGCGCTGTGTGAAGTGTCGGGCGAGAGCTACGAAAGCGTGATTTTCCTCCTTGCTCGTGCCCACCACGCCAATCACACTTTTCCCATCCTGAGCCGTGAGCCTGTAGTATTCGCGGTTGCTTCCTGCTCCGGCAAGCTTGATGGTGTTAACCGGTGGTGTCGTAGCCCACGAAGTATAAAGTTGGATAAGTTTGTCCATATCATTTAAGGCTGAGGTAAAAACAGTGTCCCTTCATGCTGATGCATCACAGGAATCTGCGGAAACCGTTGTTTACGGTTGTTTTTTCTTTTTCTTTTCCTCTTCCTCACGTGCTTTCCTCAGCTCGGTGAATGTTTTCTTGACCTGGCGTCGGTATTCCCAGTCTGCCAACAGGCTGTCGACTACAAACAGAAGCAACACGATGCCTATCGACATCCATATCGATTTGGTGATGTAGATAAGGCCTGCAGAGACCACAAGGAATAGCAGAGCTTTCTTCCAGTCGAGGTGTAACTTTGGTTTCATGGTGCAAAGGTAATGGATTTTTTAATACGCACAAAAAAAAATCGGATGCCATCACGGCAACCGATTTCTAAAAACAAACTACTTAAAAACTAATCTACTAAAACAAATCAAAAAATATCTTCGAAAGTTCATTTTGTCTGAACTTGTCTTTTCCTTTAATTCGTTGCAAAATTAGTAACTTTTTATATAGTTTCCAAACAAAAACGGCAAAAAATGCAATTTTAACTTTTTTTCATATAAAATAAACCACGCAGTTTGCTGCGAAAACGCTGCCAGAATCATGTCTCGACTTGGAATGCATACCAACGGTCATAAGAAAAGGTGCACCCACGATGTGGCGCACCTTTTCTCATGCGGTATGAATGTTTAATCTTACATCATTCCGGGCTGTCCGGCCGGCATGGCAGGAACGTTCTCCTCGGGTTTATCGGTGATGATACACTCGGTTGTGAGGAACATTCCGGCGATGGAGGCAGCATTCTCCAATGCTACGCGAGCCACCTTGGCCGGGTCGATAACGCCAGCCGCACGCAGGTCTTCGTATTTTTCTGCACGGGCATTGTAACCGTAGTCACCCTTGCCTTCGCGCACGTTGTTCACCACAACGGCACCCTCGCCCCCTGCGTTTGCAACAATCTGGCGAAGCGGCTCCTCGATGGCGCGGCACACAATATTGATACCGGTCTGCTCATCATTGTTCTCGCCCTTGAGGTTGGCGAGTGCCTCCTGGGCACGGATGTAAGTTGTTCCGCCGCCGACAACGACACCTTCCTCCATGGCGGCGCGTGTAGCACAGAGTGCATCGTCAACGCGGTCTTTCTTCTCCTTCATCTCTACCTCAGAGTTGGCACCCACGTAGAGCACGGCCACACCGCCCGACAACTTGGCCAAGCGCTCCTGCAACTTCTCCTTGTCGTATGAGCTGGTGCTATTGGCAATCTCGTTCTTAATTTGTGCCACGCGATCCTTGATATTCTCCTTGGTGCCTGCACCGTCCACAATGGTGGTGTTGTCCTTCGACACGGTTACCTTCTTGGCAGTTCCGAGCATCTCCAAGGTAGCTTGGTCGAGCTTCAGACCCTTTTCCTCGCTGATAACAACGCCTCCGGTCAGAATGGCAATGTCTTCCAGCATGGCCTTGCGACGGTCGCCGAAGCCGGGAGCCTTCACGGCACAAATCTTCAATCCACCACGCAAGCGGTTGACTACGAGTGTGGTCAGCGCCTCAGAGTCTACGTCCTCGGCAATAACCAGCAATGGGCGTCCGCTTTCGGCTGCAGGTTGCAGAATGGGCAAGAACTCCTTGAGGTTGCTGATCTTCTTGTCATAGATGAGAATGTAAGGATTTTCCATCACACACTCCATCTTGTCGGTATCGGTCACGAAGTAGCCCGAGAGGTAGCCACGGTCAAACTGCATACCCTCCACGATGCCAATGCTGGTATCGCGGGTCTTGCTTTCCTCGATGGTGATGACACCGTCTTTCGACACCTTGCGCATGGCGTCGGCGAGCAGCTTGCCAATCTCCGGGTCGTTGTTGGCCGACACGGTTGCCACCTGCTCAATCTTGTCGTAGTTGTCGCCCACGATTTCTGCACCTTCCTTGATGAAGTCAACCACCTTGTTCACGGCCTTGTCAATGCCGCGCTTCAGATCCATGGGGTTTGCGCCGGCGGCAACATTCTTCATACCCTCGTTCACGATGGCCTGGGTTAGGATGGTGGCTGTTGTGGTACCGTCTCCGGCATCGTCTCCGGTCTTGCTGGCCACGCTCTTCACCAGCTGTGCGCCGGTGTTCTCGAACTTGTCTTCCAGCTCCACTTCCTTGGCCACGGTCACACCGTCCTTGGTAATCTGCGGTGCACCAAACTTTTTCTCAATAACCACGTTGCGGCCTTTGGGACCGAGTGTCACTTTCACAGCATTGCTCAACTGGTCAACGCCCTGCTTCAAGAGTTCGCGGGCTTCTGTATCGAATTTTATAATCTTAGACATGATATTTAATGTTGAATTACGAATTTTAAACGATTTCTAACTTCTATACTTGCTTAACCTTCCACGATTGCCAGTATGTCGCTTTGGCGCATCATCAGATATTTCTCGCCATCAGTTTCCAATTCTGTTCCGGCATATTTGCCATAGAGCACCTCGTCACCTTCCTTGAGAATCATCTCCTCGTCCTTAGTGCCTTGGCCAACAGCCACAATTTTGCCACGCTGTGGCTTTTCCTTTGCCGTGTCAGGAATAATGATTCCGCCTACTTTCTCTTCAGCCTGTGCCGGAAGCACCAGCACTCTGTCTGCTAATGGTTTTACTTTCATAATAGTTTTTATTTTTGTTAAACGTTTTTCTGCGAATATTCGCTCGTGGCGAGTGTTCACCCTTGTTCATTACGAAAAGTGTGCCAATCGTGTGGCAGTGTCATTTCGTGCCATTCTTGTCATTCTCCGACTGACAGATTTGTCAGTTTCGCTTTCCAAAAGATGTTGTAAAAAAACGGACAAAAGCATTCAAATGCTTCGCTTTTTCTAAAATATAAAACAGTTTGGTGTGAAAACGCTGAAAAATCGCATATTTGTCCAACTGTCACATTATCAGATTGTTGTATTCTTGAGACGGTTTCCAATGTTCTCCGGGTGTCGTTTTTGCTTGCAATTAGGGCTCGATGGTCGTGCGGTTAGAGCCTAACGGCTTTGCGCCTGAGGCTTTTTCGCAGGACGATGAGGCTTTCGGCGCAGTGCGATGAGATAGCTTTGGCAGGCGGGTTTCAGATTTTTTTGTTTTTCGCTGCCATATTCATGCCGAAAACATGGCGCTTTTTCGTCTGGAAGCACGAAATGAAACCACCTGTTGACGGTGAAGTTTTACTGACAAATCTCTCTTGTCCCTACTTTTCGGCAGTTGGTGTTTGGAGTGCAAACCTCATTTTGCTTATAGGTGACATCACGCCAAGAGAATAAAAAACAGGGTTTTATCGAAGATTCTGTATAATTTTCAGTAGCTTTGCAGTGATATCACGCGATGGTACCGACCAGCCGTAAATGGACGTGGCTGTGTGTACTCGGCGGAACGAAGAAAAGACACCTGATAGGAGAACAAGCGATGGGTTATACGCATGACTTAAGGTGCTCTTGGATATACTATAATATAAGGTATTCGCGTTATTAATAAAAAACAAGCATAAAAAATAGATCATGGAAAAGAAAAATGTGGCCCTGATAACCGGTATCACGGGGCAGGACGGTAGTTATTTGGCAGAATTACTGCTGGAAAAGGGATATGATGTTCATGGGGTGATTCGCCGTTCTTCGGTGGATTACCGTGAGCGGATAGTGCATCTTGAGGGTAAACCCCATTTTCATTTGCACTATGCCGATCTGAGCGACTCAATGAGTATTGTGTCATTGATTCGCAAGGTGGTTCCCACGGAGATTTACAACCTTGCCGCCCAGAGCCATGTGCAGGTAAGTTTCGATTCGCCGGAGTTTACGGCTGATGTAGATGCAGTCGGTGTATTGCGTGTGCTCGAGGCCGTGCGTGTGTGTGGCCTGACAGAGACCTGCCGCATTTATCAGGCCTCTACCTCAGAACTCTACGGCAAAGTGGAGGAGGTGCCACAAAACGAGAACACCCCCTTCCATCCCTATAGTCCGTATGCCGTGGCTAAACTGTATGGTTTCTGGATCGTAAAGGAATATCGTGAGGCCTACAACATGTATGCCTGCAATGGCATCTTGTTTAACCACGAGAGCGAGCGCCGCGGCGAGACGTTTGTCACCCGCAAGATAACGCTTGCTGCAGCCCGTATAGCCCAAGGCAAACAGGATAAGCTCTATCTGGGCAACCTGTCGTCGTTGCGCGACTGGGGATATGCCAAGGATTATGTGGAGTGTATGTGGCTGATGTTGCAACAGGACAAGCCGGAAGACTTTGTGATAGCCACTGGTAAACAACATAGTGTCCGCGATTTTTGCTATCTCGCCTTTAAGCATGTCGGTATTGAGCTGGAGTTCCAAGGAGAGGGGATGAACGAAAAGGGGGTTGACAAGGCTACGGGAAAAGTGCTTGTAGAGGTGAGTCCCGACTTCTATCGTCCTACCGACGTGGTGAATCTCTGGGGAGACCCCACCAAGGCGAGAGCCACACTGGGCTGGAATCCCAACCGCACCAGTTTTGAGGAGTTAGTCAAAATCATGGTAGACAGCGACATGAAGAAGGTGGCTGCCGATGATGCAGCTTCCAAGGTGCGCGTGAACCTGCAGGAATATTTGGAGAAAGGAATAGTCAAATAATGGAAAAGGATTCAAAAATATATGTGGCCGGACATCGCGGACTTGTGGGATCGGCTATCTGGAATAATCTCAAGGCAAGGGGATATCATAATCTTGTTGGGAAAACCCACAGCGAACTGGACTTGACCAATCAGGCTGCCGTGAAGCAATTTTTCGATGAAGAGCAGCCCGATGCAGTGGTTTTGGCAGCCGCGTTTGTAGGCGGCATCATGGCCAACTCACTCTATCGTGCCGACTTCATCATGCAAAACATGAAGATGCAGTGTAACGTGATCGAGCAGTCATACCTGCATGGTGTGAAGAAACTATTGTTTCTGGGTTCCACCTGTATCTATCCCAAGAATGCGCCGCAGCCCATGAAAGAAGACTCGCTGCTGACATCGCCATTGGAATATACCAACGAGGAGTATGCCATTGCCAAGATTGCGGGACTGAAGATGTGCGAGAGCTATAACCTGCAGTATGGAACCAACTATATTGCGGTGATGCCGACCAACCTCTATGGACCGAACGACAATTTCCATTTGGAAAACTCGCACGTGTTGCCGGCCATGATGCGTAAGGTGTATCTGGCCAAACTGATTCATGAGGGCGATTGGAATGCCATACGGGTGGATATGGACAAACGGCCAATCAACCCCCCAACGAAACTGGCCGCGCAGATAGGCGAAGATAATGTCGACGGGAGCTGTGATGAGGAGAGAATACTGAAAGCCTTGGCTTTCTATGGTATCGAAAATAATAAGGTGACGCTTTGGGGCGATGGCAGTCCGCTACGTGAATTTCTCTGGAGCGAGGATATGGCCGATGCCTCAGTCTATTTGCTGCTCAACGTGGACTTCAAGGATATCATTGGCATTGAGAAATATTCGTCTGTATTCTACGGTGTGAAAACCGATGGGGCGGTGGATCGTAATAATTCAGAAGGCCGCGGCGGAGCCATACCGTCGCTTGGAGAAATACGCAACTGTCATATCAATGTGGGCACAGGTAAGGAGCTGACCATCGGCGAATTGGCTTCTCTCGTTGTGGATACCGTAGGATTCCACGGGGAGGTGGCTTGGGATAGGTCAAAGCCAAACGGAACACCCCGCAAGCTCATCGATGTTTCCAAACTTCACAGTTTGGGCTGGAGACATCAGGTGGAAATAGACGAGGGGGTTCAAAAGCTGTACGAGTGGTATCGCGAGTCTTTGAGCAGATGAAATGGTTTAAACGATCCTTTGAATCATGAAGAAATATAACATTGCAGTAGCCGGAACGGGCTATGTGGGATTGAGTATAGCAACCTTGCTGAGCCAGCATCAGCATGTAACGGCAGTGGATGTAGTGCCCGAGAAGGTGGACATGCTGCGTCGCAAGCAGTCGCCCATTCAGGATGACTATATCGAAAAATATCTAACCGAGAAGGAATTGGATTTCACGGCTACGCTCGACGGTGCTGCGGCTTACAGGGATGCCGACTTTGTGGTGATAGCCACACCGACCAATTACGACCCGGTAAAAAACTATTTCGACACCACACATGTTGAGGAGGTGATAGAATTGGTGACCAAGGTAAACCCCAATGCGATCATGGTCATCAAATCGACCATTCCCGTGGGATATACCAAGAGTGTGAGAGAGAAATATGGGTCGGACAATATCATTTTTGCCCCAGAGTTTCTGCGTGAGAGTAAGGCCCTGTACGACAACCTCTATCCCAGCAGGATTATCGTGGGAAGACCGGAGGGTGACGCCCGATTGGACAAAGCGGCGCATGAATTTGCTGATCTGCTGAAGCAGGGGGCAATCAAGCAGGATATTGACACCCTGTTTATGGGACTGACTGAGGCAGAGGCCGTGAAGCTCTTTGCCAATACATATCTTGCCCTTCGCGTGAGTTATTTTAACGAACTCGACACCTACGCCGAGGTGAAGGGACTCAGCACGCAAAGTATTATCCAAGGGGTAAGCTTGGACCCACGTGTTGGCAATTTCTATAACAATCCCTCATTTGGTTATGGCGGCTACTGTCTGCCCAAGGACACCAAGCAGCTGCTGGCTAACTATGAAGATGTGCCCGAAAATCTAATTCAGGCTATCGTGGAGAGCAACAGAACCCGCAAGGATTTCATTGCCGACCAAGTGCTGAACATGGCGGGATACTATGATTATGGAAACCGTGGAGACTATGATGCCACGGAGGAGCGCCGTTGTGTTATCGGGGTATATCGGTTGACGATGAAAAGCAATAGTGATAACTTCAGGCAGAGTAGCATTCAGGGTGTGATGAAACGCATCAAGGCTAAAGGCGCGGTGGTGATTATCTACGAGCCGACGCTTGAGGACGGCACAACCTTCTTTGGAAGTAGGGTGGTCAATGATCTTGATGCGTTTAAGCAACAGAGCCAAACGATTATTGCCAACCGTTATGATAAGGTTTTGGACGATGTGGCCGAGAAGGTTTACACGCGCGACATCTTCCAATGTGACTAAATGTAAAGCCAAACCAACAGAGAGAAGACAGGCTGTCTCTCTGTGGGTTTGGTCTTGTCTTTTTGAAATTCCCTACAGTTTACAGCTGAAGGTGAAGCAATCGCCAAACTCTTGATCCAGTTGCTGTGGGTCGGTTTGGAAAATACCAAACAGCGCGCTGCCGCTCCCACTCATTTGTGCATAGACGGCTCCGAGGTCGTAAAGCCGTTGCTTGATGCGGGACAGTTGCGGGTGGGCTATGAAGACTGAAGCTTCAAAGTCGTTTATCAATTCATCTTTCCATGTACTGATGGGCTGCCGCACAATGTCGCGGCAACTCTTTTCAGGTTGACGACAGGTAATGTGTGCAAAAGCCTCGCGCGTGGAAATGGCAATATCAGGCTTGACTATACCTATATAATATTCATGCAGATTGCCTTTGGGACCATCGGCCGGTTCAAGTATTTCGCCCCGCCCGGTGGCAAAGGAGGGTTCTGCAGTAATGAAAAAAGCACAGTCGGAGCCAAGTCGCGCAGCATAACGTTCCATCTCTGCAATGCCGAGATTGAGGCGAAAACGCTCATCGAGCAGTCGGATCATGAACGCCGCATCCGACGATCCGCCCCCCAGGCCGGCTTGGGAGGGAATGCGCTTGAACAAGTGTGTGTGGATGCGGGGTAGGGTAAAGTCAGCGGCTAACAATTGATAGGCCTTGATCACGAGGTTGGACTGCTCGTCGCCATCAATACTGTTGCCTGTAATCTTCAGGTCGCAGGCGTGTTCGGATGGGAAGTCTTCGTCCATGCGTTTTATCTCGAGCGCGTCGGTTAATGGGATGGGATAGAATATGGTTTCGAGATTATGATAGCCGTCGTCTCTCTTGGATGTGATGTTCAGTCCAAGGTTAATTTTGGCACAGGGGAATGTTAGCATGGTGTTTGTATTTGTTCCTTGCAAAAATACTGAATTTTTGGATATGCAGAGGTGTTATTTTCTTTTTTTTGCTAAGGCAAGCCAATAATGAACTATTTTTTGTAAATTTGCCCATACAACAAAAAACAACCATGCCAGAACCAGTTAAAACAAATAATTCGGGCAAGACCCGCCGCAAGGCTTCTGCCCCTATAGACCCTACATATGCCCACATGCAGCCTCAGGCTGTGGATGTGGAGAAGGTGGTACTCGGTGCATTGATGATTGACAAGGATGCTTTCTCGGTGGTGGCCGAAATCCTTCGCCCCGAGACGTTCTATGAGCCCAGTCACCAGAAGATATTTACTGCCGTGCGATCGCTCAATATGAACGAGAGGCCGGTGGACATCATGACGGTGACCAATGAACTGCAGAAGGAAGGTGCACTTGAGGATGTCGGTGGAGCCGCATACGTGGTGGACTTGGCCTCGCAAGTGGCTTCGTCGGCACATATAGAGTATCATGCCAAGATATTACAACAGAAGTTTCTTGCCCGGCAACTCATCTCGTTTGCCAGCGTTATCGAAACCAAGGCGTTTGATGCTACGGTTGATGTCGATGAGCTGATGCAGGAGGCAGAGGGTAGTCTTTTTGAACTTTCGCAGAAGAACATGCGGCAGGACTACACCCAAATCGATCCGGTGATACGTCAGGCAGTCGATATCCTTCAGAAAGCTTCGGCAACGTCGGACGGTTTGACAGGCGTTGCTTCGGGATTTGGAAAGTTGGACGACATGACTTCCGGCTGGCAGAAGAGCGACTTGGTGATTATTGCCGGGCGACCTGCCATGGGTAAGACTTCGTTTGCACTTTCCATTGCTAAGAATATTGCCGTGGACCATCAGGAACCCATTGCATTCTTCTCTCTTGAGATGAATAACGTGCAGCTTGTGAACCGCTTGATATCCAACGTTTGTGAGATTGAGGGTAAGAAAATTATGAACGGCCAGCTTGCTCGAGATGAGTGGGAACGGCTGGACAAGAATTTGGCCAAGCTCACCGGTGCACCGGTTTATATAGACGACACGCCGGGAATGTCTATATTTGAACTTCGCACCAAGGCTCGTCGCTTAGTGAGGGAAAAAGGTGTGAAGGTGATCATGATTGACTATTTACAGCTCATGAATGCCAACGGGATGCGCTTCGGCAACCGTCAGGAGGAGGTATCTACAATCTCACGGTCGCTCAAGGGGTTGGCCAAGGAGCTGGATATCCCTATCCTGGCACTGTCGCAGTTGAACCGAACCGTTGAAAACCGAGAAGGTCTTGAGGGCAAACGCCCGCAGTTGAGCGACCTCCGTGAGTCGGGAGCTATCGAGCAGGATGCTGACATGGTGATATTTGTGCACCGTCCGGAATACTATCATCTGTTGGAAGACGAGAAAGGAAACGACCTCAGGGGTAAGGCGCAGATTATTATTGCCAAGCACCGTAAGGGGGCAACCGGCGATGTGCTGCTGTCTTTCCAGGGACAATACACGCGTTTTGCAAATCCTGAGGATGCCATGCTGGCTCCGCTGCCTTCCAGTCTGGGAGGTGGGGAGATTATCGGCTCGCGTATGAATCAGGACGATGACGACCCCTTCGGAGGAATCCCCACAGGTGTTTCTTTTTAAGGAAGAATCCCGTTGTTTCTGTTGTTTTAAAAGATAATCAGATAAAAAAGTTATAATTTGTTTGTTGTTTTTGTCTAAAAGTGTTATCTTTGCAGCCAAATAGAAGATAGAACAAGATGTTTGCACTGAATTCCCTTATTATTTCCATTATTATTCGACTGCATCCGGTAGTCGGGAGTGTGAAGGTGTGTGCGAGTGTCTAACGTATAAATAAGAAACAGAGCCTTTCCACTTCCATTAGTGGGAAGGCTTTTTTGTTTTTGGTAGAATAAAAAATTGTATTATGAGCGAGAGACTTTACATTTTTGACACGACGCTTCGGGACGGCGAACAGGTGCCCGGGTGCCAACTGAACACAGTGGAGAAGATTCAAGTGGCCAAACAGTTGGAGCTACTGGGAGTGGACGTTATCGAGGCGGGGTTTCCGGTTTCCTCTCCGGGCGACTTCAATTCTGTGGTCGAGATATCCAAGGCAGTAACCTGGCCAACGATTTGTGCACTGACCCGCGCAGTGGAAAAAGATATTGACGTGGCCGCAGAGTCTCTGCAATATGCCAAGCATAAGCGTATACACACGGGAATCGGCACCAGTGAGTGGCACATTAAGTATAAGTTCAACTCTACACGCGAGGAAATTATCGAACGTGCGGTCAGAGCCGTGAAGTATGCTAAGAAGTATGTGGAGGATGTGGAGTTTTATGCTGAGGATGCCGGCCGCACCGACAATGCATACCTCGCTCAGGTAGTCGAGGCTGTGATCAAGGCTGGTGCCACGGTGGTTAACATTCCCGACACCACAGGCTATTGCCTGCCCCATGAATATGCGGCCAAGATAGAATATCTGAAAGAACATGTCGAAAACATTGACAAGGCCATTATTTCCACCCATTGCCACAACGACTTGGGCATGGCCACTGCCAACACGTTGAGTGGTGTGTTGGCCGGTGCCCGTCAGGTTGAGGTGACAGTCAATGGTATTGGCGAGCGTGCAGGGAATACTTCCTTGGAGGAGGTGGCCATGATTTTGAAGTGCCATAAGCATCTCAATATTGATACCAATATCAATACCAACAAGATATATCCGATGTCGCGTATGGTCTCGTCGCTGATGAATATGCCCGTACAGCCCAACAAAGCTATTGTTGGTCGCAATGCGTTCGCACATTCCAGTGGCATTCATCAGGATGGGGTACTGAAGAACGTGCAGACCTATGAGATTATCGATCCCAAGGACATTGGACTTGATAACAACGAAATTGTGCTGACTGCCCGATCTGGCCGAGCAGCATTGAAGTATCGTCTTCAGGTGAATGGAGTAGACGTGGAGGATGAGGCCAAGCTTGACAATGTCTATCAGGAGTTTCTGAAGCTGGCCGATAAGAAAAAGGAAATCACGGATGACGACGTGCTGATGCTGGCCGGTGCCGACACCGCCGCTAACCGTAGCGTCAGACTCGATTATCTTCAGGTCACTACGGGCAAGGGTGTTCGCAGTGTGGCGAGCATCGGACTCGACATCGCCGGGCAGAAGTTTGAGGAGTCATCGACGGGCAATGGTCCTGTGGATGCGGCCATCACAGCCCTGAAGCGCATCGTGCGCAAGCAGATGATCCTCAAGGAATTTACCATACAGGCTATATCGAAGGGCTCCGACGATGTGGGCAAGGTACACATGCAGGTGGAGTATGATGGCAATGTGTATTATGGTTTTGGCGCCAATACCGACATTGTTACCGCTTCGGTCGAAGCTTATATCGACTGTATCAATAAATTCAGAACCAAGTAAGAGATCAAAGACATATTATGAACACATTATTCGACAAGATCTGGGACAGCCATGTGGTACAAGTTGTAGAAGACGGGCCGACCCAGCTTTACATTGACCGGCTTTACGGTCATGAGGTAACCACGCCCCAGGCATTCGATGGTATGCGCAGGAGAGGCCTGAAAGTGTTTCGCCCCAAACAAATGAATTTCATGCCCGACCATAATGTTCAGACCCACGACCAGCACAAGCCGGTAGAAGATGCCGTTGGTCGTAAACAGATAGATGTGCTGAGCAGAAACTGTGAGGAGTTTGGCTTGACTGAGTTCAAGATGAATACCAAGGAGAACGGCATCATTCATGTGGTAGGTCCCGAGACCGGACTGTCGCTCCCCGGAATGACTATCGTGTGCGGCGACTCGCATACGTCTACCCATGGTGCCATGGGAGCCATAGCCTTTGGTATCGGAACATCAGAGGTGGAAATGGTGCTTGCGTCGCAGTGCATTCTTCAGCAGAAACCCAAGTCAATGCGTATCAGCATCAATGGCAAGCTGCAGCCGAGTGTGACGGCTAAGGATGTGGCACTCTATCTGATGTCGAAACTCACCACTTCGGGTGCTACCGGCTACTTCGTGGAGTATGCTGGCGACGTGGTTCGGGACATGACCATGGAGGGACGGCTCACGCTTTGCAACCTCTCAATAGAGATGGGCGCGCGCGGTGGCTTCGTGGCACCGGACGAAACGACATTCGAATATATCAAGGGTCGCAAGTATGCACCGAAGGGTGAGGCTTGGGACAAATCTTTGGCCTATTGGAAAACATTGTATTCCGGCGATGATGCCGTGTTCGACAAGGAACTTGTGTTCGATGCAGCTGATATCGAACCGCGTATTACCTACGGCACCAACCCGGGTATGGGCATTGGTATCCGTGGTCGTGTGCCTGCTCTGGAAGAGATAGACGAGTCCGAGCAGGCTTCGTTTCTGAAAAGTCTTCGCTACATGGGCTTCGAGCCTGGACAGCAGTTGCTGGGTCATCCAATAGATTATGTGTTTCTTGGAGCATGCACCAATGGTCG
>QWCK01003775.1_pt1 | contig 16002 bp, 6 predicted proteins | sample 1972571 | NCBI WGS metagenome assembly QWCK01 (sample SAMN09866710, study PRJNA288562) | Human gut metagenome isolate term2_stool, whole genome shotgun sequencing... | isolation source: gut | host: Homo sapiens | place: USA: California
CCAAAATCGGAAAGACACCCTGATGACCTATCTGGAAGACGGTCATTGCAGTTTATCCAATAATCTTAGCGAGAATGCAATCAGACCATTCACTGTTGGCCGGAAAAACTGGCTGTTCAGTGCCAGCCCGAAGGGAGCTGCCTCTAGCGCTATTGTGTATACAATGGTTGAGATGGCAAAAGCGAATGACCTGAATACCTACAAATATCTGACATATCTCTTATCACAGCGGCCAGACGCTAAAATGTCAGATGAACAGTTGGAACAGCTTGCCCCATGGAGCGAGACTGCGAAAGCGAACTGTCAAAACTAAACATAGAGCAAAACGCTTGCATCTATCATTTTGGTGCAAGCGTGATTCATGGGCAGCGTAGCAATATTTTGCGCTTACAAAAATTGTACTGGCGAGTGACATAATTCCATGAATAGACGCAACCCCCATTTTCTTCGCAGATTTTTTCGTTGCATTCCATATTGTCTCTGGTCTAACCGTATTTATAAAATTATGACCGCTCCATGAAATGTCATCAACATGACCTGATAATTTTCTGTCTTTCCCATTATAATTTTTATATCCAGTAATATAGCCAGCGCTCATTAATTGTGTCAGTGTATATGCAACATCTTCTTCGGAATATTTATTGTCTTGTGATAGTTCATTTATTATCGTTTTAAAAGAAATACCTTTTATAGAAAAATATTCACACATCACAAGATTATCCTCTAAATATATTAATGTGTCTCTTACACATTCAGGATTTAGTTTCATAAGTTATACCTCCAAGAAAGGAATGATTAAATGAAAGATATTACTATTCATTATAAAACAGATGATGAAATGACAAATAAAGATAATCCTCTTTATGATCTACGCAGCCGAATAGCGGTTCTAGTCGATGGAAAACCAATTGAAAGATTAAAAAGGTTCTCAATTGATTTTGATGTTAACGACATAGAACCAACTTATTGTGTGGAGCAATATATGGATTTTCCCAATAACGATCAAGACTATACGATATAAGTCTATCACTCTCCTCTCACGGTTTCCATGTATGACCACAGTTAGAACATCTATTGACTGTTTTATTACTTCCTAAGAATCCAGTCAGGATTGAGTAGCCTTTTTGCCCGGCGGTAATTGATGTCGATCCACATTTCGGACAACGTGGCTTGGATTCCTCTGCTTTCTTGCGCTCTGCTTCTGCTTCTTGAGCTTCTACTTGCGACCGGAATTGTGACATTTTTAATTCGTACTCTATGATATCGTCATCGTGTAATTTTATCATCGCATCATAGAAATCTGTGGAATCTGAGATTTTTGCTAAAATCGTAAAGTCGTCATCTGGCATGGATGTCATGATTATTGGATGACCGTATGGACATTCTGTAGCTGTATCCTCATAACAGTCTATATAACCATTTTTATAAAATTTTCCTTGTATCTTTTCCTTTTTGCATGTTGGACATATTTTTAAATGATTAGACATATTTATCCCCCTATATGTTTGTAATTGCAAGTTATTTATATATAGTTTATCAGAACAAAATACGATTGTAAACTACGACTCTGAAACGGATAAATTCTCAACATTTTTCGATAATTTCAAAAAAGAATTAAAACCTAAGTTCAACAAAGATACTATGGATTTTGCAGAAAAATTTCATGAATTAGGAAAAGGTTCTGACATAAATAAAATTGCTTCCCAATTCAAAAAAGTAGATTCCAGTGTCATCGACATGGCGAAGTCCGTAAAGGATGGTTCTATGTCAATGGACGATTTCAAAGCGAAAACTTTGGATGCCACTACTGCTTCTTCTAAATTCAGCAGAATGGCAAAAACTGCTGGTACCGCACTGAAGTCAATTGGTGCTACTGCTCTGAATATGTTTGGTGGTTTTCTTATTGCAGAAGGGCTTAGTCTTGCAATAAAAGGGATTTATAATCTTGTAAATGCAGACAAGATCGCAATTGAAAATGGTCAAAAGGCTCAACAGGAAATTAAGGAAATATTTGATACCTACAACGGAAAAGTCGATACGATTAAAACACTCGGAAAGAAATTTGCACAAGATGCGGATTCAATCAAAACAACTGGTGATGCTGTAGAATCACTGACTCAAAAATATGCAGAACTTAGAAAAGGTGTTAGTTCAGATAATACGAATCTAACACTCTCAGACAAAGAATATCAGGAATATCTTGATATAAGTAATCAACTAGCTGAGTCATTCCCGTCACTTGTGTCTGGCAGTGATGCTGCAGGAAATTCCATTTTAAATTTGGGCGATAATGCTTCTATCGCCGCTGATAAGATGGAAAGATTATTAAAAACGCAGATGACTTTGGCGCACAATGATATTATTGATAAATCAAGAGATACATTTAGAGGTGCTTTTGAGGAAGCAGATAATATTGAAGATGAAATTAAATCATTAAAAGGTCAAGAAAAGCAATTAAAAGAATCTGCTTCTCAAATATCTTTAAGCCGAGATGAAATCAGAGAACAACTTAAAAGCGGACATCTTATCTTCAAGGATATGTCTAAAACCGATGCAGACAAGATGGAAAAGGCACTTGGAGCATATGTCGGAAAAGAATTGGGTCGTGTCAGACGATCTGACGTATCTTTGGACGGTCACACTATTGACAGAATCGAATTTACAATTGATCCTGTAGTAGATGAGAACAAACTTAACGAAGCAACCGATATGATTGAGGCTAGAGTTGCTGCAGGCGAAGACGAGATTGCTGCTAAAAAGGGCGAAATTCAGTCTAATATCAAAGCGCAAGAACAAAAGCAGAAAGAAGTATGGAACAGTTTTGCTGAAAGCACGGTAAAACCTTATCTTGAAACATCTGCTGCGATTTCTGATATGCCTGTTGAATTACTCAGTGCAGTAGAGGGTAATTTACAGAATTTAGATTGGAAAAAACTTTATAAAGAATACGGCGGAGATGCCGATCAGATGCTTTTAGATGAATTAGTTTCACCGCTAAACAGCCTTGAAAAACCGGCACAAGAAGCTTTGACAAAGGCTCTTAGCTTAGACCCATCAACAATGTCTATTGCTGAATATAATAAAGCTATTGACTCTGCTTTGAAAGAAGTTTCTGATAACAAAACAACTCGAAAAGAATGGAAAAATAGATTCTTCAAATCTGTTATCGATTCTGCAACTGAAGATGCTAATGCATTAAAAGAACAGTTTAAAGGCATAGATAAAGAGATTGACAACTTAAGCGGAGAAGATAGGGAATTAGCATACCAAATTGCTATTGAGGATGAAGATTTCGATGGTACTTGGCAAGATGTAATGGATAAGATTGAAGTCATGAAGGAGGAAGCCGAAAATCCAATGACATTTAATCTTGGTACATTTACAACAGAAGTCGGAGATGCGATTGCTTTAATTGATACATTAAATGCTGCTCTTGCAAATAGTTATTCTGGAAAAGGATTAAGCGCATCTTATGAAGTGGACGAAGAAACTGGTGTTGTACAATTAACAGGAGATATTGCAAATCTTCAAGCAGCTTATTCTGACTTGGAAGGATATGATCCATCAACTTTATTCGAGCGTACAGCAAATGGAGTCCATATTAATCGTGAAGCATTAAGGCAATTGCAAGCACAGGAAGAAGCATTAAATAAATCCAAATGGCTTGAAGATGAAAAGAACCTTACTGACCAATTAGCTGTGGCTACCAACAAATTAGCAAATGCTAAAAATTCCGGAAGTGAGGCTGATGTTGCATCTGCACAGGCAACCGTGGATTCATTACAGCAACAGTTAGAGCAAGTGCAATTACTTTCAGCAGCTTACGATGGTGCTACTTCTTCTTATCAGCAATGGATAAATGCACAATCTGCTGGTGAAGAAGGAGACATGTTTAGAACTGTTTCTGAAACAATGAAGTCTCGTGGAGATCAACTGTATAATGAAGGTCGTTATAATACAGAAGAATTCCGAGCGGTTGCTGATTATTTTTCTAATGAAGACTTATCTACTGCCCCGGTCGAAAATCTTGTTGCTGCTTACGAAAATGCTGCTAATGCAAGAGAAAGATACTTTACCGGGAATAAACAGGGTATTGATAATTTCATGGCTGATATGCAGAATGATGCTGAATTAATGTCAAAGGGAATTGTCAAAACACTGGAAGATGGATCACTTGAATTCCAAGCTGGTTCAGATAAAATATTAGCTGACAAATTTCATTTAAGCGAAGAAGCTATCCAGTCTATTTTAAGAGCTGCATCAGAATATACTGATGGAATAAAAATAGGCAAGATTGATGGTTCAGAAGATTTCAATGCTTCTATTGATGAGATGAAGTCAAAAGCTGACGAAGCAAAAGGAAAATTGGAAGAACTAAAAAATGCAGGAAATCAGAATCTTGATTTAAATTTCAATTTTGACAGTACGAATTTAGAAGATTTAGACGCACAAATCGAACGAGCAAAAACCAATCTTGACCAATTCAAAAACTCTGATGGACAGATTGATTTAAGTGTGGATGGCGCAGAGGAAGCTGTAACAATTCTTCAGACGCTTATTCAGCAAAAAGTTATGGTGAGCCAACCTGCAATTATGTCTATTGACACAACAGGACTTGATGAGGCAACAGCTGAAACTGTTTCTAAATTACAAGAATTCCAAACACAACTTGATACAATCAATTCTTTAGAAATGCAACAAGATTTTGGTATTCAAATCGATACAAATCAATTGGATACCGCAAAAGCCAAGGCTCAAGAATTGTTTTCTGAATTGCAAGGAAAATCACAAGATGGCTCACTTGAAATTACTCCTGATGTAAAAGTTGACACAGGCTCTATGGAATCATTGGAACAAAGCTTGTCTTCAATGACACCAGAAATTAAAGCTAAAATTGTTCCAGAAATTTCAGACGGATCTGTAAGCGCAGACAATATTAAACTTGGCGATAAAAACGCAAAAGTAAACTATACACTTGGGGATCAAGCACCACCAAAAGATAAAAGTGCTACTGTTAATTATAACGAAACAGGCGGAAATCAATCAATTCCGTCTGATAAAAATGCAACTGTAAATTACAAAAAGGGAGACCAAGAGGCTCCAAGTAAAAAGACTGCAGTCGTTGATTACAAGCGTGGTAGTCAAGAAACTCCAGCTTCTCCTAAAACAGCAACTGTTAATTATACTCTTGGAACTGTTGCTACACCACCAGACGCTTATGTAAAAGTTCACTACGACACATCTGGAAAACCAAAAGGAAGCAGTCCCGCAAATGGTACTGCTCATTCACAAGGAACAGCAAATCCTAATTCAGGATACGCATTTTCCAGTGGATCATGGGGATTAAAACAGCCTGAAAAAGGTGCATTAATAAACGAGCTTGGAGCAGAAATTATTGTCAGAAACGGACAATGGTTTGTAGAGAATAATGGATATCCAACCATCACAAATCTGAAGAAAAATGACATTGTGTTTAATCATGAACAGTCAAAGGCTCTTTTGGAAAGAGGATATGTTACAGGTTCACATGCAAAATTAGCATACGAAGGAAATTCTCATGCAAAAGGCACTGCCTTTTCTGGTGGTTCTTGGGCTTTTGGAAATACAGGCGGAGGGAATATTGGTGGAGCCAACTCTTCTACTTCCAACAATCTCAACTCCGCATCAAATAATCTTGCCAAAGCTGCTTCTGATACTTCCAAAGCAGCATCAGACACATCAGAAGCTGCCGAGAAATTATCAGAAGCAGTATCCGGATACACGGACTGGGTTGAGGTGTTATTCCAACGGCTAGAATCACAGTATGATTTATTGATGAGCCAAATGGAACGTATCGCACATCTCCCAGACAAGCAACAGAAACTGTATGAGGCAATGTCTAAGAATAGTGAACTAATGAGTAAGACTCAGCAAGCTATTGGGACTTACCAAAGTCACTTTGATTCTATTGTACAACAGAGTGGAATAAACCCACTTATCGTCCATCAGATTCAGAACGGGTCTATGGATATTTCAAAATACGATGATGATACTCAAAAAATAATCAGTGAGCTGCAGTCTTATTATGATAAGCTCGTAGATTGCAACAAACAGTACGATGACCTCTTAAATAAACAGAGTGAACTGGCGCAGACAGCATTGGATAATATTGAAGATTACATCGATATGATGACTGGAATTGAGTCTTCTGCTGTAGATTATCAGGAAGCATTACGTGAGTTAGCAGCTGCAAAAGGAGAATCTGCATATTCCGACAATATGTATGGCTCTCTGCAAGAATCTATTAAAAATCAACAGGACGTTGCAGGTAAATTACAGTCACAGATTAAATCATATCAAGATGAAATCAATAAACTCATGGCAAATGGGTATATGGCTGAATACTCAACGGAATGGTTTGAAGCTCAGGCTGCATTAAACGGATTCAGACAAGAAGCTGCTGAAGCTGAGAAAACACTGATTGAATTACAAGATCAGTTAAGAGAACTTGATTTACTGAAACTGCAACAGGTTATTGATGAGTTAGACAGAACTGCAAAACGACTGGAAAACAATTCTGACCTTACAGAATCAAAAGGTGAACAGGTATCTGAAAAAGATTTACAGGCACAGCTTGACAATGCAAATGCACAGATTCAGGCTAATTACGATAAGCGGAATGAACTATTAAAGGATCAGGCAAAATATGATGTCGGTTCTGACAAATATAATGAATATGCCGAAGAGATAGAAAAACTTGATGATTCTATTTATGATGCAATGAATAATATTGAAGACCTCAAAAATAAAATCTGGGAAGTAAGATGGCAACCGTTCTTTGATGGACAGGAGGCATTAGGTGACCTGATTGACCAGACAGATGATTTAAGAGGACTTTTAAATAGTGATGCTTTTCTTGATAAGAACGGCGGTTTAACTGTAGATGGCATTGCAAATTTGGCTTTGATTAGTCAGGGTATGAATGCTGCAAAACAGCAAATCAAGAATTACAACGAAGCATTAAAGAAACTTGATGAGGATTTAAAGAACGGGAATATCTCAACAAGCGAATATAAGGAACAGCAAAAAGAATTTCTCGATCAGATTTCAAGCTCTGTTGGCGTTGTTGAAGACTACAAAGATTCTATTGTTGATCTCTATACAAAGATGCTTGAGCAAGAGAATGAAGTTGCTCAAAAATCGATTGATAAGCAGAAGGAATTATTGGATATCAAAAAGAAAAATGCTGATTACAATAAGACTCTGCGTAAACAGGCTAGAGATGTGAATACATTGAAAGCTCAGATTGCTGCACTCGAAGGCACGAATAATGCGAGTGCACAGGCTGAATTAAAGAGGTTAAAAGCACAACTTAGAGATGCCGAAGAAGAAATGCAAGACACCCGTGATGACCATGAATATGATGTTCGCCAGAATGGTCTGGACGGTTTGAGTGAGGATCTCGATAAGCAGCTGGAGGAAACATTATATGATGTTACTCGAAATGCTGAAAAGCAGGAACAAGTAATATCTCAAATGCTTGGAAATATTGTTGGAAACTACCAACAGGCTTATGACAAAATTCAGCAAATCATTAACAGTACAGGATTTGTACCGAATAAAGATTTATCCAATAATCTTGGAAATCTTGGTACAAGTAATGGAGCACAAGATCAAGTTGACAATAGTATGACTAATGCTCCTAATTATAGACCGGATGATTGGACAGATGTGAATACCGGTCAGATTCAGAACGGAACAACACAGGATAAGAATGACCAGATTCAAGGTGATATCAGTAAGAATCCAGACTTATCAAACAGACCAGTTGCAGAAATTACATTAAGTCCGGGGACACTTTCTATACAGGAAGGTTCTACAGGCACAGTTTCGGCAACAATCAGACCAAATGATGCAAAAAATAAAAGCTTGCAGTGGGTGTCATCAAATCCAAATGTTGCTACAGTTGCAAATGGAACTGTTCATGCTGTCAAAGCAGGTAGCACTACCATTAGTGCAATTGCAACAGATGGTGGAGGAGCTACTTCAACAAATAGTTGTGCAGTAACTGTCACACCAAAACCAGAACCACCAAAACCAACTACACCACCACCGAGTAATAATGGTGGCGGAGACGGAGTACCAAATGTTGGAGACAAAGTAATATTCGCAAGTGGAGATTACTACTACTCTTCTGACGGTCAGTCCCCTGCTGGAAATGAAATGCGTGGTCAGGAAGTATATATTACCAGTGTTAATAATGCTAATTGGGCACAGAAGAAATATCATATTAGTAGAACACCTCGTTTCGGAGAGCGTGACCTTGGTTGGGTAAGTCTTGACCAGTTAAGAGGTTATGCGTCTGGAACAAAGAAATTTGTAAATGGTTCAGAAATTGTTCGTATCAATGAAGGAAACAATCCTGAAATGATGGTTAGGCGTGGTGCATTGACAGGAACAGCTACGACAATTACTTATGGTGATGCTGTTGTAAATGCAAGACTGTCAAAGAACATTATGGATCTTGGTGAACACAAAGATGATATTTATAGTTCACTGAACATTGCAAACAGCCTTGGTGAAAGACCTAATGTAACAAATAATTACTATGACAAGATGATAGAAGTTCAAGGAAGTATTGACAAGGAAACCTATCCTGGCATGAAGAAAGTAATTGAAGGAGTCACAAAGGAATTTACCAAAGAAGCCAAAAGAGCTGGTGTACACAGATCATTTTAAAATAAGCGGTGGGATTTATTATCCTGCCGCTTGTGATTAAGAGAATATGAATATAGGAGAGATGCCTTGGATATCCAAAAGTAAAAGTGAAAGAGACGGCTCACTTTCTCTATTGGGGGACGATAAACTACCATAGAATAGCCTGCTTTATCAGGACGCTGTCTAATTAAGTAAAATCTGGTGTGATGCAGCGTAATATGACTGCTATAAATAATCTTTGAAGTGTACGCCGGGTTAGGAACCGGTTTACATGGAGATTTACAAAGGTGCGAGGATTTCCCATAGCCTAACTAGGAACTATGTTCTGAAAGAAAGTCCTTAAATGAATAGAAAGGTCATCACCAGTGACTCTTCTATTCTATTATTTGCTGTGACCGTATATATCAGCAGTCAAAAAGAAGGTACGGGGTTAAATTATTTCCGCTACCCAGTATGTGGCTAATAAAAGGCTGGGGTTCAAATTATATTTGGTTTCGCAATGTGCCATTAAACATTGTTTGTTATTTAAAATATGCTTCGCGATGTGCAACAAAGAAACATTGCAATTATATTTGTTTTATATTTACTTTTCGAGTAAAATAAGCTATAATAGGTGAGTATAAAAGAAAGTAAGAAGCCGTTAATGCGGTTTTATCTATAGGTTGAATGAATGCACATTGATGTGTGCAAAATAAAAGAGAACAGAATCCTATAGACGGTTGAGCCTTTAGTGGAATTAAGGCTAATAAACTAAACAATTAGCAAGAATAACCGCTTTACTCATGGCGGTTATTTTTGCGTTTCTTATCGATAAACTTGACTATGTAAGAGGAAATGACTCCAATCACAATGTCTGCAATAAGTTCGCAAATTATCACGTTGTATCACCCTCCTTTCTTAGCAAGGGTATCTATACGATAAACTAGATGTCACCATCCAGACGTGACTCAAACCGCCTACCATCTCTATCTAGCCTGGAATAAAAATGTTTGATTCTGTTCTCTAACCTACATTATAAATAATTTGGAATATTCTGTCAAACGAATATTCCTGCCCTTTATAAATAACGAATACACAAGGAGTTGAGAATTTTCTCAGCTCCTTTTTTGATATAAAAATTTAAGAAAGTTGAGGTGAATTTATATGATTCTAGTATGTAAAGATTTTGAATTTGATGAGCAAACATTGAAGCAACAGAATCTTTCTTCTGTTAATTTTGATGACGATACTTCTCTTCCATCGTCTATTGTGAGAGAAATGGAATCTACTACAATGAATAAATATCGACCAGAGGTGACTGGATTCGGAACAACATATACAGAAACACTTGTATTTGAAATACACATCACAAAAGATTACGAGGTAAATACATCTCAGGAAGAATTAGAATTATCTACAGAAGAATACGAGGAGACAGTTTCATGGCTCACATCACCTCAAGAACATAGATGGTTAAAAATTACAACACAACAGGACGAGATTGTAAAAGTAAAAGGCTACTTCTCTTCTGTCACTCCATATGAGAATTGGGGAATTTGTTACGGTTTACGATGTACATTCACATGCAATTCGCCATTTTCTTATGTAGAAAAACAAGATCAACAAATCATTACACGTAGTAAAAACTTTATGTTGCAAAATACAAGCAGCGACAAATACGGATATGTATATCCAGTTATTAATATTTATCCCAAAGCAACAGAACAAATCTATATCCATAATCTGTCAGACAGTAAAACACTTGAATCTGGCACAATCTCATTACAATCCACAAACAAATTGACGTTACAATTATTGATGAATAAAATTGAAAATTACGCAAAAATGAATGGGTGTACTCTTGAATATGTATATGACAAAGATAGTCATGTGGTGTCTGTATGCAATAATACTGCTATCCTATTCTATCTTACTGATTCTTACGGAGTGAAGAATAAGTATGGCGCGTACTATATTGAAAACGGGCAGTATTATATTTTTCAGGGCGGATTTTTCTACTGCCAGGTGCAACGAGATTTACAGTTAAAATTGGATTGTAAAAATCTTGCATTATATGATGAGCTTGGACGACCTGTCGTTTTTGAACGTGTCGGGATTCAGGCAGAGGATAATATTTACTGGATTAGATTAATCAATGGATATAATACATTCAGGGCGTTTGGAAATGTTACTTTAGATATAACTTACTTGGAACCAAGGAAAGGAGCGCTGATTTAATTGCATTTTAATTATGATATATACGGAAAGCACGAAAAAACAGTCGCTTACCTTGCCACACCAAGCAGAGTTATCTTGTGTGCTATAAATGGAATTGATGAATCAACTGGGAGTTTTGAAGGAGTTTGTAATGATGTCTCTACTATTGCATTTGACGTGAATCGATATATCGAAACTGATGATGGTAAGATGACAGAATCAAATGCGTATAACTGGCTGTCCAAATATATGAAAATGTATATATCTGGATTAGGTTGGTTTATTATGGATAGTCCGGAAACACATGGGACTGGAACAAAAGAATATAAAAGCATAACGGCGAATTCCGCCCAAGGAGAGTATGGACAAATTCCATTAGATGGATGGAAAGTTAATTGTGGAACAACTGATTCGTTAGAAATGTTGGTAGATGGAAATGTAGAAGAAATTGAAGGTGTTGAATTTGCAAAGGAACAAATTAAATTCTACAACGAAAAAACTCCTCAATTAAGTCTGGTTAATATTTTAGTAGATAAAGTACCTGGATGGAAGGTCGGATATATCGATAATATTCCAAAAGAATATGAAACGATTGAAAACGGCGAGGTTAAAAAGAAAATTGTTTACTTAAAAGACGAAATCGGAACATTCAATATTGATTACAATGATGTGTACAGTTTTATCACACAGGATTTTGAGAAATTTTTTAGCTGTATTGTTGAATTCGATTATAAAAATCTTGTTGTTAATTTTTATCGCGTAGAGAATTTTGGAGAAGAAACGAACGTCACAATAGGATATCGAAATGTGCAGAATTCACACGATATTACTGTAGATGATGAAAATGTGTATACAAAATATCGAGTGTCTGGAGCAGATGATTTAGGAATTGAACAATGCAACGGTGGAAGCAACACACTCTTCTATCTCGATCCATTCTGGCTCAACAATAAATATCTTAGCAATTCTACGATTGAAAAATATAAAGCTTGGTTCAGTTTCTGTGAACAGGCTAGAGTTGACTATTCAAATATGTCTAAAGAGTGGAATACACTTCAGGACAAAATAACTGAAATTTATATTCGCATACCGACCGGAGACTGCGATCCAGATAATTGGCATAGCCTGTCCGATACTGCTCTCGAAGCCTTAAAAAAGGACTATGAGGCGCAGAAAGTTGGATATGAAAAAATATATGTAGACGAGGACGGAAATTTTGATATCGATGCTCTTAATGCATCTCCCGATGCAAATATGTATCATCAGATTGTGGATACGATCCTTCCTAATATCCAGATTGAATTTGATAATCGAAAATTACCAACATCGGAAGGTGAAAAAGATTATATTGAAGACTATGAAACAACATGGAAATATTATGGTATCAATGAACTTGAAGTAAAATTAAAATCTTATCAAGACCAGGCAAAGTTATTAGCCAAAAGTCATTATGATTTGACATGGGAAAGGTATCAGGAACTCACAAAAGAAGACCCTGAAAAATATCCGGCTTTAACTGAGGACGGGTTTAAAGACAAACATGAACTCTATGAAAAAAATGCATATCAAGCAGACGAAGATAATTCTGATTCATGTGCTGCTGCTTTAAAAGAGCGTAGAGAAGAAGCTAAAACAGAGGAAGATAAACAAAAAGAACTCGGAAAGAAGCGCACTTCTCTTGGGCAAGATATGGCATTAGAATCTTGGACAAGTGATACTCTAGGTGGTTTTGAAAAGGAAGAATTAGCGGAACTTTATCACATAACAACCCCTACTCCATATACGAATGAAAATATATTTGTAGGAAGTCAAGATTCTCTCACAGATATTGTAACTGTACAAACAGAATTATGTAGGATTGCAATGGAAGAATTAATGGCATCTTCTGTTCCTCAAACAACATATTCTACCGATGTGGATAATTTACTTTCTGCAACAGGATCTGAGTTGCACGCTCTGTCTTTAGATTTTGGAAACTTCATTTGGTTAGGAATTCGTGATGACTATTTTGTTAAATTGAGGGTCATGACAATTTCATTTAATCCATTTCTTTTTGATAATAATTTTTCTATTACATTCTCCAACATGATAAAGTCCAGATCGAAAAGAAATGACTTTATTTCAATTCTTGGTTCAGGATCAAATCTTGGTGGGTCAGGCGCTCGAAATAATTACGTTGGAAATCTACAACTTACTGATGATAATATTTACCAAATTTTACAAAAAATATTACAGTCATCTTCATTTACTAATAAAGTACAAAATATTGTAAATGGTTCTGGCGGAAGTATTATTGGTGGAACTGGAGGAAATTATATTACGCCAGGAACACTAGAAGCTGAAATGATTAAATGTATCAATATTGAAGCAGAAAATGGTTTCTTTCAATATTTGCAGTCTGAACTTATTTCCGCAGGAAAAATTGTTGCTCAGTCAGGTGATTTTAAAAAGTTGGCTGCTTATGTTGCAAATATTGATAATTTGATCTCAGGAAATGTTTCTGCTGAACTTGGGCATATTATCAATTTAACAGCACAAAACGTGACAATCGATGAAGCTGTTATTAAGGACTTGATTGCAGCACAGATTACAGTATCAATGCTAAAAGCAGGTACTATATCTGCTGATAAATTCAAAATTGAATCAGATGATGGTGGAATGTCTATTTCTGGAAATACCATGCAATTTAAGGATAAAAATAATGTAGTACGAATCCAGATTGGACGTGATACAAATGATAACTTTACATTCTGTTTGTACGATGAAACTGGAAATGGAATACTAATCGACTCCGATGGAATCAAAGAGTCGGCAATTAGTGATGGGTTAATTAAAAATGAAATGGTCGCTGATGGAACTCTCGGAAAAGAAAAAATGGGATTTGAAATACTAGAAACAGATGAAAGTGGCAATATTGTTTCCAACGGTAAAGTAATTGTTGATAGTAAAGGAATCAATGCACAATTTACTACTATCGAAAAACAGTTTTCAAATATGCAGACGCAGATTGACGGAATTAAAGTTTCTACACCATACACCATGAGTATATATTCATCAAACGGAGTTGTTTTTAGACCAGGTATGATAAATACCACTCTCTCACCAACGTTATATTTTGGTCAGAGCAATGTAACAGATATGTACGATGAAACGCATTTTATATGGACGAGACAATCTCCAGACTCTGATGGTGATCATTATTGGAATATGGCACATGCAAACGGAACAAAGGGTTTGCATATTACAAACGAAGATGTATTTGGCGGGGCAAGTTTCACTTGTTCCTTTTTTAATGAAGATAAAGAACTCGCAAGAGCAGTTTTCTAAGGAGGATTTTTATGGCTTTAGCAAAAGCATATAGTTCGATTACTATTACAGACGCTACAGATGTAGGTCGTTTAAATTTATATATAACAAGCAGTCTTCCACAGACTGTTATTGAAAATCCAAATGGGGTTGAAACAGTATATACCCCAGATTGGAGCAAAAATAATTTGGTTTTGACCCCAGTTGTATATTTAAATGATGAACAATTAACTTTCCCAAAAACAGGCTTATCTGTGACATGGAAAAGACAAGAAGGGTCAAATCCTGCCGAAGAATTGAAAGCAGGAGAAACTGTTAAAAATGGAACCTTGACCGTATCTCAGAATTTTTTAAGTACAATTCAAAGTGGAATTTTGACATATATTGCAAATGTGCAATATACAGATACAAATACGAATATTACTATAGAGACACAGGCTCAAATGACATTTTCTCTATCAAAACAAGCTACGGAAGCAAAGTATTGTTCAATTTCTGGTGAGTCTGTCTTTTTGTACAATTCATCACAAGCTCTTGTCGGCGTAGACACAATCACATTAACAGCAAATTGTACAAATGTAAGCATTTCTCAGTGGCAGTATAAAAGTGCTACAGGTGAATTTGTTGCAATGACTACAACACATAACCCATCCATTAATGGGGCGTCTATTGTAATTAAAGCCTCTGAAAATGCATTATTTACAAATGATACAGCAGTTATCAAATTGGTTACAAATGACTCTTCCGTCTACGACATTCATACAATTACAAAAATACGTGATGGAGCCGCTGGTAATAGTACAGTCGCAGTAGTATTAAGTAATGAAAGTCATACTCTTCCGTGTAATTCAAGTGGTTATATAAACCCAGATACAGGATATAAAGGAGCTGAAACAAATGTAAGTGTTTTTGAAGGCGGAATTGATGTGACATCAAAATGGGCTATAAGTGCCGTTCCTAGTGAAGGTATTCAAGGAACATTTGTTGGTAACAAATATACTGTTGCAAAAATGGATGATAATGTAGACGTTGGTCATGTTGAATTTTCATGTACATTAAAATCTACAACTTTAAAAAAGAGATTTTCTCTTATTAAACAACGTGCCGGAGTTGACGGCTCTGATGCGGTAATTTATTCTCTTGAGACATCCACTTTATCTATGAATCTTGGAAAAAATAATGCCTTTCTCCCAGCAAATGTTACGTTTTCTGCTGCAAAGCAAGTAGGTGCTGCAGTAAGTCAAACGGTATATAATGGAAGATTTAAAATCTTTGAGTCCACAGATGGATTAAGTTTTGGCACTGCAAAATATACGTCTGCAAGTGATGAATCAAGTAAGGTGTATACTCCATCCAATATTACGGTAAGAGCAATACGATGTGAATTATATGCATCTGGTGGTACAACTACAAAATTAGATTCTCAAACTGTAATGGTAACAGTTGACGGTCAAGACGGTGGTGACGGAGCTCCTGGTAAAGATTCTATTTCTGTTATTCTTGGAAATGAAGCAGAAGTTATTCCATGTAACTCAGATGGAACAGTAAAGATTACAAAAGAGCTTAATATACCTTTTTATGCTTATAAGGGATTAAGTCGTGTGCCCGTAAAATGTACACCAGGAAGTTTACCATCTGGTGTTACTGTAAGAACGAATACTGCTGGAACTGCGTCTAATGATGGGTTGTTAGTTATTAGTATTCCTGCTGGAAATGCACTTGGTTCAGCATCTGATTTGTCAGGAACATTTTCGCTTACATTTACAGTGGAAGGTGTATCTGTAGTGAAGAAATTTGGATGGA
>QWCK01003777.1_pt1 | contig 15999 bp, 2 predicted proteins | sample 1972571 | NCBI WGS metagenome assembly QWCK01 (sample SAMN09866710, study PRJNA288562) | Human gut metagenome isolate term2_stool, whole genome shotgun sequencing... | isolation source: gut | host: Homo sapiens | place: USA: California
TCAAAAAGCAGACCGTGAATTAAAAGCAATCCTATCAGTAAAAGCAAACGGATTAAAAGAAGTTCAAGCATTATTATCCAGCTTTGAAGCAAAATATCATCTAACAAAAGAAGAACAAGCAAAGCTAATGGAAGATAACAAAGATGCAATCAAAGCATTAATCGAAAAAGATGCAGACAAGAACTTTACACCACAAATGCTTATTAATCCAGTAGGTGCAACTAGTCAAGGCTTAGCAGACAAGAAGTATAGAATTATTACTCGTTTTGATACGTCTACAGCAGTTGGTCCTATCACAGCAGGTCAGTCATTTACTATAAAACTTGACGATAGACTTACAGTAAAAGATCCTAATACATTAAAACCAATCGTAAATAATGGAAAAACAATTGCAACCCCATCTTATAATAAAGATACAAATACAATAACATACACAATTGCTGAACCTATTTCAGACAATCTACAAATACCTCTAGCAATTGACGTTGACTATAATGTGGAAAATATCCAAAAATTAGATAAAGATGCTACAAAGCACTCCATCAAAAATTCAATCACAGGAATAGGAGTTACAAAAGCTGTAAGCCTACCTGAAACAATTGTAGATAATGAAGGTAATGTAGTAAATCAAATCATAGAACCTGGTTCAAAAGATGTACTTGAAATAGTAGACCAAGGTGAAGATTATCAAGTTCACATGGACGTTTCAGGTTCCCCAATAGTAAAAGATGGAGAACTTGAATCAATTGACTGGACAGTTCGTTTTTCATCTACTAAAGATTTACTTGACTTAGGACTTATTTCTAACGCAACTTTAGTAAAAGGTTCTGGTTTATCAAGATACGAAAATATAACTATCAATGGAAAACCTATAAACCTAGATGATATAACTACAAATGAAATTGAAGGAAAACTTGGTATAAGAGAATCCAAAAACCATACATTAAAAGAACACACTAAAGATGTTACTATAAGATTTCAAACTCCAGTATTTAACAAACAACAAAAATACATGATTGACTTTTCTGTTTTATTAAAAAATAGGAATAAATCAGGTGCAGTAAGATTAGTATTCGACAAGGGATATCCTGATGACTTGGTAAAAGAAAAAACATCTAAGCGTATTGGAATGAATAACAGAACTACTATCATGGGAGAATTCACATCAGAAGACACTGCAAGATGGACAGTTACTGATGGAGTATCAACTGGTGACGCAAATAAAGGCCTTCCTCTTGCAACAAGAGATTTGACTGGTGATCAGACATTAAATGCTTCAAGAATGGCAGTTTATACCATTGATACAGACGAGAATAGTCCAACTTGTGGGAAAATGATAATCAAACAAGCAGAAACTGACTTAAAAAAAATTATCCCAGAAAAAGAAAGCAATCCAAATACTGCTCAAATTCCAGGAACAATTGCCGTTTACGAATACGACACAGAACTTACAGATAGCAACGCTGGATATTCAATGGGCGGAGTTAACATCAATAAATACCAAGATATAACTATAAAACAAACATGGGCAGGAATAGATTCTACTAAGAAAATGCCGGCTCAAGGATTTGTAGTTAAAGATGATAAGGGCAATGCAATTTCTCCAGAAATAAGCGTTCCAGAAGGAGAAACTGGAAAAACAGACAGAGAAATAACAATCCCATCTGCAAAATATTGGGACATAAAGACTACCGCTGATGGAAAAATCGAAGAAAGCAAAACAAATCAAAAAGTAGTTCAAAATCTTCCGGGAAATACAACAATTGACGGAAAGACTTATTCCTATAAAGAAAAATACAACTACCTAGCACAAGATGATGGCGCTTATCATATCTACAACGTAATGTCACAATCTACACAAGAAAAGGACGCTGACTTTACAGTTATAAAATTCGATAGCAAAGACACAAGCAAAAAACTAGCAGGAGCAAAGTTTACTCTACAAAGTGCAAATGACACTATAGAACTAGTTACAGATGCCAATGGACGTGCAAGTTTTTCAAATGTAAGTCCAGGAACTTATACATTAATAGAAAACAAAGCTCCAAATGGATATAAGCTAGATACTAGTGCTAAGCAAATAACAATAGATAATGACGGAAAAGTTTCAGTATCTGGTAATAACATTGCTATGCAAGGTGGAAAAATCGAAACAGAATTAGACCATCACCAATATTATCCAAATTATCCATCCTATATGAACGCATTGCACTATGGTAAGATTGACAAAAACGGAAATATTGAATTCTACATCTATCTAAAACCAGAAGCAAATGGAAATGATGGATATACAAATAAGGACACTAGATTAAACCTAAACGTATTAGGTGGAACTATAAAAAGTGTTGAAGTATTAGATGTCGGACCTGGAAGCAGAAATACTGTTAGAAACCATATGTACAATCAAAATGCAAACCAATACACTGATACTAACTTAATAAATGCAGGTACAGATAATGTTATAACAGGAAAAGATAATATAACAGATGGCTTCACTGGTAAAACTGGTTATCAAATAAAATTCCCTAAAGCAAGATTTGGCGGAAACGACAGCGATTGGGGATTTTTGGTAAAAGTAAAAGCCAAAGGTTCAGAATCCACAGCAGTATCATACGACTGGTTAACTGACAACGACAGAGTAAAAGACGAAGCTAGAATCCAAGAATCAATCGGATTATCAACTTCAGCAGAAAGTGGAGTTATGCTAAATATAGCTAACGATCCCTTCCCAAGACTTCCTGTAGAAGTTACAAAGATAAATAAAGACAAATCACCACTAGCGAATGCAACTTTTAGATTAAGAGATGCTAACAATCAAATAATTTCTGATGTCAAATCAGGAGCAGATGGTAAAGCAAGCTTTGGTGAATTAAGTCCAGGTAACTATATTATAGAAGAAATTAGTGCTCCATCAGGATATCAAAAATCACAAGTTATCTTTGATGTGCAAGTTGGAGAAGATGGCAAAGTAATCTACAATGCAAGATTTAAAGATGGATCCGAAATACCAAAAAACGGTGTAGATTATATCTTGGAAGAAATTGAAGCAGGTCAAGAAGGTGGCAAGGCTAAAATAACTGGAATAGAACAATCAATGATCCTTCAAGAAAAACAAACTCAACCAAACGATGGACGTTTAGGTTGGCAAGAAGGAATTTGGGAAGCATATTTTATTGAATCTTACAGATACAGGGCTGACTTTACAATTGCCAATGCAACAAAGGGTGGCTTATTCAAGATTCAATTTGACCCTAACCTTGATTTCAGAAGATATGTATATGAAATTCCTGAATTAAAAGATGTAAATGGAAGAGTCCTGGCAACACCATACTTTAACTACGAAACAAATCTATTGACTTACCAATTTACAGATAACATAGGCAGCTCTGGAGTAAATGCTCATCTAGAAATAATTGGCATAATTCCAGACAAGTATTATGCTACACAAACTAATAAAAATCCAGGCTATAACTTTAGAATAGTTATTGATCCAGATAACAATACAGAAACAAGTAGTCCTAAAGTTGAACATCCAAATATTTCAACAACTATAAGTCACGATAAGGTGCTTCCAGTAAATATTAAGACTGACTATTATGCTTATGACTCATCAGGCGGAGGCGGACCACTAACAAGTGAATATATCTACGATATTTACACTGATGAAAAAGGCGACACTTATCTTAAAGCTATGTCATACTACAACCCAACTGGTCTTACTAGTGGAAAAAGAACTTTAAGATATGATTGGATATCAATGAACAGACCTGTATCAGATTTGAACACATACAGGGCAAATGGATATCCGGCATTTGGATTCCAAGAATTAGAAGTATATAAAGTAACTGATACTCCTGCCAATAAACAAAAATTGATGCCTTTATCTTATGGTATAAGACCAGACCAAGATCCAAGAAATTATGACTTGGTATATTCTAAGAATGACGTAAATCCACAACAAGGATTTAGAGATCAAGTGGGTGACTATAGAATAACTTATGATCCTTCAAAATTAAAATCTACAGAACTTTTAACAAAGGATGGACATAACAATCACCCATTAGAAATTGATGTGCCAAGTGTAGGATCAAATGAAGGATACGTAGTTATTCAAACATTCAAAGTTACTGATGAACAAAGATATAAAAACTTGTGGACAGGTTATTACTTCTCACAAGGATCTAGACAAACAGGATCTTACCAAAAAGGTAATGCTAACCACGCTATAGGTTCAGAAACAGGACAAGAAATACCAAAGTTCTATACAGAAAGAGTTAAGTTATTTAACAAAACTTTCAATTCTGGTCAATTTAAGATTATAAAATTAAATGAAGCAGATAGAACTAAAAAACTACAAGGTGCGACATTCTCACTTACAGACGCAGAAGGAAACGTAATCTACAGATCAAGTGATGCTGAAGGTATTATTGAGTTTAAAGATTTAGAACCTGGTGAATATACATTAGAAGAATCTAGGGCACCAGAAGGTTTTGCTAAGTCAAACAGAAGATGGAATGTTACAGTATACGATACCGGTAATGTCCTCATAAGAGAAATTGGCATAACAGGATCTGGTTCAGTACAAGAAGGTTCAGATTTACAAATACCAGTAACCAACAAACCAGTTGGCGAAAAATTCCAAGTTTACAAGAAAAACGGAAAGGGAGAAGCTCTTCAAGGTGCAGAATTTGGTATTTATGAAAAAGATGAAAAAACAGTAATAGCTACTGGTACTTCTAATGCAAATGGTATAGTTGATTTCAAGTTTGCTGATGGAAAACACCTTGAAGAAGGTAAGCAATATATCTTGAAGGAAACAAAACAACCTCAAGGTTACAAGCCTATCGACAAGAAATGGGTTCTTGAAGTAAAAGATGGCAAGACAAAAGTTTATAACTATGTAGCTTCAACAGATTCAACTGAGCTAAAATATTTCCTAGCAGAAGATAATGTCAACTGGGTTGATGTTAAAAACAGAAACACAACTGGCTGGTCAACTTACGACAATAGATGGACAGGCTGGACGGGAAATAGTCAAACTGCTCAATACATGGGTACTAGAATTATTGCTATAAATAAAAAAGATGGATACGCTATCCAAAGGTATATTATAAACCCAGAAGCAAGAAATCTTGGAGAAACTACTGCATCTATCCACAGACAAGTACCAAGAGATCCTAACATGACTTGGTATAATGGAAATGCAGAATATAAAGTATTCGAATTAGATAAACCAGTTACAGGACTAATCTCTGATTTAAGACTTGCAAACTACACAATAAGTGATATAACTACTAAAGTCACAAGTGAAAAAGAAGCAGGTAAATATGGAGAACCTGAAAGATTAAAATTAACACTTCCAGAAACATCTAAACCAATAGTTATTGACGTAAAAGTTCCATACATTGATGAAACTGGTGGAGTCGGTACAGGAATGGACTGGATGGTTGATAATTCGAACATCTACTGGAAAGCTGACTACTACGAAAGTGTGGGGGACATCAAAGTAGGAGATCCTACAAAAGCAGCCACTGGCGATATAAAGGGTTCTTATATATCAGAAGGATCACTTGATGTAAACAACGAAAAAGAAAAATTCCAATTCAAACTTAAAAAAGTTAAAGAATCCGATAACACTCAAGTTATTAAAGGCGCTGTATTTAAACTAACTGGACCAGATCCTTCAACAAATACAAGAGAAATGACAACTGGCGCAGACGGAATGATAACTTTCGCTGGCTTGGAAGCTGGAACTTATAAGTTAGAAGAAACACAACCAGCACCAGGTTATGAAGGAGTAGATTATTACTGGATAGTGACTATAGCTAATGATGGTGCCGTATCGTATAGAGAAGTGAAAAAAGAAGCTGACACATATAAAGAAAGTGTAGTCGTACAAGATATTACCAAAAATATTGGACAAAAAGCTACAGAAGAAGAAATCAAAAATGCCGTATCTATTACAGGCTATCCAACAGAAAAAACAATTACAAAAACAGTTGTAGATCCAACTCAAATACCAGCAGGCGATAAGGAAGAAGTAAAGGAAGTAGATGTAGAATTAACTTTTAGTGATGAGTCAAAAACTACTGTAAAAGTAAAAGTTGTCACTAAGAGAATAATAACAGATGCAGAAAAATACACAGTTACCACTGAAAACCTTGAAAGGAAATACGATGGAAAGAGTATCACTTTAGATGCTTTAAAAACACAAGTAAGATTTAATCCACCAATCGAACAAGGACAGGTACAGCCAAAGATAACATTAGTAGAAGGTCAAAACTTATCAGCAGTTAAAGATATAGGAACATACCCTATTCAATTAAAAATAACTTATGCTGATGGTTCAACTGAAAATGTAACAGTAAGGGTGACTATAACTGGACAAAAAAACAATGAACAATTCCAAGTTTATATAAGTGGAACAGTAGAAAAGGAATTGGGACAAGCTCCAACTTCTGAAGAAATACTAGCAAAAGTAAGCACTGATTATTTAGGTGCTGGTAAAGTTAATAAAGAAGTAATTGGAAGTATTCCAAATGGGAAAAATCCAGGAGAATACAAAGTTTCTATAAGGGTAACTTACCCTGATGGATCAATAGATGAAACAAAATCAGTTACAGTTAAAATAAATGACAGACAATATCCTGAAGGAACTTATAAAGTTACAGACTCAAGCAAATCTACAAAAAGGTATGTTAAAGGAAAGAATAGGTACGATGGAGAAGCTCAAACAAGAATAGTTGAGGTAGATTATAAGAACAAAACTTTCACACAAGTATTTGTATTTGTAGTAAATTCAGCTTATAATACTGACCAACCAATATTTGAAATTCATAGAGAACCAGTAACTTCATTTGATCAATCTGACATTTTGTCTTTAGAATTTAACAAATATCCAATAGGAACAAATATTGATAACTACTCTACTAAAAGAGCTGGCGCTAAAGTTGCAACTACAAAAAGTGCAATGGGAACAAATAGATATGTAATTGAAACAGGAACAAAAATTAGAAGATTTAATCAACCGCTTGTTTTAAAAGTTAAGGCTAAACTCCCAGAGGGAGCTGACTATAGTACACCATTTGGTTTAGGAGCAGATTGGTTCACTTATGGAAGCAGAAGTGATGAAAATTATAAAATATGGGTTGCAGAAGCATATAAAGGTGGACTCAATGAAGTAGGTACATCTGTTAGTGGTACATTTTCTACTAGGTCTTATGCACCGATAAGTCTATATTCACTTAGATCTAATTTTATCGAAGATAATAATTTACTAGGATTTAGAACTGAGGCTATTGCGACGCCATTAAAATCGAAAGCTGAAGGAATTCAAGAAGACGGAACTCTAGTAGTAACTAACAAGCAAGTTGGTATTGAACTTAAAGTCCACAAGAGAAACAATGTGAACGAAGGACTTGACGGTGCAGAATTTACCCTAAAGAAGTATAAGGATGAAACATTTACTGAAGTCGATGAAACTTTCACAGGCTTAACTGCAACATCAGGCACAGATGGTAAAGTAGAATTCAAGGACGCAGATGGAAATACAGTCAAATTAAACACTGGCTATTACATCCTTGAAGAAACAAAATCACCAGTAGGATACAAAAAACAAGCAGCTTCTTGGAAATTGCAAGTAAAAGAAGAAAATGGTTCCTTGGAAATTATCCAAAATGGGCCAGCACATACAGCTGCATCTTTCTTAACATCAGATAATGCTGTAGCTGGAGATAATCAAACAGGAGCAATAAAGTACAAGTCTATAATCAAAAACATAGACCCTGACTCCAAGACATTCATCCAAAGAGTTTATATTGACACTAGAGATTATAATAAGGTAGTAAATGTTCAAATTACACCTAAGTATAAGAGAGAAGAAATTGATAGACCAGGACTTCCTCCAGTTACTATCAAAGAAGGTGTTAAGACAGCTTACAGATCAACTTACCAAATTACAAATCCACCAAAAGATGTGGACGTTGATAAAGTATTAAACAGTTACGACTTGAGAGAACCAAATGTAAAAACTGTTAATACAGCAAGATGGAGACCATTTGATTGGGGATTCGATGAAGACTTATTAAATCTTGAGCCAGGTGTTTATTACATCGATATCGAAGGATACTATGACAATTCCTTAATTGATAAAAAGGTTACTAATGAAGTGGCAAGAGATTCTAACTACAACTTCACTCAAAAAGATGGCAAAACTCCAAGTACTGAACCAGTTCTTAAAGATCCATATATTAGAAAGGATATACCAGATGATGATTTAGGTAAGCTTGACTTACACATCGATTTCTACGATGGAGCAAGAGAATTCCAAGAAGCCTACAATAAAGGTGGAACAACTTTTGGATATAGATATGTAAAACAAGGTTCATATCAACATGGTGCTGAGAATATAAGAAGTTGGATAGAACAAAGCTATAGAAATCAAGGGTATAGCGATACTCAAGCTAAAACTCTTGCAAAAAACTGGGCTAACAAAAAACTATTAGGACAAAAATATGTAAATGCACTAAGTAAGAAGGTAAAAATAAATTCAGATGATAAAAATTGGTTGGATACAGCTATAATTTATCCTCCACTTATTAATCCGGCATTACACGCTGATACTAGCGCTGATATATCATCACTTTATTCTTCAGAAACACCTGAAACAGTACCACAAGAAGGTATGTCAATTACAAATGAAAAAGAAGTTTATAATATTACATTCTCTAAGCACTCTCAAGGAGAAAATGACAATACAAACAGACTAGAAGGAGCTGTATTCAAACTTCAAAAGAAACAAGGTTCTTTCTGGTACGATTTAGATGAATCTTATGTATCATCAGCTTTCAACGGTTACTTTGGTTTCAGAAGACTTGAACCAGGAACTTACAGATTGCTAGAAGTTTCTCCTCCAGAAGGATATAGAGCACTTGATGGAACTCTATTAGAATTTGTTATAAAAACAATAGATCCAAATAGTGAAACATTCACAAAAGATGGAAAGACTTATGACAAGGAATCTGGATTACGAATAGAAGTTCAACCAGACGGAACTCACAAAGTAGTTGACCCAGAGACTGGTAAAATCGTGGAAGGTGCTAACGGTTATGTAACAATAACTAACAAGAAAAACAACTATCTAATTCCTAATATAGGTGGAAAAGAAGGAGACCAATCTGGTAATCTTGTTGACTTCGTAACATCAGCCACTGCCAAGAACATTGGTAAGGTAATCAACGAAGAACCAGGTAAAGGTTCAGTTACTATTAAAAAAGTCGACGAAAATGGAAATGCTATTCCAGGTAAGAAGAACGAATCTGGAGAATTAATTGCAGGGGCTAAATTCAGAGCTACTAGACTAGGTGCTAAGACAGATGATCAAGGAAATCCAGTAGCAGATGCTATATATGAAGGATATGTTGATGAAAATGGACAACTTACATTAGACGGACTTCCATTAGGTAACTACGAACTAAGAGAAGTTGAATCACCAAATGGTTATATCAACACTGGTCATGTATGGCACTTCACAGTTGGTGGTAAGACACTTGATCCATATGCAGAAGATGAAAGTCCAAGAACTAGAAATATTACAAGCTTAATTGAGCTTACATCATCTGAAATGATAGTGAATAGACCAGCTGGTGATGATACAACTACAGGTAATGATGAAATAAGACCTCACGTTGGACAAAGTTTACAATTTACTAATGAGTATAAAATTAAAGATGGCGTAAAAATAAGTTCAGGAGATTATTTTGTACTAAAATTAACTGACAACATGGACTTACATGGTATTAGAGAAGATAAGCCAACTAACTTAGACTTGTTTGCTGATGGTATAGGTACATTAGCTAAGGCCGATTATAATAGAGAAGCTGGAACAATTACCTACACATTCACAAAGGCAGCAGAACAGTACACTGTCACAGACTTCAAGAACGTTATATCATCTCACATCAACCTAAATAAGGTTAGAGATTCAAGCAACCAAAAAGTTGGTATGAGCGTCGGAAATGACACAAGCGAGCATAAAAATATTTATGTAAACTACATTGTCAGTACTGAAAAAGATGATGATGGAAATAACTTCATCAACATGGCCTCTAAGATTATAAGTTTCAACTCTGAAACTGGTGAATTCGTCCATTATTTCTATGTAAATAGACTTGGAGAATACGACGGAAGAAGCTTAACATTTGGATATATGCCAAATCAAGAGGTAAAGAATTTACAAATCACAACTTACGATTTGAACTACACTAATAGTTCTTGGAAAAATTATAGTATGCCAGCATCATTCGGCGTAAATGAAAATGACAGTAACCTAAGATATACTGCAGGAACACAACCTAAAACTGCACAAGCAAATCGATACACAACTGTTGAAATAGGGTCCTTCCCTAAAAACAGGGCAGCTATTGTAAAAGTAACAGGTCAACTCGATACAGCTAACTTGACAGAATACAAGGGTAATTCAGCTTTATATGATGATGGTTATTGGTCAACTGATGGATATTACAGATATTGGAATAAAGAAATTGGAGTTTACAGATGGGATGGAGTATATGTATTTGAAAACCAAAATACTGCTGATGCTTCATTCGAACTAAAGATTCATAACCCATCAAATAAAGTTGTATTTGAAAAGGTAAATACAGAAGGAGAAGTTCTAAAACCAACATTAGACGATAGAACAGATGGTGCTCAGTTCACACTTCAAAAAAATAGTGGAACTATAGAAAATCCAGGTACAACTTGGAAGGCAGTAAATAACCCAACCTATGTTGATAAAAACGGTCAAATAGCTTTTGAACATCTTGAAAAAGGCTTGTACAGATTGGTTGAAAACAAAGCACCTAAAGGTTATGCTCTACCAAAAGATCCAGTAGCATACCTAAAGGTGGACGAATCTGGTAAGATTTATAGGAAAGTGACTGTTCCAAATGCAGAAGGAACTGGAACTTCTGAAATCTATCAAGAAGTAAGTGAAACTATTCCAATCAAAGTTGTCAACAACAAACCAATTGAGTTTATAAAAGTTGATGCTGATAATGGTAACATTTTACCAGGAGCCGAATTCAAAGTTCTTTATAAAGAAAAAGAAGATGGCAAATATGACGATTATAAAGTCGATGGAAAACTTGTAACAGTTAAATCTGACGATAAAGGTAAATTTAGTCTTAATGTTTCAAAAGATGGCTACTACGCACTTGAAGAAACTAAAGCACCAGATGGATATTCAAAATTCCCTGGATATATCAAAGAGTTCAAGCTAGAAAATGGTAAAATCCAAGTTCTAGAAAAATCATCAAAACAAGGCACAGTACAAACAGATAACAATATAATCTCAAGCCAAACAATAGAAGTAAATGAAAAAGATAAAACATTTAAACAAAGAATTATCTTAAATCCAAATCAAAAGGAATGGCATTTTGATGGAGGAGATACTCAGCTTAGATTATATGAAGATAACTGGACTGTAAATACAACAGGCAAAAAGATAAGATACGCTGTTCTTGACGAAGGTAAATCTATAAGCGACCTTAAAGAAGGAGATTTTAAAGAATTTGAACCAAGAAGTAGTTCCGCTAACCCACTTATGTATGCAGTTGCAAGAATGTATGGAGAAAGTAATTATACAAAACCATCAACAACTAATAGCGAAATTTATACAAATAAATCTTTAGTTGTAGAATTCACAGGAAAACTAGAAGACAGTGTAACAAGTCCTATAAGTATAAAAATGGACATGAATTCAGACCATTGGAAATATAGTGAATTAACATATTCACTTGACTATGACAAGATTAGTAAAGAAGATAAGGTTTATGTTGATTATGAATCTCAAGATCCAATTAAGGTAGAAAACCGCAAGGGTGAATATCCTCTTACTGGTGCTATGGGTATTATTGGATTCCTTGTAGTGGGTGCTGTGGTGATGGCAACGGCGTACTACAAGTACAGACGTAAGAGAAGAGAGAGTGCTTTATCATGATTGGATTAGATCAAATGATGAGGTACCCTCTGTAAAGGGACTACAAAGAGACAGGGGATGAGGCGACAAGCCAAGTCCCTGGTATCTCAATGATGTTCTGATGTTTATTCAAGATGAAGGAATAATAGTAAACAAGCTAATCGAAGTTCTAAAAAAAGGGCTTGATTAGAGAAAGCGGGCTGAAAGGTCTGCGAAAAGGCGGATCTGAAGAAACCAGAAGGGTTGGAAGGCAGAAGCCTAAGAGAAGAAGTGCCCACGGGGGCAAGGGTAAGGTAATAATTTGCGAAAAGCAAATGGTTATAAAATAATTTTAAAGGAGTTATATTATGAAAAAAAGATTTTTATCACTAATCATAGCATTAGCGATGATGGTTGGCGTATTCACCCCATTGATTACCAATGCGGCTGAAGCTGATCACAAAACAGACGTTGTAATCCACAAAGTGGAACTTAAAGACTTATCTGGATGGCCAAAAAAAGCCGAAGATAAAGTTGAAGGAATTAAATACGACGGTTCTAAGTTCGGAAAAGATGCATTTTCAAAATACTTTGGATCTGATGCAAACGAACTAGCAAATGTTAAATTCACTTACTGGAAAGTTACAGAAGCTGACTACAAAGTTTTAGATGCAGATCATGGGAAATATGATAATGTAAAATCTGTAGAAGATAAACTAAAAGAATTAGTTGCTGCTCGAAATAAAAATAAGAAAGAAGGAGCTGCTGATGAAACAGCGCCAACAGCTAAGACAGTAACAACAACTGCAGAAGGTGCTAAAGTCGAAGGATTAGTAGATGGATACTATTGGTTTGTTGAAGATAAGGACTCTGTATCAAGAGATGGTAGAACTTTCTCTAAGGCAGCAGCAGTTCCTTTTGGATTAACACTTCCATATGCAAAAGCAGATGGTAAACCATTCGGACAAGGAGCAGATGCCCTACACGTATATCCAAAAAACACTCTAGCTGACAAACCAAAAGTAGACAAGGATTTTAAAGGAAAAGCAAATCCAGAAAGCCCAAGATCAGCTGAAGAAAAAAACAAACCAGAAGCTCACAACGTTGGAGATAAAATTCCTTACGAAATCAAAACAGTTTTCCAACCTAACTCTCAATACAAAACAGCATTCTGGACTGACCAAATGACAGAAGGTTTAAAATTTAACCAAGATAGTCTAAAAGTTAAAGTTGGAGATAAGGAACTAAAAAATACAAAAGATACAAAATACTACTCTGTTGATATAACAGTAAATAACTTCAAAGTTGTTTTAGAAGATGAAGGACTTAAACTTGTTAATAACCAAGCTGCTCAAACAACTGTAACAATTGAATATACAGCTACACTTACAAAAGAAGCTGAAGTAGACGTACCAGAATCAAACGACGTTATCTTCCACTATGGTAACAACCCTTCAAAAGGTAACACACCAGTTCCTAACAAACCAGATAATGGTAAAATTACTTTCACAAAAACTTGGGATGGAGAAGTTCCAGAAGGCGCTTCAATAACAGTTACACTATATAACGCAAATACAGGCGCTAAAGTTGGAGACTCTAAAAAACTTACAGCAACAGAATTAACTGCAGTATGGACTGGATTAGATAATGATACAGAATACAAAGTAGTAGAAACTGCTATAGACGGTTATGATGCAGAATATACTAAAGGCAAAGAACTTGGAGTATTAGGTGCTAAAAACTGGAAAACAAATAACCCAGCTCCACTTAATCCAGATGAACCAAAAGTTATAACTTATGGTAAGAAATTTGTTAAGATGGAAAAGAACACTGACGCAAGACTTAAAGATGCTGAATTCGTTGTTAAAAACGCAGAAGGAAAATACCTACAACCAGCGTCAAAAGCTGATAAAACAGCATTTGATGCTGCTCAAAAAGCTTACAGCGATGCAGTGGCAAAATACAACAAATTAACAGCTGAACAACAAACAAAAGAAGCTAAAGAAGCAGTACAAAAAGCAGCAGATGCTAGAGATAAAGCTTGGAGAGAATACCTATCTGACCTATCACAATGGGGAGATAAAGGTACAGCTTTAAAACTGAAATCAGATGAAGCAGGTGCTTTCGAAATTAGAGGTCTTAAAGATGGAACATACTACCTAGAAGAAACAAAAGCTCCAGCAGGTTATGCCGAAATTAATGAAGCTATTGAATTTACAGTTGGTAAAGGAACTTACAAAACTGGAGATATCAACTACAACCCACTTGTAGATGGAAACAATGCTCAAAGAGTAAATAATACTAAGATTACTATCCCACAAACAGGTGGTATTGGTACTATTATCTTCACTGCTATTGGTCTTGCAATAATGGCATCAGCTATTATCGCTATAAAAAAAAGACAAGCTACTGAAGCTAGATAATAACTAAAAGAAGAGAGGAAAAGCAATTTTCCTTCTTCTAAAAGTGCAAATATGCGAGGTATTTGCACTTTTAGAAGGATAAGATAATGGATATAAATATATATGGAAGGTAATAATATGAAGATTTTAAGAAAAATATTAATGGTTATGATAATGGTGGCGATGGTGGTGACTAGCACTTCATTTGCTGCGGGTGATTATTCGATAACTGTGACTGTGGATAAGAAATACGGTGATGTGACGGGGAAGATGCGCTTGTGGAAGTTGCCCTATAAACAGATTCCCGATTCCGAAAAGGCTACTGTGCTTGGTGATTTGAATAAGTTGTCCGTAGAAAATCTGAATTCTACATACAAGAACAAGTCTGATGTGGAGTTTTCCAATAATGAGGCAGTGTTTAGGAATTTGGATAAGGGTGCGTATTATGTGCGTGACACTTCGGGCATCAAACGTAACAAGGAGATAGCTTCAGTATTGGTGAACCTTCCAGATGATGTGGAGAGTGACAGCAAGAATGTGACTATTCATGCGAAGGAATCTTCTACGAATGTGAGACTTGTGAAGGTGGACGAGAGTGGCAATCCTTTGAAGGGTGCGAAGTTTAAGTTACTTGTGAGACGTGGTAGCGAATATGTTGAGTTAAAGAACAAGGCTACTATGAAAAAGGATGATAAGCTTGAACTATCTCCAAAAGATGACGACAGATCCAAGGTGAAATCTGAAGAAAAAGCAGATGAATCTAAGAACGCAAATTCCAAGGAAGTAAAAAAGGAAGAAAAGTCCAGTGAGGAATCTAAGAATGAGGAAAAATCTGATGAGGGTTTGTATATTTCCAATGAATCTGGTGAGATTATAATCAACGATATTAAAAAGGGCGATTATATTTTCAGAGAGGTGGAAGCTCCTGCAGGTTATGTGATTAAAAATATTGACACTAGGTTTACTATTACTGACAAGTCGGTGGAACTTAGGGTTGTGAATAGTAAGACTTCTACTGACAAGGGCAGACATGATTTCATGAAGACTGATGAAGCTAAGAAGCCTTTGGGTGGTGCGATGTTCAAGGTTATGACTAAGAACAAAGACGGTAAGTTTGAGCCTGTTAAGAGAGATGGCAAGGATTATATTGTAACAAGTGCTGACAATGGTAAATTTGCTGTGGAAGATATGGATTATGGTAAGTATTATTTGGTTGAGATAAAGGCTCCGGAAGGTTTCATTTTGTTGAGTGAACCTGTGGAATTTGAAATCAAAAAACAAGCGGATGATAAGACTATTTCCATTGCTTTCATTACTAACAAGAGTGATACTATTACTAGAAGAAAAACTCCAGGTGACGATATTACTAGACGAAGAACTCCAGGTGGAGATATTACTCGTCGTATTCCAAAGACTGGGGACATTAGGTTTTTCATGAGTATGATTGGTGGTGCGATTATGTTCTTTATTGGTAAGTGGATAATTGCGAAGGACGATAAGTTAATAGGAAAAAAATATTGAGTAAGTCGAAAAATAGATTTTAGAATATGTAAAAATAAACCCTCATGCTAGGTGGTCTACGATTTTGTGAGATGTGTTATTGGTGTGAGGGTTTGGTTATGTTCGTTATCAAATATTTTT
>QWCK01003779.1_pt1 | contig 15991 bp, 4 predicted proteins | sample 1972571 | NCBI WGS metagenome assembly QWCK01 (sample SAMN09866710, study PRJNA288562) | Human gut metagenome isolate term2_stool, whole genome shotgun sequencing... | isolation source: gut | host: Homo sapiens | place: USA: California
GCGAAAGTTGTAAAAGGCGTTATGCTTATGAGCATTAGAGCCGCCAATATTATAGCAATGTATTTTTTCATAAAAAAACCTCCTTATTTTTTCGTGAATCTTCGTCTCTCTATTACATTGTTACCCCGTCTGATTTTTTTCAATACATATTTATTCGATATGTAATAAAAATGAAATAAAACACGCAAGATGCGTGCTCTATTCATTAGTTTATTTCGTCAACTTGTCTTCTGATTTCAGGTCTCTTATTTATTACATACATAAGAACCATTGAAATTATTACCGCAAAAACGGCATTTATAACACTTGAGCCGAATTTTGTTGCAAGAACTCCCCATGCGCCTTCCTTTGGAACACCGAAAAGAAGATTCAAGGATAAAAATGTCTTTCCGATATAAAGGACGATGTATGTGAGTTGTCCCAAAATTCCGCCGATGAGATTTTTTCTTTTGTTTAGACCTTGTCCGTCTTTGCCCATTGCGATTGCACCGCAAACCGCACCCATTAAAAATTTAAAAATAAATGTTATAGGAGCTCCGGCGATGTATGCAGGGTTTGTGAGGTCCAAGAAAACCGAGCCGACTCCCGCAGCAAAGCCTCCCCAAATAGGTCCCAAAATCATTCCCGCCAAAAGACAAAAACCGTTTCCGAGGTGAAGTCTTGTCGGAGTTCCGATGCCGACCGGAATGTAAAATGAAATGAGCGAACCGACATAAACAAGTCCGATCATAAGTGCTATGATTGCAATTTTTTTAGTAGTAAATTTTTTTGCGCCAGTCATATTATACCTCCATAAATAATTACATCAACTATTATAACACATCTCGAATTATTTGTTAAATGAAAACCCGAATGTGCAAGCGATTTTTGTATTTTAAATTACAAATTAAAATAATTTGCTAATATGTTATGAATTAATAGGATTTATTGAATATTACTATTGAATTACGGGTAACTATGATATATAATAGAATCATCAAATAATGACTTGTCAGAAAAATTTAATATATACATTATTTGATTCTATAAGTCACAGTGTACTTATTTGGGCAAGCCCAAAAATTTTATTCAAGGAGGATAATATGAAAAGATTTATCAGTATACTCGTTGCGGTCATGATGGTATTGACATTGTTGCCGCTTGGCAGAGTATTTGCAGAGGACGAAGGGACAGAACCTAAGGTAGACCAAACTACAGAAACTGGAGATGGAAATGGGACTCCAGAGCCGGGAGAAGGTGTAGAAGCTCCGGGAGATGACGAAGGAACTCCGGGAAAAGGCGAAGAAACCGAACTTGATAAAGCTAAAGAAGATGCTAAGACTAAAATTAATGCAATGTCAGATTTAACAGATGACGACAAAACAAATTTTTGTAATCAAGTTGATGCAGCTAAAAACAAAGAAGCTATTGCGCCAATTGTAACTGCAGCGGAAAATAAAGCCAAAGAAAATAAAGCTGCAAAAGAAAAGGAAGCTGAAGAAGAGGCTAAAAAACAACTTGAGGCTGCAAAGGAATCTTTAACTGAAAAAATTGAAGAAGCTAAAAAAGCAAAAGAAACAGTCGCTTATACAAAAGCTTCTGACGCCAAGAAAGCTGATTTTGATAAAGCTTTAAAAGAAGCTGAAGAAGCTCTTTTAAAAGACGATGCAACAGCAGAAACTTTAAAAGAAGCAGAAAATAAACTTGAAGAAGCACAAAAGGCTCTTGACGGAAAAGAAGAAGAACCAACACCGGGAGAAACTCCGGAAGAAAAACTTGCAAAAGCTAAAGAAGCATTAAAAGCAAAAATCGACGCTGCAAAAGCTGTAAAAGATACAGACACATACAAAAATGCAACAGAAGATAAAAAAACTGCTTTTGATGATGCATTGAAAGCAGCTGAATCCGAATACAAAAATGATAAAGCTACTGTAAAAACTTTGGATGCAGCAGGTACTCTTCTCGATTCAAAGAAAGCTGATCTCGATGGAAAGACAACAACTCCTGTTGTTCCAAGTGACAACTATTCAGCAAGAGTTCCACGCGCAATAAGAAATACAATTGCCAATGCAAATGCAATGATGGCTCATCCGCGCTACGGTTTCGCAAGCTCCAGCTCAAAAGCAAATCTCGAAAATAGACTTGCAAGTCTAAAGAGCATTGCAAATGATTTCGAAAACGGTTACTACAACAAGTATTGGAACGGCAAGTATTGGAACGGTTACTACGGCGACGAATGGTATGACTATTACGACAACGGTTATTACTACAGAAACGGCGTTCCTTACACATACAGCGGATTCAGAGCCCACTTCGGATATTATCCTAAATATGATATGTCCGACTATTACGGCAGGCGCTATTGGAACGGCAAGCATTGGAGAGGTTACTACCGCGACGGTTGGTATGACTACTACGAAAACGGCTACTACTACAGAGACGGCGTACCTTACACATACAATGAATTCAGAAGAGAATTCGGTTATTATCCGGACTATGCTTACGACAGAGGTTATTGGTACGACTACTATGACGAAGATTGGGACCCGTACTACGGTTACCAAGGACGTTACGGCTACTACTACGACTCAAGCATCAGAGACGCTGTTGAAAGAACAGTCGATGCAATAAACGCCGTTGCAATAAGTGCAGACGCTCCTTATATGAAAGTTTCATATCCGAGTTCATCAGATTATGACGGATACTACGATTACTATCCATGGTATTATGACCCATATTATTATGACGGATATTATTACGACCAAAATTCATCAAAAATCAGAGAACTCAAGAAGTTGATCGGCGAAGCTGAAGAACTTGCAGCATCAAGAAGCGATGCACAATGGGCTCCATACAGAAGCGAACTCACAGACGCTGCAAACTACGGAAGAAAAGCTGCAAAAGGCAGAGCATCCGTCACTGGCGCAATCGAAGAGCTCGAAAAGGCAATCAAAAAAGCAAAGACCGACGGAATGAAACTCTATATCAGACGCGGTTATATGATGGGCGTTAACGGAACTGAATTTAATCCGAGCGGAACTCTTACAAGAGCTGAAATGGCACAAATCATTGAAAATCTTCTCGAACAATCGGGCGACACAGTTGCATTTGCTCCGAAGAATTTCAACGACGTTGAATCGGGAAGATGGTACAAAAAGGCTGTCAACCTCGTTTCATCGCACAACATCATGAAGGGTAATCCGGACGGAAACTTCTATCCGCAAAAACCTGTTTCGATTGAAGAACTCATCGTCATCGCAGCAAGACTCGGCGGACACACTCCGCAAAACGGCAATGTTTTCGGAATCGAAAAACACTATTGGAGCGTTCACTACATCCAAACAGCATATGTAAAAGGATGGATCGGAATGGACAAATTCAATCCGTCAGCTCCGATAACGAGAGGACAAGCAGTTCAAATTTTGAACCGCTCATTGAACTTCGGTGTCGACAAAGAATTCATCAATAAATATGGCGCACAAATGAATAAATTCTCAGACGTTACAATGTCAAGCCCATATTACTACGACATCGTCGCTGCAACAAACACAATCAGCTACTCACAAGTTCCGAAGAGCAAAACGAGAATTTGGAGAGCATACCAAACATCAAACGGTTGGTCCTCATCGAAATACTCGAACGGAACATATGTAAAACCTTATACAGGTTGGTAAAAAAATAAAGCACTCAAAAGGGTGCTTTTTTTGTTGCGGTTGTGTGGGGGTGGAGTGTTTTGCATGTGTGGGGGGTGGGATGCTTATAAAATCTCCCCAAAACCCCAAAATATCCTCCTTTTTTGCGGCGATACACCTTTTTATCTCATCTCGCGACGAAATTAAAATTTCTGCTCGATGGATAAAAAAACTGGTCGCCGCTACGGGCAGCGTGTACGCATTTATATATAAATTTTCAACCTCACATCAATAAAATTATTATATTTTTATAATTGTATATGTACCTGTACGCAACGTAGCGTGACGGCATACGTTGTGACGTAAGGAACAACGATGTCCTCACGCCCATTTTTGTGTACATTAAATATGTATTTACACCAACAACGGTGATTACATAAAATATCGAACCAAAAACCTAAAACAATTTTTATCTCCATCCATCATTGTGTGTTTATCAAAATATTCTCCCACCCGTTCTCCTTTTTGACGGCGATACACTTTTTTATCTCATCTCGCGACGAAATTAAAATTTCTGCTCGATGGATAAAAAAACTGGTCGCCGTTACGGACGGCGGTTGCGATTTTCTACAATTAAGCCACACCAATTTGCGATGATAATTTGATGAGAAACGGTTAGATCGAGTGTTTTTGGAGTGAGGCTTTTTTGCGGGAGGACACACAGTGCCGTCCCGCTACGTGCTGCGTGCATAAAATCATACATTTCCAATTATTTTATCGCAAAATGATAGCCCTAACCCGTGCTCTTTGAGTTGAAAACTCAAAGACACGATGGTAGGTCTTCCGCAAAGACGTCCGACGACATTTCGACGAACAGGAGAAATGAGTCGAAGACGTCGACTGCAAGCGCGCAAATAAATAACGGCAGAACAAATGTTCTGCCGTTTAATTCCCCTATACTATTGTCTTTGTCCCAATTCCTTATCAATCCAATAAGTCGTTGTCTTTGCGTCGTCGAGCAAGTCATATTGGTCAAGAATATGTCTGAAGTTGTCTTCTTCTTCAACTTGTTCATTCAAGAACCAGTCGAGGGTTGTGATTGCTTCGTAGTCTTTTTCTTCAAGTGCAATTTCGTACAAGTTGTGAATTCTCTTTGTTACTTCCTTTTCGTGTTCCAATGCAGCTTCGATTGCTGCCTTTGGACTTTCGTAATCATTTTTTACGTCAGGAATTGCTTTGTATTCAACTGTGCAATCCACTTCGTATAAAAATTCAGCAAATTTTTGATGGTGTTCATATTCTTCTTCAGCTTGAAGTTTCATGAAGTGTTTAAATCCGTCATATCCTTCTTTGCCGAAATATGCTTCCATTCCCTTGTAAACAAATCCGCTTGCCAATTCAAAATTCAATTGTTCGTTAATTGCCTTTGCTAATCTTTCTGAAATCATGTTAATCTCTCCTTTTCTAATATATATGTTCTCTGTGCGTATGCACGGCTAACTGCTATTTTTCCGTGATTTTCACGTTTTCGTATCCAAGAGCTCCGAGATATGTCTTTAAAATAGACTTTGTATCCTCAAAGATGCTTTCTTGGTCCTTTGAGCTTATGAGTTCCTTTTCGATTCTTCTCTTCAAATTCGACACGAGATCATTTGTCTCTGTGACCGATGAAGTGCTTAAATCTGTCGTCACTTCGTGGCTCAAAACCACCGGTTTCTTTAATAGAACATTTATTTCTTTCTTGCCTTTTCTTTCGGCAATGAAAAGATAATCCTCGTCCTTTGTCTCTCCGAATTCAGCGACTTTTTGAACGACTCCAGGTTTTGCATTGTCATATCCGAGCAAAACAACCGACTTAAATTTCGAAACGCCATAGGATGAATCGTCCTCTTTGTCGTAATCTTTGATGTAATAAGTTTTGTTTGCATTCAAAAGACCGGTTATGTTTGCACTCAGATTTTGGTTGTAAGTCTCAGTTTTTTTCTTCGTCGCAACCATAAAATATATTATGAGTGCAATTGCCAAAACAAGCACTCCAACAACTATCCACTGTTTAAAATTCGTTTTTTCAGTACCGGCGTTCTTTTCCATGACAAACCTCCTTAAGTCCTCATTTAGCCCTCATATATTTATATACCCATCTATATTTTTTTATAACATATGGTTTCGATTTATTTTTATTGTGCGCATTTTTCAAAAACAATAATGCCGTGTCCCCCATCTATTACAACAAAAATCACGCCATAAAAAAAGCGGCGCATTTTTATCGCCGCTTATAAATTATCTCAAATATCTTTGGAATTTATCCTGAATGATTTCAAAATTTTTCAGTTCAACATTAAATATAATATTTCCATCGATACTATTTACAATTGAGTTGATATACTCAATTCCGTGTGACATATAGTAGTTTTCGTCGCGAATGAACGAGTTGCTTGCGCAGAGAATATCAGCATATGACCACATCGACGGATTTATATCTTTGTAGTTTATGACGCTCTTGTCATTTCTCAGGATATAAGTTTTGTCGACCAAACGTCCGAATGCTCTATTCGAAACTGCTGCAACTTCCTCTCTCGTGATTGGTTTATTTGCATCGAACTTCGCATTTCCGTTTGTATAAATTTGGAGCCAGCCTTCTTCATAAGCCGCTTCAACTTCTCTTGTAGCCCAGTGATTTGCTTTGAGTCCCATTCTATTTCCGTCAACATCTTGTAGTTGTTGGAATCTCTTAAGAGTTGCAACCCATTCCGCTCTTGAAATTTTTTCTTCAGGTCTGAAATATCCGTCGTCATAACCCTTGAAGACATTTGCCTGTGTGGTAATCATGATTGCTTCGGTGTACCATTTTTGCTTTACGTCTTTGTAGTTTATCGGATATGCCGGATTGTAGTTGTAACCGTCTTGTTTTAAAGCATTTGCCAAAATTTGTGCCGCCTCAGCTCTTGTAAGTCCGTCGTGCGGTCTGAACTTTCCTTCGAAGCCTTGCATGAATCTGACTTCCTTGAGTCTTTGGTTGTCCTTAATCTTGACAATCTTTTCAACAATCTTTTCTTTTTCAACAATTCTGTCTCTGTAAACAATTCGAGTATTCGTTTCTCCAGGTCTTTGAACATAAACCGGAACCCATACAGTCGAACGTGTTCCGTCTGTATAAACAACTTCAATTTCGGCTTGTGTTCTATTTCCCGCCTTCGAAACATCCGGTTGTTTTAAAATTGTTATATAGTCAATATCTTTTCCTTCAGGTGGCGTGATTCTACTTCTATATTCATCCACATCCGGAAATACATTTACGTCTGTGACAACATAGTCCGAGCCCGGCTCAGGAATGTCCGCTTTATAGTAGCAAGCTTTGATATATGTGTCTTCGGTGAAACGATCTTCGATAACATCTCTATATCTCGTTCCTTCTCCACTTGCCAAATCTCTTTGCCAATAGTCAAACAGCCATTCTCTGTTGTCTTTGTCATCCTTTATGCCTTTCGGTTTTCCGGTTGGAATTGTTACCATCCTGTCCGGATTTACCCAATAAGTCTTGAACGAATAAGTCTCTCTTGTTGCAAGATCTGTCGTATCAACTACAACCTCTACAAATTTATCCGGTACTATCGGTTTTCTATCATCAACTTGTTCAACGACATCTTCGGTTACATTGTAAGTTACGTCAACATATTTCACTTCTCCATTCGGATATGTTACTTTTATCGTTGTTGTTTTATTTACTCCCGGTTCATTTGTATCAGGTTCTGTTCCCGGCACAAAATCAAAACTTGTTCCCGGTGGAAGATTGTCCATGTTTTTAGGGTCATTGTCGTCATAAGGATTATTGATGAAGTCCTTTGCTTTTGGATCTGACCCCTTTGGAATCCATTGATCGTTGTTAGGTTGCGGTTCAATATTTTTATTAAACTCATATTTTGCCACAATATTTGTTTCTTCTCTTGTGAATTCATCAGTAATATTTGTCGTATAAGTTTTTCCATTATCATCTGAAACCCAATTGATGAAATTATTTGTTTTCATTACTCCATCAATAGCTTCTACTTTTCCAGTTGGAATATTAACCGGTATCCAAACTACTGTACTTGGTTTTACCCAGAAAGTCTTCACAAAGTAAGTGTTGTCTGTAGCTGCAACTGTTGTATCAACTGTTACCTTTACATAATTGTCCGGTACAAGTGGCTTGTCGTTTCCAATTTGTGGAACTACATTGTCAACAACCGTAATTGGTACTTCAACTACCGTAGTCTTTCCATCCGGATAATGAACTTCAACTTTCGCAGTAGTTTTTCCCGGATTATCTACATCAGGTTTGCCATCTTCAGTGTATTTAAATGTTGTTCCTTCCGGTAGCGAATCTTTTTCGCCGCTGCCCGGAATGTTTTTAATTAAATCTTCAGGAGCCGGAACATCACCTTTTCCTGTTACAACATCATCTTTTGGAACAGGCCCATTAATCAATTGTTTATACTCTATATTGTACTTTGCGGTTATTTCGGTGTCTTGAATAAATACTCCTGAAACTGTTGCGCCTTTATTCCAAGTTGCAACATTTCCTCTTGTGACTGTCCAAAGTTTGAAATTGAAAGTATATTTTGTTCCGGATATATCCGTCACTTCTTTACCCACAGGGTCAGCAATTGGTAATGTTACATTTTCCTTCGGATTTACATAGTAAACTTTTTCTTTTGAGTCTACTGCATTTGCCGTCGGAATAAATTTAACACTTACATAACCTTCAGGTATTGTGTTTTCTCCACCTTCTGGCTTATCTTTTGGAATTACATCATCAAGTTTTACAAAATTAAATGTATATTCTGCATCTTGTGTGAAGGTGGCCGTTAATGGTTTGTCCCAAGTTCCACCTTCTGCTGTATAACCTACATCTGCCTTTTTAGTAATTGCATTTGCAGTATTTGTTAAATCAACTTCTACATTAGGTTTTACATAATAAACAGTTTGTCCGCTTAAACTTCCATTAACTGCTTTAAATGTTACTGTGTGATATCCCTCCGGCTTGTCGGAACCGTCAGTATTCTTTTGAGGAATAATATTTCCTAAATCTTCATACTCAGCTGTAATTACATAAGTCGGATCATTTGCATTTAGAGTTACTGTTAAATCCTTGTTCCATTTATCAAATTTATATCCGACATTTGGCTTAACTGTCGGTGCAGGGATATTAACTTCAACTCCAGGTTTAATCCAATATTCCGTTTTGCCTTTTAGACTTCCATGTTGACCTTTATTAAACTCAACCTTTACATAACCTGCAACTTCTGTTTCAGAAATATTTCCAGGTTCATTGTAAAGAGCTGTAATTTTATCGCCGTCTTTGTATTGGATAGCTTTTTCTATAGAAGTGTCCCATCTAGCAAAAGTGTAACCTTTATTTGGAACAGCTATAGGAGCTTTGCCTTCAAGAACTACAGCTTTATTTGGGTTGACATAATAAACAGCTTGTCCTGTTAATTCTTTTCCATATTTGCCCTTATCAAAAGTAACTGTGATGTAGCCTTCCGGTTTTTCATTTGGAGTTCCGTCATCTTTCTTTTCTGGAATTACATCATCAATTGGAGCATATTGTGCAGTTACTGTTATATCACTTCTTATTTCTTTTGTATCAGCAAAATTCCAAGATTTGAACTTATATCCTACTTCTGCTTTTACTGTTGGTTTTGAGATATTAGCCAATGTCTTAACCGGATTAGCCTTAGGATTTACATAGTAAATAGTTTGTCCTGCTATTTCTTTTCCATGGTCGCCCTTTTCAAATGTCACTGTTACATAGCCGTCCGGTTTAGGATTTTCATTTCCCTCATCATCCGTTGCAGGAATAATGTCTTCAAGTTTTGAGAAACTTCCCCTTACTGTTGTATCAACTGCATAATTTGTTGGAACAGTTGTGTTTTTATCCCAAGCATTAAATTCGTAACCTGTTTCTGCAATTGTTTGTGGTGGATTAATTGTTACATCTTTAGCTGGATTTACATAGTAAACTGTAACTTCTTTATCTACAATTTGTCCACCTGTCGCTGGATCAATGACAAAAGTAACTATATTGTAGCCATCTGGTTGTTTATTTTCTGTTCCATCTAGATTTGTTTTTGGAATGACATCTTTCAAGCCGTTAAAGCTTGCTTCAATTTTTACATCTTTATTATAAACCGTTGGGATTGTTGCGTCCTTATCCCATGCGCCAAATTCATAACCGGTATTTGCATTTGTTGTCGGCGGATTTATAGTTACATATTCATTTGGATTTACATAGAACTTTGTAACACCTTCAAGTGAACCCTTAGATTGGTCTTCATCCTTAACCTTAAATACTACTTCCTTGTATCCATCCGGTTTAGTATTAGGATTACCCTCATCATCTTTTTCCGGGATAGCTGTGTTAAGCTTTGTAGCTTTTGCAGTTACAACTATATCAGCATCTCCAATTTCAAGAGTGTCTTCCTTATCCCACTTATTAAACTCGTATCCGGTTTCTTCATTATATTTAGGTTTTGCAAGTTCTGCATTGCCAAGTTTTATGCCGGCATTCTTCTTTACATAGTATGCTTTTTGTTCTGTTAAATTTAAACCCTTTTCTACTGCGAATGTTACTCTTACATATCCTTTCGGTCTTGTTATAGGTTCTTGTGGGTCGTATGGAATTATGCTTTCATCGGTCGTCCATTGAGCATAAGCTATAGCATTTTCTGTTAATGTTATTTCGTCTCCGGCTTGATAAATTTTATCGCCAATCATCCAGCCTGCGAATTTTGCATCTTTCTTCTTAAGATCACCTTGGTGTGCAAGTCTAACATTTGTATCATAGTCAACTGTAATTGCTGGAGGTACTGTTCCTTCTGTAGCTCCGTTTGCATCATAAGTTAATGTAACTTGTTTAGGCTTAAACATCGCTATATGAACCCTACCTCTAGTGATAGGTGTTTCAGTATCAATTTTCATACGCCATTGGTCAAATTCATTATTACCACTTGGGGTAGGATTCGGTACTGCAAGTTGTTTGTCTGAAGGTTCAGCGCCATCTTCCAACTCAACAAGTTTAATGTCTTTCTTAGGATTTACAAAGTAAACTATTTCCGTTTCATCAACCGGATTATCTTCGTATTTCGGATTGCCTTTTATAGTACCTCTTCCATCTGTTTCAAAGATGATTACTACATATCCTGTCGGGGCTGTTTGTGTCGGTCCCGCTTTAATAATGTCAGGTAATTGTTTGTACTGTGCAATTACATCGATATTTTTATCAATGATAGTTGAATCTTCCTTATCCCATTTGTCAAAATAGTAAGTCGGCATCGGGACTATTGTTATATCCGGTTCAATATCAGCTAAAGTTTTCTTTGCATCCGGATTAACATAGAATGTTGTTTGTCCATCTAGTACGCCGTGATCTCCCTTAAGATATCGAACAGTTACGTATCCTTGCGGTTTAGGATTAACTGTACCATCCGTTTCTTTGGACTTAATAATGTCATCAAACTTTTTGAAGCTACCTTTAACAGTTGTTACATCGTCATTGTATGCTGTTGGAAGTGTAGTGTCCTTGTCCCAATTATCAAACTCATAGCCTGTTTCAGCTTTTGTCTTTGGTGGATGGATTGTTACTGCTTTATTCGGATTTACAAAGTAAGTGATAATTTCACCGTCACTAATCTTTCCACCTGTAGCCGGATCGATTACAAATTTAACTGTTACAAAGCCCTCTGTTTTTTCCGAATCATCCGGCTTTGTCTTAGGGATAACATCACCTTCTAAGTTGAAATTAGCAATAATAATTGTGTCGTGCTCGTATTTGATAAAATTATCTAAACTAAATACTTTTCCGTCGCTCTTCCATGATCCGAACTCATATCCTTTATCGGCAACTGTATTCGGTGCTTGTAATTGAACATATTTGTCAGGATTTACATAATAAACCTTTTCTTCTATACCATCAAGCTCACCATGTTCTCCGGCCTTGAATGTAACAGTTACATAGCCGTCCGGTTTCTTTGTGTTTTCATCAATTTTTTCAATTACATCTTTAATTGCTTCATATTCTGCAATTACGAACATATAATCTTCGATAGCTGTAGTATCAGCTTTATCCCAACCCTTGTGTTTCCATCCGGTATCAGGTGTAATTGTAGGATGTGCTAATTCTCCAACATTTTTCTTAGGGTCTGCTTTTGGATTTACATAGAATAGTGCATTTCCTTTCATTTTTTTAGCATGTTCGCCTTCGATAAATAAAACTGCTACATAGTCTGTCGGTTGCAAATTAGGTGTCCCATCGTCATTTGTTGCCGGGATTATGTCTTTAAGTTTAGTAAAGCTACCGTAAATTGTTGTATCATCAACATAATTCTTTTTGTCCGCAGGATTAAATCTTTGAGCTGTCGGATCCAATCTCCATCCGTCAAACATATAACCTGTTCCGGCTATGGTCTTAGGAGCAATAAGAGAAACCTCTCTATTTGGATCGACGTAATATGTTACAGTTTCGCCATCGGAAATCTTGCCGCCTTTGCCACTTATCATAAAAGTGACCGTCTTATAGCCTGCCGGTTTTTCTGAATCGCCGTCCTTTGTCTTTGGTACTACTGCATCTTTTAAGTTAAAGTTTGCTGTTATTGTTGTTTCTTTTTCAGTGTAATTTATATAGTTTGCAAGACTGAAATCGCCAGTAGTCTTATCGCTACTCCATGCTGCAAACTCATAACCGGTATTTCCCACCGGTGTAGGTGCAGGTAGCATTACAAACTTATTAGGATTTACGTAGTAAACTTGCTCTGTAATTGTATTGCCGTTACTGTCTTTTATTACACCATTTTCGCCTGCTTTGAAAGTTACTTTTACATAGCCGGGGTGGTCTACTGTATCAGAATCAGGTAATTCTTTAGCTTTTGCAGTTACAACAAGATCATTATCAAATATTTCGGTATCGTTATCCTTGTCCCACTTTTGAAACTCGTATCCCGTTTCTTCCTTGTATTCCGGTTTTACAAGTTCCTCATTGCCAAGTTTTATGCCGGCATTCTTCTTAACATAATATGCTTTTTGTTCTTTTAATTTTAAACCCTTATCTGCTGCGAAAATAACTCTTACATATCCTTCCGGTCTTGTAGTCGGTTCATCGGGATCGTAAGGAATGATGTTCTTTACATCATCATACTGCGCTTCAATTGTTATATCCTTTTCAAATTGTCCCTTAATTTCACTTGCCCAAGTTCTCGCAGGGCTTTCATTTGATTTCCAACCGGTAAAAGTATAAGCCTTAGCTTCTTCTGTCGCTGTTTTATCTACAGTCTTACCAACCGGATTATCTACTTGAACAGTTACTTCCTTTGTCGGATTTACCCAGAATATTTTTGTAAATTCGGTCGTTGCCTTATCTGTTGATTTAACAATTATTTTTACATAGCCGTCCGGCACATCAGGTTTCTTATCCGGATCAGTTTGTTCAACTACATCATTTGTAAATCCCGGAGTAATGATTGTATCCTCTGTGAATTTATGACGTTCGTCAAAATCAAATTCTCCATTTTTATTTTGCGCATCTTTGTCTGCAGCCCACCTGGTAAGTCCCAATTCCTTTGCGTCTTGTGAAATATCTACTTCAGGAATGTTTACCCAAGCGTTTTTATTTACATAGTAAATCTTTGAGTCTTTATTGCCCGGCTTATTTGTCGGATTTACAGTAACTTTTACATAATTCCCGGTTACATCTGCCAAATCTCCATCAGCCGCAGTTGCATCTTTTAGAACTTTCGGCATTTCCCCTGATGTCAAAGCTTCATAGACATTTTTGTAAATTTTTACAGGGATTTCGATTTCTTGCACCGAATTATCTGCAAATTTTATTTTTGCAGGGAATTTTACAGTTCTTACAAGTTCTGTTGAGTCATTTCTGTTTAATTCTTTAACTTTTTCATAAATGCCTTCTTGAGTAATTTCATTTCCGGCATCATCCAAGATTGTTACAACTGCATCCTGCGGCAAAGCGCTTTCCTTGCCGTCTTTATCCACCCATTTAATTTGTTTCTTTAATTCTTCAATTTTCGGAGCGAAATCATTGACCCATTTTCCGCCATCGCCTTTGTAAGCTTCCGTTTTTACAATTTCGTTTACCTTTACTCCGGACCAATCAAAGTAGGCTGTAAAGTCATAACTCTTGTTTAAAATCGTATCTTTATTAAGAAGTTTTTCATTATCCCAGTGAGTAAATTTCTTTCCTGCATCCGGTGTGATGTAATACTTGCCTTCAACTTTTTCTTCGCCTTCCTTCACTCCTTCTGGAACTGGAAGGTTATCTGATTTTAGCCCAACGATTACATCATAGTAAAATTCCTTAACCGGATTATCCTTACTGTCTGTAAAAGACCCGCCTTCATCTGCTTTAAATGTTACTCTTACATAACCTTTAGGAAGCGGATCATCCTTGTCTTTAACTTCAACAACTCTTACGTCCTTGTAGAAGAAATAAATTTCATCAAGTCCTGTTTCGTTGATGCCTGCGAAAGTATCTGTTTCTTCATATAAATCGAAAAATAATTGTTTTTGAGGTTTGTCATTTAAAACCCATCCGGGAATTCTTCTGTAATTTCTTGCATCATAATGACGCTTGCCGTTTACCACTGTTTCATTAGGAATAATGGCGTATTTTTCTTTTATTTCTTTAAAAGCAGCTTTGTTATCTGCAAGAAGTTTTTTATAAGCATCACTCTTTTGTTCCGGAGTATTGAAAGTAGCAGTTTTTATATTTTGATAAGCAGCTTTCGCATTAGAAATAAAAGTTTCAACTTCTTCTTTGCATCTATCGTCAAGATAATTTACTTCGTAGACTCTTTCTTTAAACGGTCTGTAGAAAAATTCAAATCGATTGTTCTTTGCCTTAGGATTATCTACTAAATCGCCTGTATTAGGGTCATGGACTTTTTTCGGTTCTACTCTTAAAATTTGGTTATAGCTATTTTCTCTAGCTGTTTCATCCTTATAAGTTTTATAATCAGCATTCGCTTTATAAAGAGCATCCCACTCGGCTTGAGGAACTAGCAAGTACTTGTCTCCTTGCCTACTACCAAGCCCTGTTGTATAAGAGCCGACCCTTCTGTTATAAAGATTTTGTACTTCCTTAGATTTTTCGCTATAATCTGCATTCAAGAAATGGTGAATTGCCTCAACTGTTATTAGGTCTTGTTTGTTCCAAATTGCTCTAAGATGAACATTCCCTACAACCTTATTGCCAAAGTGATACATTTCAGGAACCTTATACAAGTCCTTGTAACTTGTGTCCACAGTTTTTGTGTCATTTCCATCTTTGTCTTTTGTATATCTGACAAATTCCCAACCGGCAAAGTTGTAGCCATCTCTTTTTGGTTCAATGACATTATTAACTCCATCTTTTGGCTCTTTTAGAATCATCTTGTGGACAAAATTAAATGTATTATATTTTTCTCCAGAAACTTTTTCTGGATAAGTGTGCTCTTCGCCATTTATTTCAAGTTTTTTGGATTCATCAGAAATATTTTTTGTGCTTAAATCAGCTAAACTTCCTCCGTTTGGATCAAATTTTACCTTCCAAATAGTTTCCGGCTCGCCCCATTTGGCGTAAAGAACTTGGTCGTAATGAAGTTTTGTTTCTTTTCCATCTTTTACCAGGTTGTCGCCGGCAGGGTCCAGTGCCCAGCCTAAGAAACTCCAATCATCAGATACCCAATCCGGTCTTTCAGGTTTGTGTGTCGTATCGAGTTTTAAATCATTTAATGGCAACTCATAAGGCACATCCAAAATATTGCCAGCACCATATTCGCTGTCATTTTTTACTGTCTTTGGATCGTTGTTTAGTTTTAACTTGTACTTGTTGCGAGTGTAGTTTGCATAATTGTAGGCATTTGCCCCTTTAAAGGATTTTGTGCCCCAAGGAAATTTATCGATGTATTCTATCTTGTCGGCGTCGCTTCTAAAAGGCGTTTTCTTATTTCTCTCTTTATTTAATTCATCAAAAGTTTTACGTGCGTCCCAAGTTCCAACACGACCTTTTTTTAGTCCTATCCATTCTGCCGTTCTTGTCTCTTCTTTAAGGGTAAAGCCTTGAAGATGAGGCAAACCGAAGGGATACCCCTTATCTCCAACTGCACTCGTATCGCTCTTCCAGTAGGACATATCATAATCGATTTGTTCCTTACCATCGAAATCGTCCTTTATAATATCAATGTGATGGACAACAGATTGTTCATAGGATGTCGATCCTAGGGAAATCTCATATTTATCTCTTTTCTTATTTTCTCCATCCTTTATAGGTATTTGATCTGAGTGACCAAATCCCTCAAACTCTCCTGTTCCCACTACATCTTGACTGTCGATAAAATCTTCTGCACTTA
>QWCK01003782.1_pt1 | contig 15984 bp, 12 predicted proteins | sample 1972571 | NCBI WGS metagenome assembly QWCK01 (sample SAMN09866710, study PRJNA288562) | Human gut metagenome isolate term2_stool, whole genome shotgun sequencing... | isolation source: gut | host: Homo sapiens | place: USA: California
CGTTCGTACTTCCACTCCTAAGAAGCCGAACTCCGCTCTGCGTAAGATCGCCCGTGTGCGTCTGACCAACGGCTATGAGGTCACCGCCTATATCCCCGGTGTCGGCCACAACCTGCAGGAGCACTCCGTGGTCATGATCCGCGGCGGCCGTGTCAAGGACCTTCCCGGTGTGCGTTATCACATCATCCGCGGCACTCTGGATGCCCAGGGCGTGAATGGCCGTATGCAGGCTCGTTCCAAGTACGGTGCCAAGCGTCCCAAGGCCGGCAAGAAGTAAGACACTTCCGGTCAGGAAAACGGCATGGCCCGTTTTCACCCCTCAAGTCTTAATTGACTTGACCTGAATTTGCATTGTGCGCTACCGCGCAAGGCAATCGCCTTGCCGAGCGTTTCCCTATATATAGGGCAGACCTCGGACAGGCATTACACGGACTGTGAGACACAGTTTGAGTACCTATGAAATCATTTTTATATGAAGGAGGGAAGCAAAGTGCCCAGAAGAGGAAATGTGCCCAAGCGGGAGGTTCTGCCCGATCCGCTTTACAACTCCGTCCTGGTTACCAAGCTTACCAACAGCATCATGCTGGATGGCAAGAAGGGTGTGGCCCAGAAGGTGGTCTACGGCGCCTTCGATATCATCAAGGAGAAGACCGATAAGGAGCCCATGGAGGTCTACACCCAGGCTCTGGAGAACATCATGCCCTCCCTGGAGGTCAAGGCCCGCCGTGTGGGCGGCGCCACCTACCAGGTGCCTATCGAGGTTCGCCCCGAGCGGCGGCAGACCCTGGGTCTGCGTTGGCTGACCACTTATGCCCGCGCCCGTGGCGAGAAGACCATGAAGGAGCGTCTGGCCGGCGAGATCATGGACGCCGCCAACAACACCGGTTCCGCCGTGAAGAAGCGCGAGGATACCCACAAGATGGCCGAGTCCAACAAGGCCTTCGCCCACTACCGCTGGTAATAAAGGAGTCAAAGTATGCCTAGAAAAGTTTCTCTGGAGAATACTCGGAACATTGGCATCATGGCCCACATTGACGCGGGCAAGACTACCACCACCGAGCGTATTCTGTATTATACCGGCGTCAACTACAAAATCGGCGAGACCCACGAGGGTACCGCCACCATGGACTGGATGGCTCAGGAGCAGGAGCGTGGTATCACCATCACCTCCGCCGCCACCACCTGTTACTGGAAGGGAACCAAGGATCAGTTCCCCCAGACCCGTATCAACATCATCGACACCCCGGGCCACGTGGACTTCACCGTAGAGGTGGAGCGCTCCCTGCGCGTACTGGACGGCTCTGTGACCGTTATGTGCGCCAAGGGCGGCGTGGAGCCCCAGTCTGAGACCGTTTGGCGTCAGGCCGACCACTACAAGGTCCCCCGCATGATCTACGTCAACAAGATGGATATCATGGGCGCTGACTTCTTTAACGTTCTGAATATGATCCATGATCGTCTCAAGTGCAACGCCGTCCCCATCCAGCTGCCCATCGGCAGTGAGGAGACCTTTAAGGGTATCATCGACCTGGTGGAGATGGATGCCGACATCTATTACGACGAGCTGGGCAAGGACATGCGTGTGGAGCCCATCCCCGAGGATATGATGGAGCTGGCTCAGGAGTACCGCACCAAGCTGCTGGATGCCTGCGCTGACCTGGACGAGGAGATCATGATGCTGGTCCTGGACGAGCAGCCTGTTCCCCAGGAGCTGATCCGCAAGGCCCTGCGTAAGGGCACCATCGAGAACCTGCTGGTCCCCGTGACCTGCGGTACCTCCTACAAGAACAAGGGCGTTCAGAAGCTGCTGGATGCCATCGTGGACTACATGCCCTCCCCCGTGGACATTCCCGCGATCCAGGGCGTGAACCCCGATACCGACGAGGAGGATGAGCGCCCCGCTTCTGACGAGGCCCCCTTCTCCGCTCTGGCCTTCAAGATCGCCACCGATCCCTTTGTTGGCCGTCTGTCCTTCGTGCGTGTTTACTCCGGCGTGCTGAATACCGGCACCACCGTTCTGAACTCCACCAAGAAGCAGAAGGAGCGCATCGGTCGCATTCTGCAGATGCACGCCAACCACCGCGAGGATATCGAGTGCTGCTACTCCGGCGATATCTGCGCCGTTATCGGCCTGAAGAACTCCACCACCGGCGACACCCTGTGTGATGAGAAGCACCCCATCATTCTGGAGTCCATGGAGTTCCCCGAGCCTGTTATCCGCGTGGCCATCGAGCCCAAGACCAAGGCCGGCCAGGAGAAGATGGGCATCGCCCTGATGAAGCTGGCCGAGGAGGACCCCACCTTTAAGACCTACACCGACGAAGAGACCGGTCAGACCATCATCGCCGGCATGGGCGAGCTCCACCTGGAGATCATCGTGGATCGTCTGCTCCGCGAGTACAAGGTGGAGGCCAACGTGGGCGCTCCCCAGGTCGCCTATAAGGAGACCATCAAGAAGTCCGTCGAGCAGGACACCAAGTACGCCCGTCAGTCCGGCGGTAAGGGCCAGTACGGTCACGTTAAGATCCGTGTGGAGCCCAACGAGTCCGGCAAGGGCTATGAGTTCGTCAACGCCATCGTGGGCGGTGCCATCCCCAAGGAGTATATCCCTGCTGTCGACGCCGGTATCCAGGGCGCCATGCAGGCCGGTGTTCTGGCCGGCTACCCCGTGGTGGACGTGAAGGTCACCCTGTATGATGGATCTTATCACGAGGTCGACTCCTCCGAGATGGCCTTTAAGATCGCCGGTTCCATGGCCTTTAAGGAGGCCTGCCGCAAGGCCAGCCCCGTGCTGCTGGAGCCCATCATGAAGGTGGACGTGATCGCTCCCGACGATTACCTGGGCACTGTCATCGGCGACCTGAACAGCCGCCGTGGTCAGATCCAGGGTCAGGAGAGCCGTCCCGGTGCCACCCAGATCGATGCCCTGGTCCCCCTGGCCAACATGTTCGGTTATGCTACCGACCTGCGTTCCAGCACCCAGGGCCGCGGCCAGTACTCCATGGAGCCCCACAGCTATGTGGAGATCCCCAAGAGCATCGCCGACAAGATCATTGCCGAGCGCGGCCGCAACCAGGAGTAATTGCCGACCGGACATCCGGCCGCTGAATTCTGGAAAATGGGGTTGCATTTGTGAACGGAATAGGATAAAATATCCCTGATATAAGTGCAGCCCCGCATACCATATTATATCTGCATCATAAGGAGGAAATTCCAATGGCTAAGGCTAAATTCGAGCGTACCAAGCCCCATGTTAACATCGGCACCATCGGTCACGTCGACCACGGCAAGACCACTCTGACCGCCGCCATCACCAAGTATCTGGCTCTGAAGGGTCAGGCCCAGTACGAGGACTACTCCAGCATCGACAAGGCTCCCGAGGAGCGCGAGCGTGGTATCACCATCAACACCGCCCACGTTGAGTATGAGACCGACAAGCGTCACTATGCTCACGTTGACTGCCCGGGCCACGCCGACTATATCAAGAACATGATCACCGGCGCTGCTCAGATGGACGGCGCTATCCTGGTCATCGCCGCCACCGACGGCCCCATGGCTCAGACCAAGGAGCACATCCTGCTGGCCCGTCAGGTCGGCGTGCCCGCCATCGTTGTCTTCCTGAACAAGTGCGATCAGGTCGACGACGAGGAGCTGCTGGAGCTGGTCGAGATGGAGGTCCGCGAGACCCTGTCCAACTACGAGTTCCCCGGCGACGACGTGCCCATCATCAAGGGTTCCGCTCTGAACGCTCTGACCTGCGAGTCCGACGACCCCAACGCTCCCGAGTATGCCTGCATCAAGGAGCTAATGGACGCCGTTGACGACTATATCCCCACCCCCGCCCGCAGCGACGACCAGCCCTTCCTGATGCCCGTCGAGGACGTGTTCACCATCTCCGGCCGTGGTACCGTTGCTACCGGCCGTGTGGAGCGTGGTATCGTCAAGACCGGCGAGACCGTGGAGATCGTTGGTCTGTCCGACGAGAAGAAGTCCACCGTCGTGACCGGTCTGGAGATGTTCCGCAAGACCCTGGACTTCGCCGAGGCCGGCGACAACATCGGCGCTCTGCTGCGTGGTGTTGCTAAGACCGACGTGGAGCGCGGCCAGGTTCTGTGCAAGCCCGGCAGCATTCACCCCCACACCAAGTTCGTTGGCCAGGTCTATGTCCTGTCCAAGGAAGAGGGCGGCCGTCACACCCCCTTCTTCAACAACTATCGTCCCCAGTTCTACTTCCGTACCACCGATGTGACCGGCATCATCTCCCTGCCCGAGGGCACTGAGATGTGCATGCCCGGCGATAACGTCGACATGAAGGTGGAGCTGATCACCCCCATCGCCATTGAGAAGGGCCTGCGTTTCGCTATCCGTGAGGGTGGCCGCACCGTGGGTTCCGGCGTTGTCATCGAGGTCGACGAGTAATTTTACCCGTCCTTTCTGACTGAATCGTCGCCTTTCAGGCGGGTCTCTTCGGAGACCCGCCTGTTCTTTATGTCCCAAAGCTTTCCACAAATTTCGTACCCCGGTGGAAAACCCCCGCTTTACACCGGGAAAAATACCGGGTATAATGGGAAAAAACACTGCGGGCCGGTCTGTTTGGAACCTTGGCCCGTTTTTTGGGAGGAACCTGCTTATGTTAAAGGGAAAGACCGTCCTGTTGGGCATCACCGGGGGCATTGCCGCCTATAAGGCCGCCTATCTGGCCTCCGCCCTGGTGAAGCTCCACGCCAGTGTGGAGGTGGTGATGACCCGGAACGCCACGGAGTTTATTGCCCCTTTGACCTTTGAACAGCTCACGGGCAACAAGGTGATGGTGGACACCTTTGATCGGAACTTTGTCCACCAGGTGGAGCACATCGCCCTGGCGGACCACACCGACCTGGTGATGATCGCCCCGGCCACCGCCAACGTGTGCGCCAAGCTGGCCCACGGTCTGGCCGACGACATGCTCACCACCACAGTGCTGGCCTGTACCTGTCCCAAGCTCATCGCCCCAGCTATGAACACCCATATGTATGAGAATCCGGTGACCCAGGATAATCTGGAGATCCTGCGCCGCTATGGCTGGGAGGTCATCGCCCCCGCCTCTGGCCGCCTGGCCTGCGGCGCAGTGGGGGCGGGCAAGCTGCCGGAGCCCCAGGACCTGCTCCAGTATATCCTGCGGGAGATCGCCTTCCCCCACGACCTGAAGGGCAAGCGGGTGCTGGTCACTGCAGGCCCCACCCAGGAGTCTCTGGACCCGGTGCGCTATCTCACCAACCACTCCACGGGCAAGATGGGCTACGCCATCGCTCGCCGGGCCATGGAGCGGGGAGCGGACGTGACACTGATCTCCGGCCCCACCGAGCTGGAACGGGTGCCCTTCGTAAAAATGGTGGACGTGGTGTCCGCCCAGGACATGTTTGAGGCGGTGTCTGCCCGGGCGGAGGAGAGCGACCTTATCTTCAAGGCCGCTGCCGTGGCCGACTACACCCCCTGCGACTACAGCGGGGATAAGATCAAGAAAAAGGAGGGGGATCTGTCCATCCCCCTCAAGCGCACCGTTGACATCCTGTCCTGGCTGGGGGAGCATCGCCGCCCGGGGCAGGTGATCTGCGGCTTCTCCATGGAGACCCGGGACATGGTGGCCAACAGCCAGGCCAAGCTGGAGAAGAAAAAGGTGGACATGATCTGTGCCAACAACCTGAAGGTGTCCGGTGCAGGCTTTGGCGTGGACACCAACATCCTCACCGTCATCACCCGCCAGGGGGCGGAGGAGCTGCCCCTGATGGGCAAGGAGGATGCCGCCGGTCAGGTGATCGACCGAGCGGTGGCGCTTTTGGGCGAGGGATGAGTTAGGAGTTAGAAGTTAGGAGTTATGGGGCGGCCCTTGGGCCGCCCCTGTTTCTTATTACGAAAAATCTTGCGAAAGGGGGTTGACAAACGGCGGTGTGGTGGTATAATGGGCACAATCAAACAGCACAAACCTGTGAGAAAGATTAGTAGTCGGCACAGCAAACCTTCAGAGAGTCCCGGGGGGTGAGAGCGGGGCGGGGCGCAGCCGGACGAATGGCCTTTCGAGGGCGGCTTGAACGGGAAACCAAGTAGATGCCGACGGGTCCCCACCCGTTATCCATCGGGCACGCGTGATGGCGCGTGAAGCGAGCGGGCGCTTTCAAAAGCGTCAATTTGGGTGGTATCGCAGGAGTATGGCTCTTGTCCCATGGTGGGATGAGGAGCCGTTTTTTTATTTCCTCAAAAAACGACTCAGTCCATGCTCCGAAATCCGGGCCGGTGGCACGGCCCGATCATCTGCCGCCAAATAAAATATTGGAGGAAATCCCCATGAAAAACATCATCAAAAAGGTTCTCTCTGCCGCTCTGGCCGCTTCTCTGGCCCTGTCTCTGGCCGCCTGTTCCGGCGGAAACAACGCCGCTGGGTCTGTCTCCTCTTCCGGCTCCGCCGGGAGCGCAAGCCAGACCGGGGACGGGAAGGAGTATAAGGTGGGCATCGTCAAATTTATGGACCACGCCTCCCTGGACCAGATCGAGAGCAAGGTGCAGCAGGAGCTGGATGCCAAGAGCGCGGAGCTGGGCGTGAATTTTAACTATGCTGACTACACCTTCAACGGCCAGGGCGACAGCACCACCCTGAACCAGATCGCCGCCCAGCTGGTGGACGACGGCGTGGACGTGGTGGTCCCCATCGCCACCTCCGCCGCCCAGGTCATGCAGTCGGTGGTCACCGAGAAGGGCATCCCCATCATCTTTGCCGCCGTGTCTGACCCCGTTACCGCCAAGCTGGTAAACAGCATGGACGCCCCCGGCGGCAATATCACCGGCGTGAGCGATGCCCTGAACACCGACATGATTTTCGATATGATGGTGGCCGTGAACCCCGACATCCAGAAGGTGGGCCTGCTGTACTCCAAGTCCGAGGACTCCTCCAAGAAGCCCATTGAGGAGGCCAAGGCCTATCTGGATGCACACAACATCGCCTATGTGGAAAAGACCGGCACCAACACCGACGAGGTCAGCTCCGCTGTGGACTCCCTCATCGGCGAGAAGGTAGAGGCCATCTTCACCCCCACTGACAACACCGTGATGAGCGCCGAGCTGGCCATCTTTGAAAAGCTGAACGACGCCAAGATCCCCCACTACACCGGTGCCGACTCCTTCGCCCTGAACGGAGCCTTCTTCGGCTACGGCGTGGACTATGACGACCTGGGCGCCAAGACCGCCGACATGGTGGCCGATCTGCTGGTCAACGGTGCCGACCCCGCCACTACCCCCGTGGTGGTCCTGGTCCACGAGACCGCCACCATCAACACCGAGACCTGCCAGGCCATCGGTCTGGACCTGGACGACGTGAAGGCCGCCTTCGCCACCCTGGGTATCGGTGTGGAGGAGATCACCACCGCCAAGAGCTTTGAGTAATTTCAAAAAATAAGAGAGCGCAACGGGCGCTGCGGGTGCCGCAGCGCCCGCTTCTCACAGGAGGTACGTTATGCTGCTATCCCTCACCGCCCTCCAGACCGCCCTGGAGGTGGGAGCCATCTACTCCCTGGTGGCCCTGGCCCTGTTCATCAGCTTTTCCATTCTGAACATCGCCGACCTGTCCACCGACGGCTGCTATACCCTGGGCTTTGCCGTGGGGGCCACGGTCACCCTGGCCGGGCACCCGCTGCTGGCCCTGCCCGCCGCCATGGCCGCCGGGGCCTGCTCCGGCTTTGTCACCGCCTTTCTCCAGACTCGCCTGGGGGTGGAGAGCATCCTGGCCGGCATCATCGTCAACACAGGCCTGTACACGGTGAACCTGGCGGTAATGGGCTGGTCCTCCAACCTGTCCATCTATGGCAGCGACAGCCTGTTCTCCCTGGCCAAGGGTCTCGTCGCGGCGGACTGGTGGGCCAAGTGGCATGAACTTATTGTGCTGGCCATCATCCTGCTGGTGGTCTGTGTGCTCATCGCCGCCTTTTTCCGCACCCGGCTGGGCCTGTCCATCCGGGCCACGGGGGACAACGCGGACATGGTCCGGGCCTCCTCCATCAACCCCGCCTTCACCATCACGGTGGGTCTGTGCCTGGCCAACTCCCTCACCGGCCTGGCCGGCTGCCTCATCGGCCAGCTGAACAAGAGCTGCGACATCAACCTGGGCACCGGCATGGTCACCGTGGCCCTGGCCAGCCTGGTCATCGGCGAGAGCCTGATGGGCCGGGGGTCCATTGCCCGCCGGGTGTTCGGCGTGGTGCTGGGCGCGGTGCTGTACCGGCTGATCATCGCCGTGGCCATCAGCACCAAGATCGTGCCCACCGAGGGCTTTAAGCTGGTGTCCGCCCTGATCGTGGCGGTGGCCATCGCCACCCCCTACGGCCGGAAGATGGTCGCCCTGCAAAAGCAGAAGCTGGCGGCCAAAAAGAAGAGAGAAGGTGCCAAGGTATGCTGAAGCTGGAGGGAGTATCCAAGACCTTTTACCCCGGCACGGTGAACGAAAAGCGGGCCCTGAACAAAGTGAGTCTGCACCTGGCCCCCGGGGACTTTGCTACGGTGGTGGGCTCCAACGGCGCGGGCAAGTCCACCCTGTTCAACGCCATCTGCGGGGTGTTCTATGCGGACGAGGGCAGCATCCTTTTGGGCGGGGAGGACGTGACTTTTAAGCCGGAGTACCGCCGCAGCCGGGAGATCGGGCGGCTGTTCCAGGACCCCATGAAGGGCACCGCCCCCCATATGACCATTGAGGAGAACCTGTCCCTGGCCTATCTTCGTACGGCCAAGAACCAGAACGCCTTCTTTGCCCGGGTGGGCAAGAAGGACCGGGATTTTTTCCGGGAGCAGCTGGCCGTGCTGGACATGGGGCTGGAGGACCGGATGAGCCAGCCGGTGGGCCTGCTGTCCGGCGGCCAGCGCCAGGCGCTGACCCTGATGATGGCCACCATGGTGCCCCCCAAGCTGCTGCTGCTGGACGAGCACACCGCCGCTCTGGACCCGGCCACGGCGGAAAAAGTTTTGGATATCACCCGCCGGGTGGTGCAGCAGCACAAGATCACCACCCTGATGGTGACCCACAACATGAAAAACGCCCTGGAGCTGGGCAACCGCACCCTGATGATGGACAGCGGCCATATCGTGCTGGACATCAGCGGAGAGAAGCGGGAGAAGATGACCGTCACCGACCTGCTGGAGCAGTTCAAGGCCGGGGCGGGCAAGGACCTGGACAACGACCGCATCCTGCTGTCCTGAGGGCTAAAGGTAAAATTGGGCAACATCCCACGATAATACCCGTAATATCCTCTGATTTTGACCTTGCGCACGGGGACAACTTCCTGTATAATCTTACGGATAGAGAGGGACAAGCGAGACCAACTCCCTGTCCCTCTCTAAAATTATGCGCTGCATCTTCTGGATTGGAAGAGCGGCAGCAGGAGGTAATTGAATATGAAAACCCGTAAGCACGACACCCACTGGATGGTTGGCGTGGCCATGATGGCTGCCATCGTCATTCTGCTGGCCAACACGCCCCTGGGCATGATCCAGCTGCCCATCATCAAGGCCACTACCACCCACATCCCGGTCATCCTGGGCGCGATCTTGCTGGGGCCTCTGGCGGGGACCATTCTGGGCTGTGTGTTCGGCATCTGCTCCATGATCAACAACACCATCGCCCCGGCGCTGCTGTCCTTCGCCTTCTCCCCCTTTCTCAGCACCTCTCTGGCGGGCGCAGTGAAGGCCCTTTGGGTGGCCGTTGGCTGCCGGGCCATGATCGGCCTGGTGTCCGGCTGGCTGTGGATCGGCCTGAAGAAGGTAAAGGCCCCCGACCTGGTGGCCCTGCCCATCGTGGGCTTCATCGGCGCCTGGACCAACACCGTGTGCGTGATGGGCAGCATCTATTTTCTGCTGCGTCCTGAGTACGCCAAGGCCATGGGCGTGGGCATCGAGGCGGTGTTCGGCCTGGTGATGGCCGTCATCACCGGCTCCAGCATTGCCGAGGCCGTGGCCGCTCTGGTGCTGGTCACCGCCATCGGTAAGGTGCTCATCCACGTGGTGGCCCGCATGCCCATGGGCCGCAGTACGGCGGAGACCTGAAACAAGCGGGTAACTTGATCCTTTCCCCGTCCCCTGTAGGGGACGGGGAAAACTGATAGCAGAGAAGTTTTCGTTAAGAGATTTTTTCCTGAGGTGAAGCAAACTATGCTCCTGGCCATTGACATCGGAAACACCAACATCGTCATCGGCGGTATTCGTGACGACAAGATCGCCTTTGAAGCCCGCATCGCCACCGACCACATCAAGACCTCGGACCAATACGGGGTGGATATCAAGAACGTCCTGTCCCTGTTTGATACCAAGCCGGGGGACATCAAGGGCTGCATCATCTCCTCGGTGGTGCCCCCGGTGTTCAACTCAGTGCAGACCGGGGTGCGCAAGGTTATCGGAAAGCCCCCCATGGTGGTGGGCCCGGGGATCAAGACGGGGCTGAACATCCAGATGGACACCCCCTCTCAGGTGGGCAGCGACCGCATTGTGGTGGCGGTGGCGGCCCTGGCCGAGTATGAGCCGCCCCTGACCCTGCTGGATATGGGCACCGCCACCACCATCGAGGTGGTGGGCAAGGGCAACACCTATCTGGGCGGCTGCATTATCCCCGGTGTGCGCATCTCGATGGAGGCCCTCACCTCCCGCACGGCACAGCTGCCTGGTATTCGCCTGGACCGGCCCCGGCAGGTCATCGGCAAGAACACCGTGGACTGTATGCGCAGCGGCATCATGTTCGGTGCCGCCGCTATGATCGACGGGATGCTGGACCGGGTGGAGGAGGAGCTGGGCTACCCCACCACCGTGGTGGCCACGGGCGGTATGTCCCAGTTTGTAGTGCCCCTGTGCCGCCGGAAGATCACCCTGGATAAGGATCTGCTGCTGAAGGGGCTGAACATTCTGTATCAGAAAAATACTCGCTGAGATGAAGTGAAAGTATTTTCCTTGACAGCGGCGGGGAGATTTCATATAATATTCCCTGCAACAGGAAACAGCAATGCGAAAGAGGAGTATCCCCGGGTCAGGCAGCCGTACAGAGAGGGAACGGACGGTGCAAGTTCCCGCCGGCGGGGGAGAAGGTGGCTTTTGCGCTCCGGCCCTGAAAGAGACAGTAAGGGACGGCGGGACCCCCCGTTACCGGGGACACAAGTGTGGACAGTCTGTCCAAACTCAGGTGGTACCACGGACTTTGCTTTCAGTTCGCCCTGAGCCCATTGCGGCTCGGGGCGTTTTTCTATGGACAAACGGGAGAAAAAAGGAGGAGACGCCATGAGCGTGACCATGAAGACCCACACCGACTATGACCAGCCCCATCTGGAGGAACTCCAGCGGGTGGCGGGGCATACCTTTGCTAAAAAGCAGACTATGTTCAAGCGGGGCTTTGCTTTGGTATCCGGTCTGTTCTGCTTGGGCAGCGGTCTGGGGATGGCGCTGCAGAAAAACAGCGTGTTCCTGTGTCTGCTGTGCTGCGCCATGGGGCTGCTGCTGGTGATCTGGAGCGTGTTTTTCTATGCTCTGGCGGCCTGGGGTTCCGGCCGTGCCATGGTGAAGAGCCAGTCTGGCACCGACTTTCACTTTGAGCGGGATGCCGTGGTGGGCACCCAGGACAAGGACAGCGCCCGCTATCCCTATGATGTCTGCGCCGCCCTGTATGAGACGGCGGGAAATTTTTATTTCCTGATGCACAACGGCCAGGGCCTGATCCTGGACAAGGCCAATCTGCGGGGCGGCTCTGCCGACCAGCTGCGGGTCCTGCTGGAGGAGAAGACCGGTCAGACCTGCCAGTGGGTGGGCAAACGGCCCTGAGCGCTTTATCATGTTAATTACACCATATTTTTGGAAGGAGAATCCGAAATGAGCATTGAACTGCCCAAGGTATACGAGCCCCAGGAGGCTGAGGCCCGTATCTATGAGAAGTGGGAGAAGGCCGGCTGCTTCCGCGGCCAGCGGGACCCCAAGAAGAAGCCCTTTACCATCGTCATGCCCCCGCCCAACGTCACCGGTCAGCTGCACATGGGCCACGCCATGGACTGCGCCCTGCAGGACATCCTGATCCGCTTTAAGCGGATGGAGGGCTACGCCGCCCTGTGGGTCCCCGGCATCGACCACGCCGGCATCGCCACCCAGATCAAGGTGGAGGAGGAGCTGCGCACCAAGGAGGGCCTGACCCGCTATGACCTGGGCCGGGAGAAGTTCCTGGAGCGGGTGTGGGACTGGAAGCAGCGCTTCGGCGACCGCATCGTCAAGCAGCAGAAGAAGATGGGCATCTCCTGCGACTGGGACCGGGCCCGGTTCACCATGGACGAGGGCTGCTCCAAGGCCGTGCGGGAGACCTTCTGCAACCTGTATGAGAAGGGCCTTATCTACAAGGGCAGCCGCATCATCAACTGGTGCCCCCACTGCGTCACCGCCCTGTCCGATGCCGAGGTGGAGTATCAGGACAAGCCCGGCCACCTGTGGCACATGCGCTATCCCCTGGCCGATGGCTCCGGATATCTGGTGGTGGCCACCACCCGGCCCGAGACCATGATGGGCGACACCGGCGTGGCCGTGAACCCCAACGACGACCGCTATAAGCACCTGGTGGGCAAAAAGTGCATCCTGCCCCTGATGGACCGGGAGATCCCCATCGTGGCCGACGACTATGTGGAGATGGACTTCGGCACCGGCTGCGTGAAGATGACCCCCGCCCACGACCCCAACGACTTTGAGGTGGGCCTGCGCCACAATCTGGAGACCATCCGTGTCCTGGACGACAACGGCAAGGTGAATGAGAACGGCGGCAAGTATCAGGGCATGGACCGGTACGAGGCCCGCAAGGCCGTGGTGGCCGATCTGGAGGCCCTGGGCCTGATGGAGAAGATCGAGGACTACTCCCACAACGTGGGCACCTGCTACCGCTGCCACAACGACGTGGAGCCCATCATCTCCGCCCAGTGGTTCGTGAAGATGGAGCCCCTGGCCAAGGAGGCCCTGCGGGTGGTGTATGACGGGGAGACCCGCTTTGTCCCCGACCGCTTTGCCAAGACCTATACCAACTGGATGGAGAATGTCCACGACTGGTGCATCTCCCGTCAGCTGTGGTGGGGCCACCAGATCCCCGTGTGGTACTGCGACGACTGCGGCCACATGACCGTGTCCCGCACCGATGCCACCGAGTGCGAGAAGTGCCGCTCCAAGCACATCCACCGGGACCCCGACGTGCTGGACACCTGGTTCTCCAGCGCCCTGTGGCCCTTCTCCACCCTGGGCTGGCCGGATAAGACAGCCGACCTGGACTATTTCTATCCCACCGACGTGCTGGTCACAGGCTATGACATCATCTTCTTCTGGGTGGCCCGGATGATCTTCTCCGCCTGCGAGCAGACCAAGCAGCCCCCCTTCCACACCGTGTTCATCCACGGCCTGGTCCGGGACGACAAGGGCCGCAAGATGTCCAAGAGCCTTGGCAACGGCATTGACCCCCTGGAGATCGCCGATAAATACGGCGCTGACGCCCTGCGCTTTAACCTGGTCACGGGCAACAGCCCCGGCAACGACATGCGCTTCTACACCGAGCGGTGCGAGGCCATGCGCAACTTCGCCAACAAGATCTGGAACGCCAGCCGCTTTTTGAAGATGAACCTGACCATCGACCACTGCGCTCTGCCTGAGAAGCTGGAGCTGGAGGACAAGTGGATTCTGTCCCGCCTGAACCGCTGCATTCCCGAGGTCACGGAGAACATGGACCGCTACGAGCTGGGCGTGGCCGCGCAGAAGATCTATGACTTTATCTGGGACGACTACTGCGACTGGTATATCGAGTTCACCAAGGCCCGCCTCCAGGGCGAGGACCCCGCCGCCAAGGAGCAGGCCCAGCAGGTGCTGTGCTATGTGCTGACCCAGATGCTGAAGATGCTGCACCCCTTCATGCCCTTCATCACCGAGGAGATCTGGCAGGCTCTGCCCCACGAGGAGGGCTGCCAGGCCCAGTTCCTGATGCTGGACCAGTGGCCCAAGGCCGACCCGGCCCTGGACTTCCCCGAGGAGGAGAAGGCCATCGACCTGATCATCGAGGCCACCCGCGCCGTCCGTACCCGCCGCAGCGAGATGAACGTGCCCCCCAGCAAGAAGGCCCAGCTCACCATCGCCACCGCCGAGCAGGAGGCTTTCACCCTGGGTATCCCCCTGCTGAAGCGCCTGGCCTATGCCAGCGATGTGGCCGTGGTGCCCGTAGAGCAGGCCGGCTCCACCGCCGAGATGGCCCAGAAGGGCCTGGTAGAGGTCATCACCCACGCCGCCCGTATCTTCCTGCCCCTGGCCGAGCTGGTGGACATGGAGAAGGAGAAGGCCCGGGTGGAGAAGGAGCTGAAAAAGAACTCCGCCGAGCTGGACAAGCTGAACGCCAAGCTTGCCAACCCCGGCTTTGTGAACAAGGCCCCCGCCCATGTGGTGGAGGCGGAGCGGGAGCGCTCCGTCAAGCTGTCTGAGCTGGTGAGCAAGCTCACCGAGCAGCTCAAGAGCATGTAAGAGAAGGCAAAAACGCCGCCGGTCTGCCCTGACGCAGTCCGGCGGCGTTTCCCACAGGGGAGGAATTCAGAATGAAGCTGCTGGACCGGGCCCTGGACCTGCTGTTCCCGCCCAAGTGTCCCTTCTGTCAGACTGTTTTAGAGGAGCCCGGAGACCCAGTGTGTCCCGCCTGCCAGAAGAGCCTGCCTTGGCTTTTGGGCCGGGCGGGGGAGCGGAAGGTGGACTTTACCCGGGGCTGTTGTTCTCCCCTGGCCTATGGGGGCGCGGTGCGGGAGGCGGTCCACCGGTATAAGTTCTCTGGGGTGCGGGCCTATGCCCGGCCCTTTGGCCTGTTGATGGCCCAGTGTGTCCAGGACAGGCCGGAGATCATCCCTGACGTGGTCACCTGGGCCCCGCTGAGCCGAAAGCGCCGCCGGGAACGGGGCTATGACCAGGGGGAACTGCTGGCCCGGGCCATGGCGGAGCGGCTGAAGCTGCCCGCTGCAGCCACCCTGGTCAAGGCCCGGCACACCCGGCCCCAGTCCGGGCTGGACAGCGCCGAGGCCCGCCGGGCCAACGCCCTGGGGGCCTATGCGCTTTTGCCCGGGGTGGAGGTGGCGGGAAAACGGGTGCTGCTGGCCGACGACGTGGTCACCTCCGGGGCCACCCTGTCCGAGTGCGCCCGGACCCTGCTGGAGGCCGGAGCGGCGGAGGTATGGTGCGTCACCCTGGCCCAGGCCAGACCGTCATAAAAAATTAAGGAAAAAACGGTTGAAAACCAGGTGCCGAACCGCTATAATAAATCATACTGGAAATAAACCGTCTAAACGGGTTACACTAGGGATATATTTTATTTTAAGGTGGTTTAGTTTATGAATGTAACATTAAAGCGTGACGGATTAACTTTGCGAGGCGAACTTTTAAAGCCGGACGTTGAAAAATGTCCGATACTTATTATATTTCACGGATTTATGGCGAATATAGGCAAAGATGATAAATCGATGTTTTATCAGATTGCACACGAATGTCTGAATAACGGTATCGCAACAATACGGTTTGATTTTGACGGTCACGGCGACAGTGACGGTGAATTTTGTGATATGAATGTATTAAGCGAAATACTTGATGCCGCTAAAATAATTGATTATGTCAGAGGACTTGATTTTGTTACCGAAATAAATATACTCGGTCATTCTCAAGGTGCTTTGATAGGCGGTATGATGGCGGGATATTATCGTGAATGTATCAGTAAACTTATAATGCTTGCTCCTGCCGCAACAATTAAAGACGATTCTTTAATCGGCTCGTGTTTCGGTACTCCGTATGATATGATAAACGTACCGGATAAATTCCCTGTAAAAGATAATGAGGGTAATCATTATGAAGTCGGCGGTATGTATTTCAGAGTTGCAAGAACATTGCCTATTTATGAAACTACATCAATGTTCTGTGGTAAAACACTGATCATACATGGTACTGCCGATGACG
>QWCK01003787.1_pt1 | contig 15967 bp, 14 predicted proteins | sample 1972571 | NCBI WGS metagenome assembly QWCK01 (sample SAMN09866710, study PRJNA288562) | Human gut metagenome isolate term2_stool, whole genome shotgun sequencing... | isolation source: gut | host: Homo sapiens | place: USA: California
AACAACCAAACAAACATTAAAGGCTATGACGATATGGAAAACATCATAAAAGCTTCTCAAAAAGACACAACTATACAAGGTGGAAATAAAAACGATACTATTTATGGTGGTCAAAATAACGATATTATAAATGCAAATGATGGTAATGACACTGTTTATGGCAATGGTGGAGATGACATTATTTACGGAGGAAGTGGCGATGATATTTTATATGGAAATGATGGTAATGATACAATATATGACACAAATGGAAACAATACGATAAATGGTGGAAGCGGTAATGATATAATCAAGGGCTTTGGTAGCATATATGGAAACAGCGGAAATGACACCATAGAAACTTCAGTTAATTATTATGAAGAAAATACCTCTATAAATACTATTAATGGTGGAAGTGGAAATGATACTTTAAAAGGTGGAAAAGGAGATGATACCTATATTTTTAACTTAGGCGATGATATAGACACTGTTACTGATCAAGGCGGAGATAATACTGTAAAATTTGGAGATGGAATAAACGCAGATAACATCATAGTTAAAAGAGGCAGTAATTTAAACGATTTAGTAATCATGACAAGTAAAAACGATAAAATAACCATAAAAGATTTTTATGTAGGATTATCCTATGAAGATGGTACTTTACTAAATACGCAAGATAATAAACATAAGATTATAAATAAATTTATCTTTGCAGATCAAACAGAGCTTAATTACGAAGAATTTCATAAGCTTTCATACAATGGAAAAGACAGTGATGATTTAATATATGGTCTAAACTCAAATGATTTCATAAATGGTGGAAAAGGTAATGACACAATATATGCTAGAGATGGTGATGACACTTTATATGGTAATGGCGGAGATGACATTTTAAATGGAGATTTGGGAAACGATACTTTAATCGGAGGCACAGGAAATGACACTTTACAAGGTGGAGACGGAGATGATACATATATATTTAATCTCGGTGATGGTAAAGATGAAATTTATGAAAGTAGCGGAAACGACATTATAGAGTTTGGAAAAGGAATTTCAAAAGATAGCCTTATAGTTATAAGAGATGGTGAAAATAATCTTAAAATTTATGTTAAAAATAGCCCGAATATCCCAAATGAAAGTATAAATTTAGATGAAATTAACGATGTTATAACTTTAAAAGATGTGTTTAGTTTAGATTCTTCAAATTCGGATCAAATCATAGAAAGCGTTAAATTTAATGACGGTTCAACCATAAGCTTTGATGAACTTAAAAAAATGTCTATGCTTGGAACAAAAAATAATCAAGCCCAAATCATAGGTTATGACGATATGGAAAATCTAATTAAAGCTTCCAACAACGATACTGTTATACAAGGCGGAAATCTAAAAGATACTATTTACGGCGGAAATGGAAATGATGTTTTAAACGCAAATGCAGGTGATGACACAGTTTATGGCGGTAACGGAGATGATGAAATCTACGGCGGCGATGGTGATGATACTTTATATGGAAATAGCGGTAATGACACTGTAAATGGCGGATTGGGCGATGATATCATCTATGCTGGTTTGGGAAATGACACTTTAAATGGAGATTTGGGAAATGATATTTTAGTCGGCGGAAGCGGAAATGATAAACTTCAAGGTGGAGACGGAGATGATAAATACATCTTTAATCTTGGCGATGGCAAAGATATCATCACAGAGCGTGAACTTAGCGAACCATATTTGATAAGACAAGATTCATTTGATACCGTAAAATTTACAAAAGGAGTAAATAAAGACGATATCTTGCTATCAAGAAATGGCGACGATTTGATTATCAAAAATAAAACAAATGGTGACGAAATCACAGTTAAAAATCATTTCTTTTTATCAAACAGATATTATAAAATAAACTCAATTGAATTTGATGATGGAACAATTTGGGATGAAAAGTATATAGACCACAATGCTGTTTATTATGGTAGTGACGCAAATGACGAACTTTCAGGATATATGGGAAATGATGACATAATTAAAGCAGGTAGTGGAAATGACACTATATATGGATTTGACGGAGATGATGAAATTTACGGTGAAGATGGTGATGACTATCTAAGCGGTGGAAATGGAATAGAAAAAAACACAGGAAATGATAAGCTATATGGAGGAGCCGGAAACGATCAACTTAGAGGTGAAGATGGAAATGATTATCTAAACGGCGGAAGCGGCGATGATAGATATTATTATTCTTATGGAGATGGGTTTGACACTATAGAAAATGAAGGCGGTGGAAGTGATTCTTTGATATTTTTTGACATTACAAGAGATAGATTAAGCTTTTCAAAAGAAGAAAACGACCTTATCATAAATATAGACAACGATGCAAATCAAGGAGTAAGAGTTAAAAACTACTTTTTAAATGATGAGTATGCTCTTGATATGATCCAACCAAGTGACGGATATGCTTATACCAAAAACGACATAGACAATATCGTAAATGCCTTTGATAAGCCAACTCTTACAGAAGATAAAAATGCAAATATTATAGACACTAAAAACGATGAAATTTTACAAGGAAGCGACAAAAACAACACTTATTATTATCATGGCGGAAAAGATCTTATAGTTGATAGTGGTGGAATTGATACTTTGAAATTTATGATTAATGGATATCGTCTTAATTTTTCATCAAACGGAACTGATTTGTCATTAAGCCTTGGTAATATACAAGATGAAAATAACAATAATATTGTAACCATAAAAGACTTTTTTGCAAATGAAAATTCAATTGTAGAAACAATACAGCTTAAAAACGGTTATAAATTCAGTGCAAAAGATATTTATCAAAGCTTTGGGAAAGAGTATCCAAAAGATGACTCTTCAAATATCACAGAGCCCGAAACACCTGAAATTCCACAACCAAGCGAAGATAATTTAGTTGGTGGCAATGAAGATAATAAATACATATTTAGCGGAGGTCAAAAAACAGTAATAGATAGTGGCGGAAACGATACTATAAAATTTACACAAGATGGAAATGGTTTAAATTTTTCAACAAACGGAACGGATTTAACTTTAAATGTTTATAATCATGAAAACGATACTATAACAGTTAAAAATTTCTTTACAAATCCAAGCAATATAATTGAAAATTTTGAACTTAAAAACGGTTACACAATTACTTCAGAACAAATTTACCAAAGCTTTGGAAAAGAGTATCCAAGCAACAATCTTGAAGCATTTGGATTATCTAACGCAAATATAAATAAGATAGTTGAAAATCTAAACTCTTATTCTGACGATTTAGGAGCAAATTTAAACTATGTAAGCAATGCTAAAAATAATTTTGATATTATGCAAATTTATTCTAACTAGCTTTCTTATATAAAATACAAAATTAACCATGCTATTTTTTTAGATATGGTTAATTTGTAAAATTTTATAATTATAATATTTCACCAACTTTCACACTCATTAATCCCACTCATTATATTTGCTTTATTTATAAAATACCCTGCTTTTAATAGATGTTCTTTATAACTCATCTCTTTTTTAAGTAAAACAACATATGAGTTTAATACTTCTATTTTTGAACTTTCTTTTGCTTTATTTAAAGCTTCTTGCATATTATATGAGTTTTTTGAAATTTCTTTTAACTCTTTTAGTATTTTATTAAAACTATCTTCTTTACTTAAAAATAGTTCTAAATCAGCTATATCTTTTTCATACTTTAATCTTGCTTCTTCTTTTCTAAGTAAAATCTTTTCTTTATTTATCTCTTTATCTTTTATTCTAGCTTTTTTCTTTCCACCATCAAATAAACTTAAATAAAATGATAATCCAACTCTATATCCATGTCTTTTCAAATCTTTTGTAGAATCAAAATAATCATCTCTGTCATTTCCATATAAATCATACTTTGCATATAAAGAAATAGTTGGATAGTAAGCTCTTTGTTCAGACTTTAACTCATACTCATTTGTTTTTAACTCATAATCAAATTCTTTTGCTATAAAAGTATCTTCAAATTTAATAAATCTAAACTCTTTATTAAAAACATTGAAATCTTCTAATTTATAGATATCATCTATTTTAGATCCAACTATTTGATTAATTGTATTTAGTGAATTATTTGCATTTAACCTAATACTAGATAATTCATAATCTGTATCTGCTAAAATAATTGCACTTTCTCCAAGAGCTAATTTATCAATCTCTCCAACACTAGATAATCTTTTTTGATAAGTATAAAGCTTTTGATAAATAAGCTTTAATATCTCATAATATCTTATTTGATTTTTATATCTTAAAGCTTCATAGTAATTATCTAACAATTTTAATGAAACTTCGTAGTTACTCATACACCTTTTATATTTACTTGCATCAATGTTTTCTTTTGCGGCTTTTACTTTAAAACTATCTTTTTTAAAAGTATATAAATCATAATTTATCACAAATGAGACAGAGTTAGAATAAGATGTGTTTGAAACAAGATTATCTTTACCAACATATAAAGAGCTATATCCATCATTAAATCTTTTTGAATACTCACTATTTGCACTTATTCCAATTTCAGGGTAATAACTAGCTTTTGAGTAATCATACTCATTAATAGCACTCATAATATCTTGCTTGGCTAAATTTAAAGTAGGAGAGTTAATTAAAGTATAGTTTAATAGCTCATTAAAGCTATAACTACTTTTAAATTTGTTTGATGAGCTATATTTATTGTCATCTATAAATTTATCAAATTTTGTATTGTTGATAAATTTATTATTTAAGATAAATGAGTTTTTGTAATTAAAATCATAAATAGTAGTATTTATATCAGTTTTATTTAAAATATTTTTATTGTTTGAAATTTCTTGATTTACATATAAATTATCAATTCCCAAATAGCTATTAAATAGCTTATCTTTTTTTATTTCTTCTTTGCTAAAGACAAATACAGCAAATAAAAAAACACACATTAATAAACGCATTACAAACCTTTTTAAAAATAAAGAATTTATTTTATATAAGTTCATATTAAATATAGATAAAAAATAAATTATATTATTAAAATAAAAGATATTTATTTGGGTTTAAAGAATATAAGTATTTATAGCTTTACCCTATTTAAAGAATTTGATACAAATAAAGATGGTATCATAGATAGCAAAGATAATCACAACCTTGCTTTATGGATAGATAGTAATAAAGATGGTATTACTAATAAAGATGAACTTATCTATCTTAAAGATATAAACTCACCTATTAAACAAATAGAACTAAACCCACTTGATACACTACTAAGTGGATATGATAAAAACCATGACTTTGAGATAGATAATAAAGACGCAATTTTTAACTATATTTACTTTAAACAAAACCTTGATAATTTAATAGATTTATATATTTACGGTGATGAAAAAGTAAAAGAGTATCTAAATGACTATAAAAATAATCTTACTATAAAAACTGATAAAGGCATAAAAGAAGTTAAAAGTGTAAATTTTTATAAAGACTTAGATGAATTAAATTTAACTATAAAAAAGAGTATGAGTTAAAAGATGTTGATAAGAGTTATATGACAGCATAAATAGATATAAATTTAATAATAAATTTATAACATATTTAAGTATAAGATTGGTAGAATACTCAGATGTTAAAATTTTAGAAAAAATAAAGGTAAATTTAAATTAATTATTTTTTAAATTTAATTAAGGCTAAATTTATGTAGTATGCTAGGATTAAAATTTAGAAATAAAGGATACTTATGAATAATAAAGAACCACTATTTATGATGCAAGATTCTTGGGTAAAATACTATAGTTATGAAGCAATATATTGTGGTATATGTTTAAGTATATTATTGTTGCTTGTAGATAGTAAATTTACATTTCTATTCATTCCGCTATATTTTATAATATTCCTATTAAATATGAACGATGAGTATTATATATTTTTATGATGATAAAATTTTATATAATCAACTTAATAATGTAACTGCTGGATTTTTAACAAAACATAAATATATGGATATAGCGAATGTATCTAGTTTAAAAATTTATAGATATTTTTACGGCATAGGCAATAACAAAAAACCTATGAAAAATAATTTTTTTAAGTTTTTGGAAATAATTTTTTCTTGTTTAAGTGGAATTTTTATGTTTTTCTTTCCTAAAATTTTGTATCTTTTAGGTAAGAGTAAATATAAAAATACGAACGCATTGATAATCGTAGATAAAAATACATATGAATACATTGTTGTGATTTTAAGTATGCTTGATGATAACAAAATAAAAAGCTTAAATTCTTATTTGATTGAAAAATTTAATATAGATTTAGACAACATAGAAACTAAAAATTTTTTTATAAATTTTAATTATTAAGGAATATAAATATGACATCATATACACTTTTAATGGAGATGATACAGTATATGCAGGAGATGGGGATGTAAATTTGACAAATGAAAAAGACTTGGGCTTATATAGCAAATTTGTATAAATTTATGACATATTTAAACTAAAATTTGGCAGAATGCTAAAAGCAAAGGATATTACATTAAATAATGAGTTGAATTAGGCGTATTTTAAATAATGAAAAAAATAATTATTAAAATTATAAGAAATACCGGAAAAGAAAGCTTTTTTGAAATAAACGGGATAATTTCTGGATTGTTGCTAATATTTTTTATATTTTGTTTTGCGTTTTATTTTTTATCAATTAAAACGCAAAATGCCCTTAGATTAGATGAAATGAATAAAACAATTGGCGTAGTAAAAGACATACGACTATTAAAAATTAACGGCTATCATAGATTATTCTTGGAAGATGCAAATTCTACAATGCATATATTTTACTTTACACCTGATTTAGCTTATAATGAACTTATGAATAAAAAAGTAATTATATACAGCATAACAACTTATCTAAATCCAAATGAGATGAAGCAAATAACCTTGGAAAATGGAAATGTTTTTTTAAAATATAATTATGAAAAAGAAAAGGTTTATATTGATTTTATAAAGTCTGATTTTTATAAAAGTGTATATTTTAAATGGGGTTTTGTGGCATTAATGTTATTTATATTTCATAGTTATTGTATGAAGTATTGTAAAAAATTAGAGGAGAATTAAAATGTCAAATAGCATTGTAGATATTATTATGTTTTAAGGTGGAACTACTAAAGCAGGTATTGAAAATGCAAAAGGTATTATAGGCAATAAAGATCAAAAACAGCAGATTCCATATGTGACTTAATAAGCACATTGACAAGTTATATTTTGGGTGATCAGTTTCCAAAGTCTGCGAATTTACCTACAGCAAGTTGTTCAGTCAAAAGTTTTTTAGTGGCAATTGAAAATGCTAAAAAAGATTTATCTAACAATGATGGAAAAATAAAAGATACAACATACATGTCTATTTTATCTGCTATGAGTGGAATACTTACAATCTCATCTTATTTTACCAAGAATAAAAAATTATCATTAGCAGCAGGCATAGTTTCTGTTTTATCTGGTCTTTTGGCGGAATTTACTGAAAATACAAACACCACATATATTGATGATGGTTTGCTATTTTTATATGATAAATCGACAAAACTGATAGATTTTTTTAAAAATTACTATAATGAATTATTTGAGGATTTGGATAGATATTTAAGTCAAAATTGTTCTAACAATATCCTAAACCTTCAAATTCAAAACGCCACTTGCAACGAAACAGATGGTAAGATAGAATTTACAATAACACTAAATAAAGCACTAGAAAAGGAGTTAAACTTAAAAGTATTTACAGTAGAAGAGAGTGCAACTGCTGCTGATGATTTTTAAGATATGACAGGAGATATTATAACCATACCACCAAATACCACAACTTATAAATACATCATACCAGTTGCAAGTGATGATGCATATTAAGGAAAAGAACAATTTGGACTATTTTAAACAAATGCAGATGAATATAAAGGAAATGACTTAAAAGAGGTAATCAATCCAATAATTATGGTTACAGGTACCATCCTAGACTTCCCACAAGAAGAATGCCCAAAAACACCTAAACCAAATATCAAACCTATATCTCTTAATCTACTCCAGTATATCCAACTACAGGCGGAGGAGGAAGTTTGGGACCTGGTGGAAGTTGGTCTGGTGGTGGATACTATCCTTCAATTCCATCTAAACCAAGCTTACCTAATGTTCCATATATAGAGTGCTATAATGAACCATATCTTAACTCTATGATGGTAGTTAAACTACCATCATTAAATTCTACAAGAAGTTTTGTAGCTTTAAACTATATGTCTAAAGATAACTCATTTAATCTATCATCTCCTTTACTAAAAGATAGTCTAAACTCACTAAACAATAAAACTCTAGATTTAAACACAACTACTTCAAACTCTAATAAAATATACTTTGACATGAACTCTGATGGCTTTAAAGAAAAAATGATAGAATGGATGAGTGAAGATGAAGCAGTATTAGTTAATGATATTAATAACAATGGCTTAATAGATAATGGCACAGAAATTCTAGGCAATAACTACATATCAAATTTAACTGGATCTAAATCACTAGATAGCTACTTGCTACTTAAAGAGTTTGATAAAAACAAAGATGGAGTAATAGATATAAAAGATAACTCTAACTTAGCTTTATGGATAGATAGTGAAAAAGCAGCCTAAATATATCATAAATCTTTAATAATATATTTATGATATATTTAAGTTTAAAATTAGTAGAATATACAAGCTAATTAAAAAATATAAGAGTTAAATTTGAGCTATAAGAAAATATAATAAAATAGGTGTTTGATGTGCTATTATTAGTTTTTTTACTATTGTTTTTTGCAATTTATCCTATCAGAAAGCAAGTAGCTAAAATGCCTGATTGTAAGTTTAAATATATCTTTCAAAGGGCAGTTGTTGGAATGTTTGAACCTACTCTTGTAAGGATAAGATTATTACAAATTTTTTTATTTTTTGATAGTGCACTTATATTTGCTGCCTTATCCAGTTTTTTAGCAACTCCAAAAGAAATATCAAACTCAGACATCACGATTGGCAAATTAATTTATTACAAAAAACATTGGTATATTAAAACAAGTTATAATTATTGTGATTTGGTTTTAGAGCTGTCAAATGGTAATGAAAAAACACTTAAGTCTACGACATGTAATACTGATATGTTTGGAGCATCAATACACAATGAAGAAGTCATAATTTACCACACACAAAATTTAATAAAATTTGACAAAATAATAATACATCAAATGAAAACAAAAGATGGTAAAATCATAATTAAATTTAATGAAAATTTTAAAAAAATAGATAAAAATGTTTTTTTAATGTCTACTTTTTTATTTATTTTGGCTTTAATTTTAATCTATGCTTTAAATACAGAAAAAGCAAGAAAAAAGTATAAATATTGGAAAGACTGGGAAGAGCGAAATAAAAAACAACATAATAGGATAATAAAATGAGTGTATTATGTGGAGTATGTAGAGCAGTAGAAGGTACTGATGTTATAAAAAATTTACAAAGTGGCAATTATGAGAAAGCTGCAGCTGGAGCATTAACGCTAACTACTGGTGTTCAACAAATGTTGGATAAAGATCCAGGTTTGCAAGAAAATTAGGAGCTGGTGCCTTGGTGGCAAATTTAGGTGTAGATTTAATAAATGCTAGTGATGAAATAGTAAAACAAAAAAGATTAAAATCTACAACTTATATTAATTAAGTTGGGGATGTTATGTTTGCTATAGATTTAATGTATCTAGCCATCGGTGTTCCTATAGCAATAGCTGGTCTTGCATATACTATGCTTGGCTGGAAAGAAGGTAAAAAAGAAAAAAGAATGGAAAATTTCTATAGCTTTGCTAAGTATTTAAATTCTGATGAAGCACAAGAATATATGAAATGTCAAAGAGAAACTGTAATCAACGCCCAAATCTCTAATATCACTGTAAACGAAACAGAAAAAATAGCTAATTTTACTATTTCTTTAGATAAACTACATATTACAGATGCACTTGATACATTGACTTTAAAACAGATAATAAAGATATTATCTATAACTACATATACTATAAAGATAACTTTGATAACTCAATAGATTTATATATTTACGGTGATGATAGTGCTAAAAGCTTTTTAGACTTTGATTTGGTAATAAAATCTAATAAGGAAAATAGATATGCATTTTAATAAAATAGATAAAGACAGCTTTTATCAAATGAATTATATTTTAAATCTTATTTTGTGGTTTTTTATAGTTGGTAGTTTGGCTTTTTTGTTCAATTCTTATAAAACTTCAAATATCTTAAAAATTTCTGATATGAATATCTCAAAAGGTAAAGTTCTAAATATTGATACAAATAAGTCAAATTCAAGTTATTATCATTTTATTTTAGCAAATAGTAGTCACAATAAAGAAAAATTTTATTTTGAAAAATATAAATATGAGATTTATAAACCAATTTTGCATAAAAACATTATTGTTTGGAGTCAAAATGAATGTGGTTTTGATGTTGCAAAACAAATCCAAATCAACAATGGCAAGATGATAGTTAAATTTGACTATGATATGGCTTTATATTTTAAAGAACTTTATAACTCTAAATTTTATAAACAGACATACTTTTTATGGGGAGTTGGAGCTTTGATTTTGTTTTTAATAAAAACGTTTTTAATAAAAATAATTAAAAGGAGATAATTATGTCATCACTGATTGATACAATAATAGAGACTACTATTAATGGCGGGTCTGCATCTAAAGCTGGAATAGAATTTTTTAAGGGCATGGACGGAAATTCGTCTAAAACTGCTGATGGCATATGTGATTCAATTTCCTTAGTAGCATCTATATTTTCAGACAAAAATCCAATATACTCAGCTAATGGGCTTAAAAATTCCATAACACAGGCAAAAAAGAACTAAGTGAAATACAAACAGTGGGAAAATAAGAGATACTACCTATTTATGTATTATAAGTAAATGGTGGGTTCACTAGGACTCGAACCTAGGACCATCCGGTTATGAGCCGGATGCTCTAACCAACTGAGCTATGAACCCACCTGTAAAATAAAGAATTGTAATTATACACAATTAAAACTTTAATTTTCCTAAAATTTTTTATTTATGTGAAAATTATTATTATAGTATCCAAAAAATTTTTAAAATTGCAATATTCTAAATGCTAAGAAAGTATAAATTTCAAATTTGATATAATAAAATATATCTGAATTTAGGAATTGTATGAACTTAGCACTTGATTTTCGACCAAAAAATATAGATGAAATTTGCGGACAAAAACATATAATAGCCAAAGATAAAGCTCTTTATGTTTTGATAAAATCTGGTAAAATTCCGCATATTATGCTGTTTGGACCAGCAGGAAGTGGAAAAACAACTCTTGCAAAAGTTATAGCAAATGAGCTTGATACAAGTTTTTATGAACTTGATGGAAGTAGTTTAAAGGTTGAAGATATTAGAAAAATATTAAATTTGCATAAAAACTCACTTATTAAACCAGTTATTTTTATAGATGAGGTTCATCGCCTTTCTAAAACACAGCAAGAAATATTGCTTATACCAATGGAAAATAATGAAGCAACAATAATTGGTGCCAGTACAGAAAATCCATATTTTGTGCTAAGCAGTGGAGTTAGATCTAGATCTATGCTTTTTGAATTTAAACCCCTAACAAGTAGTGATTTAGATGAGCTTTTGCAAAGGGTGCAAAATAAACTTAAATTTAGTATTGAAAATGATGCAAAAACCTATCTCCTAAACTCAAGTGGAGGAGATGCAAGAGCAATGCTTAATTTGCTTGATTTTGCGTTAGAAATTTCAAAAAATATCTCCTTAAAAACATTAAAAGAGTTAAGAGCTTTTCCATTAAAAGATGGCGTTAGTAGTGATGATACACATTATAATCTAGCAAGTGCTTTGATAAAAAGTTTAAGGGGAAGTGACATTGATGCTAGTATTTACTATCTTGCAAGACTTATTGATGGTGGTGAGAGTGCTGATTTTATAGCAAGACGCCTTGTTATCTTTGCAAGTGAGGATATATCAAATGCAAATCCAAGTGCATTAAATTTGGCCACAAATACACTTTTAGCTGTTTCAAAGATAGGATATCCTGAGGCTAGGATAATTTTATCTCAATGTGTTGTATATTTGGCTAGTTCTCCAAAGTCAAACTCAAGCTATAAAGCGATAAACGAAGCTTTAAAATATATTAAAAATAACCCCAAACTAAATGTTCCAAGATATCTTATCAATACAGATCCAGCTATAAAGAACTATCTATATCCGCATGATTTTGGTGGGTTTGTGGATCAAGATTATCTAGAAATTCCACTTAAATTTTACTTCTCAAATGACATTGGTTTTGAAAAAACTCTAAATTTATGGCATAAAAAAGTTACGAAAAAATTAAATGATTAACAAAAGGTAAAAATATAGGAGTTTAAATAACAACTTTAAGTTAAACTTAAATCATAATAAGCTAGAATAATAGTTGTTCTTTTATCGTAAAAAAGACAAATCGGTAAATTTAAAAGGAAGAAAAATGAGCGATATTATCGCATATAAATTAAATGGAAATATTATAGACACTCTTAGTGTGGATGAAAACGAAAAAGGCTTAGATCCAATATATTTTGACAACTCAAAAGAAGCATTAGAAGTTATTAGACACTCCTGTGCTCATCTTATGGCAGAAGCCATTTTAGAGCTTTATCCGGATGCAAAATTTTTTGTAGGACCAGCTATTGAAGATGGATTTTACTATGATTTTAGAGCTTTTAAAGAAGACGGTAGCAAAATTGGTGAAGCTGATTTAAAAGAAATAGAAAAAAAGATGAAAAGCCTCATTGAAAGAAAGGCTGATTTTATAAAAACAAACTCAACAAAAACTGAGGTTAGTGCTAAATTTAAAAGTGATGATTTAAAACAAGAAGTTTTAAAAAGAATACCTGATGGTGTTGTAAGTATTTATTCACAAGGTAAATTTGAGGACATTTGTAGAGGACCGCATGTTCCAAATACAAAATATTTAAGGTTTTTTAAACTCACTAGGGTTGCTGGTGCATATTTGGGTGGTGATGAAAAACGTGAAATGCTTACAAGAATTTATGGAGTTGCATTTGCCGATAAAGAGAGTTTAAATGAACATCTAAAAATGCTTGAAGAGGCAAAAAAGAGAGATCATAGAAAACTTGGCAATGAAATGAAGCTTTTTACATTTGATGAAGAGGTTGGAGCCGGACTTGCTATATGGCTTCCAAATGGTGCAAGAATGCGCTCAAAACTCGAAAAAGCTTTGTTTAAAATTCATAGAGATAGGGGCTATGAGCCAGTTAGAGGACCAGAAATTCTAAAAGCCGATGCTTGGAAAACCTCAGGCCATTACGATAACTATAAAGAAAATATGTATTTTACTAAAATTGATGAGCAAGAATACGGGATAAAGCCTATGAATTGTGTAGGGCATATCAAAGTTTATCAAAGTGAAATTAGGTCTTATCGTGATTTACCACTTAAATTTTTTGAATACGGCGTAGTTCATAGACATGAAAAAAGTGGCGTTATGCATGGACTTTTTAGAGTTAGAGAATTTACTCAAGATGATGCTCATATATTTTGTGCTCCAAATCAAATAAAAGAAAATGTGCTTGAAATTTTAAATTTTGTTGAAAATATAATGAAAACTTTCAATTTTGACTATGAAATGGAAATTTCAACTAGGCCAGATAAGGCAATAGGCGATGAAAAAGTATGGGAAGTGGCAACAAACGCATTAAAAGAAGCACTTGATGAAAATGGCTATAAATACGGCATAGATGAAGGTGGTGGCGCATTTTATGGACCAAAAATTGATATTAAAATAACCGATGCTTTAAAAAGAAAATGGCAGTGTGGAACAATTCAGGTTGATTTTAATTTACCTGAAAGATTTGATTTAGCATATATTGATGAGAATAATGAAAAACAACAACCTGTAATGCTTCATAGAGCAATTTTAGGAAGCTTTGAAAGATTTATAGGAATTTTAATTGAGCATACCGCAGGCGAACTTCCATTTTTTATAGCACCAACTGGCGTTGGCATAGTTCCTATAAATGATAAACATTTTGATTATGCAAAAAAAATAGCTTTAGAGCTTAGAAAACTTGAAGTTGATAGTGAAATTTTAAGTAAAAATGAAACTTTAAATAAAAGAATAAGAACAGCTGAAAAAGCTCACATTCCTTATATTTTAGTAATAGGCGATGAAGAGGTTGAAAAAAATAGTGTTGCTCTTAGAGATAGAAGAGCTAGAACTCAAAGCAATTTAAGCTTTGATGAGTTTATTAAATTTATAAAGGAAAAACTTGATGAGGTGCACTTTTGAGTAAGGAAAAGATGGTTTATCTAAATGAGGATATTCGTGCAAAAGAGGTTAGATGTGTTGGAGATGATGGCGAGAATTACGGAGTCATATCAAAAGATGAGGCTTTAGACTTAGCAAACAAACAAGGTCTTGATTTAGTGCTAATAGCTCCTGATGCAAAACCGCCAGTTTGCAAGATTATGGATTATGGTAAATTTAGATACCAGCAAGAAAAAAAGCAAAAAGAAGCTAAGAAAAAACAAAAAGTTATTGAGATTAAAGAGATAAAACTATCGGCTAAAATAGCACAAAATGATATAAACTATAAGATAAAGCACGCTATGAACTTTTTAGAGGGTGGAAAGCATGTTAGATTTCGTGTATTTTTAAAAGGACGAGAGATGGCAAACCCTGAAGTTGGTGTTGAACTTTTAAATGATGTTTATAACTCAATAAGCGATATTTGTGATAAAGACAGTGAGCCAAAATTTGAAGGAAGATACGTAAATATGCTTGTTGTTCCTAAAAAATAAGCCTTTTTAAAGGCTTATTTTTATCTTTATATAACAAGAATGTGGCGTTAAAAACTACTTTATATTGTCTATTTTTAGGATTTGTTATATGTTTTTATAAAATGCGATTATTGTTAATCGTATAAAATTCCTAGAGTGTTTTTAATTTTTAAATGTTTTGATAATTTGGGATTAAATGGTGACCCCTACGAGAATTGAACTCGTGTTACCGCCGTGAAAGGGCGATGTCCTAACCGCTAGACGAAGGGGCCACGCTTTAAAATAAATGAAATATGATTATACTTTAGTTTAACTTAAAGGCTACTTAAAAATGAATAAAATTTTAAAAATATTTTTTCTAATTTACATTATTGTGTTTGGTGGATGTGCCACAAAGAATTTAACTAAACAAAACGGTGTTCTTTTTACTATGGTTAGTCCAGATTTTAAATTTAGTGATGCAGGTTTTATCAAAACTAGTAATAAATCGACTGAACTTCAAATTTACAGTAGTGGTGTTAGTATATTGAAAATTAGCATAAAAAATAAAATTTGTTATAACGGCGTTTGTAAAGATGAGATAGAATTTAACAGAAATTTTTTAAAAATGCCGTATTATAAAGGCTTTTTTGCTGAAATTTTAGGAAAAAAACCTATTTATAATGGAAGAGATTTGGTTAAAACAGATTGTGGATTTGATCAAAATTTAAGCAATGCAATATATCAAATTTGTGATAATAAGGTCTATTTTAAAAACCAAAAAGGCATAAAAATTATAATTAAGGAGATTAATTGAAAAGAATTGGAGCGCATGTAAGTGCAGCTGGTGGGGTAGAAAATGCACCTTTAAATGCTCTTGAGATAGGAGCTGATGCCTTTGCCTTATTTGTAAAAAATCAAAGACAATGGAGTGCAAAAGCCCTTGAAGTTGAAAGCATAAATAAATTTGATGAGAATTTAAAACTTGCAAATATTAAAAAAGAACATATTTTACCACACAATAGCTACCTTATAAATTTGGGTCATCCAGATGCTGAAAAAAGAAAAAAATCAATTAATGCTTTTATAGACGAGATTCAAAGAGCAAATTTGCTTGGATTAAAGATGATAAATTTTCATCCGG
>QWCK01004481.1_pt1 | contig 15932 bp, 14 predicted proteins | sample 1972571 | NCBI WGS metagenome assembly QWCK01 (sample SAMN09866710, study PRJNA288562) | Human gut metagenome isolate term2_stool, whole genome shotgun sequencing... | isolation source: gut | host: Homo sapiens | place: USA: California
GAATCCCCTTAGCTCCACTGAAGGGACGCTCATTTTGATACAAAGTGGGCGTCCTTTTGTATGCCCGAAATCTGAACGAAAAGCCAGGTCAGAGAGGATTTGTTTTCGTCTGGTCTGTTGGGCGGTGCCTGCAGGTAGGGAGTAGGACAGCCGAATTTCGGGTACTCGTGCTGCTTGGTGCGTGCCCGCAGGTCTGTCTTGGACATGCGGAAGGACTGCTTGACGTACCACAGGTCGTGGCAGGAACTGATTACCTCCCGACTTGCACAGTTTTTGTGTGTCATTTCGCCAGAGCATTGAGGATGTGACGCCAACGCTTGAGTTCGGCGCTTTCCTCAGTGGAAACCCGAGGACGGACTCCGGCATCCACACGCGCTCGCATCACCCAGCGCCGAAGAGGTTCCCTCGACGTCCCCAACTTCATCGCGGTATCGGCGATCACGCGGCTTTCAGACACTCCCAGATTATCCCGCAGACGATCCTCAACAAGCCTGACAGCCCGCTCCCCAAAAACTTTTATATAGTTCCTTGGCATGCGAAATCCTCTCACAAAAACCTCGGAACAAAACCCGGGATGCTTCAACGCCGAATCCTTGCTGTGCGGGGGAACCTTGTGAGACACTAAAATATGACTATCGCTGAATGGATTGTGCTCGCGGTTCTCGTGCTAGTTGGATTTGCCATTTGGTGGCATTTCTCTCTACGAAGGAGAATTGACAAGAGAATGCATGAAGCTCCGCCCGAAGAGCGTGAAGCTTTGATGAAAGTTCAACGAGATATTGATCGTGGCAAGGCGGCGCGCCAGGGATTCTTCTTCTAGGTACCGTAGGCTGCGACTCGTCTACAAGGAATGTCTGATGACTGGGCTTGGCCAGGATCGCGCTAACCAGAGATCTGTGGCAGCCAAATTAGTTGATCCGTCTGTGTGAGTATTCGGTAGTCACGATAGGGCGCCCAACGCATGAACTTTGGGTTCGGACACGAGAGTTCTTCTCGGAGGTCTCTTGATACCCTAGTCTGCGCTCTGTGGGGCTACTCGTTCGAGAACGAGATCCGGGTCAACGCCGGACGCACTCACTTCGATGAGTCTTTCACCACCCTCTCAGCACAATTGAATCGAGTAGTTCTTAGTGAGTGCTGGGATCTGTGCAGAGTATGAAGAAATCCAGAACATAAGAATAGACCTGCAAGGAGACCCCATAGGAGTTCTTGAAGGAGCGATTGCAACTATGGGAAGAATTGGGTCTATCCCGGAAGAAATATCGCAACAGTATCAAAAGTATATCGACCTGGAAATCTTACAACCCTAAACCTAGAGTCAATAAGATAACCTTCGAACTATCGCCAGTAAAAATCGTAACTGGGTTTTGGGCTAGGGTTGAGGGGTGCAGATCGAATATCAAAACCATCTGAAACCGGGTCAGGAAGAAATCCTAGTTCGTGAACTTTTGGAACAGGCTTTTGGCCCCGAAGAGCTGGGGGAGCCGGAAGATTTAATCGCTCAGCTGCAGGCGGGGCAGTTTCAGACTTTTTCTGCTTGGGAGGGTGCGCGCCCGTTAGGGGCAGCGATAGCATGGCCGGCAACCAGGGAAGTTACTTTGCTTAGTTGGCTGGCGGTCAGTCCCCGCACTCGCGGTCACGGGGTGGGATCCAGCCTCTTTCGCCAGGCGATTTCCGCTCTGGAATCTAGCAATAATCCTCTGTTGATCCTGGGCGAAATTGAGGATCCGCAGCTCCACGCGCCCTCGGAAGATAGAGGGGATCCGCAGCGTCGTTGGGCTTTTTACCAGCGCCTGGGAGCCAAGCACCTGGACTTTCCTTTCGTAATGCCGCGCCTTAGTCCCAACGTGCCGGTAGGGCAGGATATGTGGCTTATCAGTTTCGGAGGACGCGCTCATGCCGGAATCGAGGCTAGTACCGGCAGTCTTGCGGGGCAGGGCTTGGCTTGTCCTCTAGAAAAGTTCTTGAAAACCTACCTAGAAGACAGTGGGGAAATCCGGAACGCAGACGGAAAATATCGCGCCGAGATCGAAACAATGCTGGCCGCTGCCGCCAATCTGGATTAATGCCCGCCCTAAAGCAAAAGCCGGATAAGATCGATTTGATGGCTGAAGATTACCAGGTAGGCGTAAAAATGAGCATAGAAAGTACCCCAACTATTGACGAATTTAGACCCGTGGTTCTTCGAGTTCTGCAGGACGGTCAGGTGCGACACGTGCGCGAAATCTGCGAACTTGTCGCGGACTCTATGGGGTTAAGCGAGCAGGTGCGCCAAGAGCAAATTCCCTCCGGGCCGAGCGTGATCTTTCCATTTATACCGATAAAGACATGCTCGAATGGGAAGTATGGGCGAAATATCAGCAAGAGATTGCTCAGCGTAAGACGAAAAGTGGCCAGGCGGAAGCAGAGACTGAACCTAGTAGCAATCCGATTGAAGTAATGAGTAATGCCGAGCGCGATTTTAATGCGCAAGTAGAAACTGAACTCCGGAAATATCTGCAAGATTCCTCTCCAGAGTTTTTCGAGAAAGCGGTCATCGACTTGTTATGGGCTATGGGATACGGAGGTGACTACGGAGGCAAACAGCATGTTGGTCGCTCTGGTGATGGAGGTATCGATGGGATTATTCGCCAGGATGCATTGGGACTAACCAATATCTATATCCAGGCAAAACGTTATGCAGATACCAACAAAGTTGGGGATCCAGAGATCCGTAATTTTATCGGTTCCTTGGATTCACGTGGCGCCAACTTAGGAGTATTTATCACTACCTCGGACTTCCAACCCCGCGCCGTTACCACTGCAAAAAACTACCGACATGGGAAAATCATTCTGATTAACGGGATCAAACTCACCGAATTGATGCTTAATTACGGAGTGGCTGTCCACCAGGCAAAACAGTTCACTCTTTACAGTATCGATGAAGATTTCTTCGAAGAATCTATTGCTTAAGTGCGTTAAGCAGCCGTTTTTTGATACTCCTGAGGGTGCATCGATAGCTTATTCCCGATTGAGCTACCAGTTTCCCGGCTATCACAATCCGCAGCGCCACAATCATAGGGTTAACAGTTCCGCGCGTTAGCCTGCAGCGTTGGTTGTTGAAAAGGTAGTTAAATGTGAGGAAGCGCATATAAAGGCGATCTTCATATCTTATTTGAAGTCGGATATCATGATTTTCGGAAACGTTTCCGGCGATGCCGCCGCCTACGCCTTGGTCGAGGAGGACCAGTGAAATCAAGAATTAGTAGAAGTTTTTTGGGATTTTTTATAGCTTTTCTGCTGGTAATGGCAGGTAGCGCTACTCCCTTAGCTCACGCGGGTCCCAATAACCAGGTAATGTACCTGAACTTCAAACCGGATCCCACCGTTCAAAACCCTTTAACTGTTTACCGAGTTGAGTACTGGGCTGATGGGCAGGCAAAGCAAAGTCAAAAGTTCTCCGCCCAGCAACCGGAAGGGTATATCAACACCAATATCTTGGCGCCAGGCGATCCCCTGAACTTTCGGGTGTACCGCACTGACACCACTTCCATACAACCAGGACAGAGCGAAAATCGAGTCTGGGAATCCGCCGTGTATACTGGCGCGAAACCGGGGAACTCGGTTTTCACCAGGTGGGATGCTCGTAGTTTCAGCTATAACCAGGACGGACTGGAACCGGCAGCAGACGGCAAGCTAAAGGTAAGTTTTACCCCCGATCCCAATGTGCCCGCATCGGAATATAACCTGTGGGTATGGACCGAGGGTTCGGGTGGCTACCCCGTGGCTTTCACCGGAAAGGATGGGGCAGGCAACCTAACCGCCGAAGTCACCGTTCCGGCTCCGAATGAAAAAGTTAATTTGATTGTGCGCCGCTCGACTGCGACAAACGACTGGGAGTGGCAAACCTCTGACTTGAAAGATATCCCGGTTCCCGGCGGGATTGATATAAAAACCGATGGCAGCTATCAGCTAAAACCCGCCGAAAATCCCCCTGCCCTCCCTACCGAGGTCACTGTCACTGTTCACTACCTGCGCTCCGACAATAAATATGACAACTGGAATGTGTGGACTTGGCTTCCGGAAACGGAAGGAAAGCAAGCGGATTTCGATGGAAACCATACCGCCACCATTACTCATAAAGACCTAAATGGGATTGAAAAAGTTGGTCTGATTGTGCGCCGTTCGGAACCCGGAAATGAATGGGCAGAGAAAAACACTCCCGACGACCTCTTTGTTACCAAGTTCCCCCAGGGGAAAGCCGAAATCTGGATTGTGCAGGGTGACCCCAAGATCTACTATTCGGAAGCAGAAGTACCTAAACCCGCGTCCACCAGTAATTGCGCGGATCTACATACTTCCCAGTTCAATGAAAAGTACTTTTTCGAGGGCGAGTTAGGGGCTATTTACTCCCCGGAAAAAACCACCTTTAGGGTATGGGCTCCCACTGCCCAAGCAGTCGATTTCGTTAACTATTCCGAGAACGGAAAAGTCACTGCCATGACCAAAGGGGAAAAGGGAACCTGGGAGATTACGCTCGCCGGTGACAAAAAGGGACTGCAGTATCGCTACCGCCTCCATTTTGAGGGCGGAAAAATTAACGAAGCTATCGATCCCTATGCCCGGGCGGTTACCGCCAATGGAACTCGCACCGTGGTGGTTGACCCTGATAAAACCGTGCCCAGCAACTGGGATGGCAAACGGATGCCCGCATTTTCCTCGATGAAGGACGCGATTATTTACGAGGCACACGTACGCGATTTAACCATCGGCCCTGATAACGGCATCACCAACAAGGGCAAATTCTTGGGGCTTACCGAGGCGGGTACCAAAACCAAGGCAGGGAATCTTTCTGGCCTGGATTATCTAAAATCTTTGGGCGTCACCCATGTGCAGTTATTACCGATTTTTGATTTCGGGTCTGTAGATGAGCTGGGCGATCTTTCCTATAACGCCCAATACAACTGGGGATATGATCCTCAAAACTACAACGTTCCCGAAGGCTCGTACGCGACCAAACCGGCGGATCCGACTTCGCGTATTCTGGAACTAAAGTCAATGGTAGAAACCATGCATGCTAACGATATGCGAGTGATTATGGATGTGGTTTATAACCATGTCTACAATCCGGAAACGTCTCCGTTGCAGCAAACTGTCCCTGACTACTATTTCCGGATGGATGCGAACTGTAAGTTCCAAGACGGGACCGGAGTTGGCAATGAAACCGCCTCTGAGCAACTGATGATGCGCAAGTACATTGTTGATTCGGTTACCTATTGGGCAAAGCACTACGATATTGACGGTTTCCGTTTCGATCTTATGGGTATCCATGACGTGGAAACCATGAAAGCGGTACGGGAAGCCCTAAATAAGATCGATCCCTCAATTGTGATTCTGGGCGAAGGCTGGAAGATGGGTAACCATCCCAATGGGGTAGCAGCCGCTAACCAGGAAAACGCGCAAAAGATGCCCGGAATCTCGTTCTTCAATGACCAGTATCGTGACACTGTAAAGGGCGATAACTTCGAGTTGAACCACACCGGATTTATCAGCGGTGCCAACGAAAAGCAACGCTCTTGGGATTTGTTGAACAATATCAAGGGCGCCCAATATGTGCGAGACTACCTGAGTCCGAATCAATCGGTGGTCTATAACGAAGCCCATGACAACTACACCATGTTCGATAAATTGAAAGGCAGTTTGCCGCCAGGTACCTCCGATGGGGAATTAGCTCAGCGGCACGCCCTCGGTACCGGCACCCAGTATCTGGCCAATGGTGCGGTATTCATCCACGCGGGGCAGGAATTCTTACGCACCAAAGCGGGAGATCACAACTCTTATAAGTCTCCCGACTCGGTTAATGTTTTCGATTATGACCGGGCTCAGAAATACGAAAAGGAAGTAAAGTTCTTCCGGGATTTAAACCAGTTCCGTAAGCAATATGGTTTTATACGCCAGGGCAGTTACGAAGCTGTAAACCAGAAGTACACGCATGAAATTATTGCTGGTGAAGAAAGTATTGCTACTAATCATGTGGGTTATACCGTAAAGGATGCTTTCCCGGTGAAAACTAAGAGCGGTAAAGACAGTGCCGATGCGTTCGCGTACGTGAATGCAGACAATCAGGCTTGGGAGGCACCCTTGCCGGCTGGGGAATACGAGGTGATGATTAAGGGGTTGGACGTTTATCAAAAACCGGTAACTCTCACTTCAAACGGTAAAGTTACGGTACCTCCCTTAAGCATTTTGTTGGTGAGGGAGGCACCGGCGCCCGAGCCGGAACCGGAGCCAGAACCAAATCCGGAACCCAATCCAAATCCGAATCCCGATCCAGGGGGAGACCCGAACCCTCAGCCACAACCTGAGCCGGAACCAAATCCGAACCCTCAGCCGAAGCCAGATCCGGGTATAAACCCGCAGCCGAATCCGCAGGGACCTGCTTCTGGCTCGACGCAGCCGACGCACAAACCCTCTGGAAAGGTTAAGGGTTCCGTCCAAAATCGCAGTGCAGAAGAGCTGGTGAAGACGGGAGCCGGTGTGCCCGAGATGGTACTTATCTCGTTGCTGTTAGGGGCTTCGGGGGTTGTGCTGGTTTTCCGCGCTCGCAAACGCGGATAGGCTAGCGCGGTCTTAACCTGCTACTTTGCCTTGTATTTTGCGAGGTATAACGGGGATGGGGTCCGCGTGATTTTCGCGCGAGTACCGCCCGTCGCCCTCTGGAAAACAACAGGTTTTCCTGAAGGGCGCGGGCGGGCTAGGCTGGTTTGTAAAGAAAGCTAGTTTTCCTTTTGGGATTGGGGTGAAGCATGGAGGAACAGTCCGTGCAAGTGGGTGCACCGATTCCCGGGCGCACAGTGAGCCTGCGGCAGGTACCGGATTTGGTGTTCTCCGGCATGATTGTGGGGGCGGGAGTGGCCTTGCGCCCGCTGCCGGGATCGAAAGAGGTGACTGCGGTAGCTCCCATTTCGGGGCGCTTAGTTAAGTTGTTTCCCCACGCCTTTATGATTACCAGTGGGGAACAAACGGTATTGGTACATTTAGGGATTGACACCGTGAAGATGCGGGGGGACGGTTTCACTTGCCACGCCCTCGAAAATGAAATGGTTAAAGCCGGAGAACCCATTACCACTTTCTCGGTGAAACAAATTGAAAAAGCGCGCTACTCGCCGCTATGCCCGGTGGTGGTACTGGATTCCACCCCCTCTGACCTGGAAAATCTCCGCCCGGAAGGCAATCAAGTGGAAGTGGGGGATCTACTGTTCGAAATCAGCGCCGCTCCTGCCGGCGATCCCAGCGAGTGGTGACCCCGATGCCCTGGTTCCCAAAAATAATTAACCAGCGGAGTTCCCCGTTTTAATTCAATGATTTTAATTACTTAGTCATATGGTAGCTGCGCCGAGAGGCTACCATAATAAGGTATAAGTCCGTGCCGATTTATATCGATTAACATTTCAAGTGGAGAGATAGGGATAATGCCAAAAACTATGGAAAGAGTGATCAGTTTCCTGATCGCGCCGCTGCTATTAGTGGGGATGGGGTTACTGGCGGTCGCACAACTGCCAAGCGCTAACGCCGAAGATAGTAACTCCGATAAATCCGTGCGGATCGAAATCCTGCCGGAAATATTTCTCAAACCTGGCGGCAAGGAAGTGTTCGCCAAACCAGAGGAAACTATCGGGGCAGGGCGCTCTCTCAATGTTTACGGTGGACCCCTTCCAGGCCAGGTCTTGGAAGTTTGGAAAAACGTTGCTTTCTACGTCTATGACCAGGGCGGAAAACTAATCGAAACTACCAAGGGTACGGTTGGAGATAACAAGCGCTGGGGAGGCGCGAAATACTTAGGCCCATACCCGCAGGGGAAGGCCTATACCGTAAAGGTAGATCCCTCCACCCTGCCAGCTGGCTATCACTCGTGGTTCACAGCCCAAAAATCTGGGTATCCGGAGGCTACAGGCGGGAAAACTGACATGATGACAGTGCCCCAAGATTCCCAGTCCGCCACTAATGCTGCAGGCAACGTTAACCCGATTGCGGAAACCCGCTTCCACATGGACGTGGTGAACATTGCTTATGCGAAGAACCCGGAAGTAGCCAAGGATCTGTTTACGGTAGATGCGAAGGGAAAGGTCACCGGGCTCAATCCGAAATATAAAGTCGGCAGCGACTATGTGCTCAAGCCCATCGATCAAGATGGAAAGGTGCTACTGCCTACCTCAGCAGAAGCAGATAAACTTGCTGCCGAAGGTTACATGCCTAGCCAATATTATTTCTACTACAAGGACAAGGCCGCTCCGATCTCCGCGCTGAAATTCCATGAAGGTTTTAGTTATTTGCGGTACTGGGAGGGAGTTGACCAGGTAAATACTAAGGCTAAATTTAAGTCTTCCAGTGTCTTTACGGTGATGTTGGATCAAAAGATTCCGGCAGTTACCTTCTATAAGGGCGCGCCTCAAGAAGGTAAGGATCCCGAAGTTTTGGCTACCCAGCAGGTCTATTACCGACATTCCCTTGCCGGAAACTGCCTAAGTGATGGCAAGACTTGCCTACCGAAGAAGCTTCCCGCCGCTCCGGCAGCTCCGGCAGGGCAGGTGTTCAAAGAATGGAATACCAAGGCAGATGGCAGCGGACAATCTTTCAACGCCGAGACTGTAGTTATGGCGGATATGGCGGTCTACCCCGTGTATGGCCAGAACACCCCACCCGTCTTAGAGGTCAAAGATGCCACTATTACCGCTGGTGATGAGCTGGATTTACGTTCCCTTATTACCAAGGCTTTTGATGAAGAGGACGGAGCTGACCTCGCCGGTAAGGTAGAGATTGAAAAAGGCAACTTTGATCCGGCTAAACCGGGCACCTACGAAGTTAAGTTCACCTTGACCGATATGAATGGGGAAAGCATATCTGCCACCGCGAAAATAACTGTGGAGGAAGAGTCCGCGCCGAATCAACCAGATAAACAGGACAAGCCGGGCAAACAGGAGAATTCAAAATCCTCGTCCCGCGGTGACAAGCAGCAGATGCCATCAACTGGAGCAGCAGGAAGTAGTGCTTTAGGCATCGCTTTAGTTTGCCTCTTAGCAGGTATGGCTGCCACTAGCAGAGCGCGGGTGAGTCGGAAACGATAAACCAGGCTCACGCTACTAGCCTCCTCCCTACGGAAACTGGGGGAGGGAAGAGAGTCCCATAGACAGAGAGTGGGGGCGGATTCCTTTGGAATCCGCCCCCACTTTTGTTCCCCATCTCAAGCAAATAAGGAGATATCAATACGCTCAATCCTTATTGCTGATATTAACTTTAAGGTACGTTCCTGGAAGGGAATATAAATGAACCTGGAAGTAGCCTCTACGTTTGGTAAAGACTGCAGTTCAAAACGGTTCCTGAAGGATTTCTCTATTTTTCCCAAGAAGTTTATGGAAACTAAAATCCCTGGTAGTGGCAATAAAATGTAAGTTATTGCTTGTTAACTTAGTGATCTGCAGGTGGCACTAGGCGACTAACCCAAGCGGCTATCTGGTCACGTAGAAAATCAACTTTTTCCGCATTCGCGAAACTGCCATCAGGTTTGCGGTAGTTGGCAGGAAGTTGTCCGTAAAGGCTGAGCTTTTCTAAGAACAGTAATTCACAATTGGGAGGTAGCAAAGCCTGGGGATCCTCAAGCAGGGGCGCAAACCATTGGGAAGCCAAGGTTTGAGGGTCAACTACAAATAAAGCCGGTAACGCAATATCGTGCAGTAACTTCTCAGTGTCGACCATGGTTAGTTCCGCCAAGGTGCGTTTGCCGATTACATAATAAGGACGACTCGCACCTTGGTCATTGGGAATCCGAGTATGCCCCACCCGCTCTAATTCCGCTAGTTGGGACGAAGAAAACACGTCCTCCCAAGGAACCTCGGCGGGGCCGAGAATTGGGGCGGTTAACACTAGCGCCTGTACCTTATCTGGCACGGCACGTAACGCTACCAAGGCACCCGACCCATCTGCATGCAGCACCTGTTGGTCAAAACCACGTTCAGACAGCCAGCCGCAAGCTGCCTTTAGGTCCTCGATCTGATTCTCCAAACTGATCACATCATCCGAGCTATTTCCGCAGCCCGAAAAATCTAATTGCAAAGTGCTATACCCTGCGGCGCGATAGGATTTTGCGAAGGCATCAAACCATCCTAAACCGTGCCGATCAAGCAAAAATGAGTGCGCGAAAATCACTGCGCGGTTACTGGCGTCCACTGGAACTACAAAGTCGGCCGCCAATGTTACCCCCCGAGAAGTGGGGATGCTGATTTCACTCATATATCCACAGTAAACGGTGAGGCATAAAAAATGTTGTGAAAAAATACAAAAAACACTTAAGGAAAACTTTTACTATTTTCGCATAAGACCCCGGTAGATCCGTGAGATAGAATAGCTAACAGTTGTTCTTATCGACGTGAAAGGTGTTGACCGTGGGGAAAAAACTATTGACCGTCCTCGGCATTGGTGCTGGTATTGCGCTAGTTCGCCGCGAAATTCGTGAAAATCCTGAGGGTGGAGTAGCTAAAACCGTTAACGCGGTGACTTCCAATCCTCAGGTGCGCCGGGCAGGAGATGCCACCAAACAAAAAGCTTCCGAGCTTTTTCGTCGTCAAGGGGAAGCTGTTACCGACAAGGTTGCGGATGCAGTCAAAGAACGAATCTTTGGAGTAACGCCGGCTAGTAAATCGGAACCAGAATTTGTAGATGTAGAGATTGAGGAAATAACCGTTGAAGGGCCGGATTCCCGACTCTAAAATGACTGACCCAGTTGTTAATAGTGCAGATACTGATCCAAGCAAAGTATCTCCAGTTTCTAAAAAACAACTGCGGCGGTGGCGCAAATACCTCGCGGAAGAACGTCTAGAGGCTGATACTTACCGTTACCTAGCACGACGGCGGAGCGGAGATGAACGGGAAGTTCTCCAAGAATTATCAATCGCCGAAGAACGCCACGAGCAGTATTGGTTAAATCTATTGGGGGAGGATGCGCTTCCTACCCCTCGGGCAAGTCTGCGTTCGCGTCTCCTCAATTTTTTCACTCGGATTTTCGGGACCATCTTTATGTTGGCGATGATGCAGCGGGCAGAGCAACGTCACGACTATGAGGCTGACCTGGATGTCCCCAAGGAAATGGTGGCGGATGAGAAAATTCATTCCGAGGTAGTGCGAGGCTTAGCAGCCCGTCAGCGTGCCACGATTTCGGGTAGTTTCCGAGCTGCGGTTTTTGGTATCAACGATGGTTTGGTATCTACCTGCGCTCTCATTTTAGGAATTTTTGGTACCGGAGTTTCCAAAACCACCATTATTGCCACTGGGCTTGCCGGTCTGCTTTCGGGAGCGCTGTCGATGGGGGCAGGGGAATATGTGTCTGTGCGTTCCCAAACTGAGCTTTTGGCTTCTTCTTCACCAGATCCTGAGTCCGAACACGCCATCGATAAATTGAATATGAATGAAAACGAATTGGCTTTAGTGTTTCGGGCGCGTGGAGACGATGCCGAAACTGCAGACCGAAAGGCTGCTGCCGCTTTTTCCAAGATTAGAAAAGGTGGACATGCCTACTTAGACTCGAATAGTCAGGAATACGAAGAAATCGGTACCGGTATGAAAGCAGCGATTTCTTCATTTACTTTTTTCGCTATCGGAGCTTTCATTCCGCTTTTTCCGTTTTTGCTGCCGCTCTCGCCCCTGCAAGGTGCGGTAGTGGCCGTGGTTTTAGTAGGTTTGGCGCTAGTTATTGTGGGCGGAATCGTGGGGCTGTTGTCGGGAGTGAATCCGGCTCCGAAAGCGCTGCGACAACTCTTGATTGGGTATGGAGCCGCGGGAGCCACCTACCTGTTGGGGTTAGGGATCGGCACCCAGCTTTAGCTAGCTTAAATCCCGCTGCCGGTAGCTGGAGTGTTAGCCGAATTCTCCCGGGAGTCGGGGGTCTTCAGGGTATCTGTTCCTCTCACTACTCAAGTTATCGCCACCCTTAGTATTTCGACCATTATTTTTATCGCGCCACCGTAAAATCTGCCGCAGCTGACGGGGAGTGAGAGTGATCCTGATATCCGGAGCCTCGGGAAGCACCCAGCCTCGCCACTGGGATAAAAGCACAAATACCAGGGCGGTAATAATCGAAAGCGCCATGCCTAGTACTGGCATCCCAAGTTTGAAGAAAACCACCATTATTACTGCGGAGGTCGCAGCGGGAGTGGCATAAAGGTTAGCGCCTCCAAAAATCTTAGGGATTTTTCCCACCATCACATCCCGGATGATACTGCCCCCTACAGCTGTGGTTAGTCCCATCATTAGTGCAGGCAGTATTCCTAGTCCGAGGGCGAGAGTTTTTTGGGCGCCTGTGGCCGCCCAGCATCCTAGGCAGAGGGCGTCGGCTACAGTTATCAGCCGGTTTGTCCATTTTGATTCTAGACGCCAAAAAAACGCCACGGCTGCACCCAGGAGGGCACCCCCTGGATAAAAAGGATCCGTGAATGCCACCGGAATTTGTTGTAGCAGTACGTCCCGAGTCATCCCGCCCCCTAGTGCGGAGATAACCGCGAGGGTAGCGAATCCGACTGCATCGAAATGGCGTTCTCGAGCAAGTTTTGCTCCAATTATCGCGGCACAAAACACTCCGGTCACATCTACTGCTCGGAATGCGAGCTCGAGGACTTCGGGGCCAAAAGAACTTGTGGGCATACCTATATTTTTGTCTTTTTCCCCCTAGTTTTTCCACTCCTGGATTAGTCCTGCGGATGTCCCCCTAGCAGCTAGTCCATCTCCTTCTTAGGGAGCAGGTTTTATCGCAACCCCAGGTTTCCCTCTATGTTGAGGTACGCATATGCATACGAGAGCGCTTTTATCGGAGTTTGGGCAGGGCGGTTAGTAGGCGCGATGGTGAGGGGAAAGAGTGTGTGCGAAAAACTAAATACCGCAGGGGGAGATTTTATCCGAGTGGGTGCGGTGGGCACGTAGGGGTGGGTTTTATCCGAGCAGGCGCGGTGGGCATAAGAATTCGGAAAATTCTTGGGCATTTTTCGAATTCTTGGGCAGGAGGAAAAACCCACCTCTGCGCGCCGAAACAATCGGGGTTTTTACCGAGCCAGACCCGGACATGGAGTGCTGTTACCGAGCAGGATCCGGGTTGATTGCGGCATCAATTTTACGCTTAGAAGGCAACCCTGCCAGGAGCAATATTCCAGCTAGCGACAAAATGGTATAGAACCAGAAGAGGCGAGTAAATCCTTCGTTTAACCCCATCTGGAATGCGGTCTCTATCTGCTCGCGATGGGACTCAATATCTTTTAGATATTTAGCTCGCATTTGTTCCACACTTGGAGGCACCGTTCCCATCTGGGCTTTTATCTTGGCTTCTTGTTGATCAAACATATAGTTCGCTATGTCTTTACTGCGATCTACTATGTTGGTAACATCGGCGGTTTTAATTTTGTCTTGCAGAGGAGCAGGCATATCGGACATCTTGAATCCCATATCTGCTTTCGTCTTGGGGGCGTCTGTTTTAGGACTGGGCTTTTGCTCCGGAACATTTGTTTGCGCGTTAGGAGGCATGGTCTGCCTCTCTGCTTGCCCTTGTGGAGGCATTACTGCGGGCATCTTTCCGTCAGCTTCAGGTGCCTCCGCCGTCATGGCGGGCATTGCCGGCATTTCCATCGCGGGCATCGCGTCCATGATTTTACCGGAAAGCCCTCCCATCGCGGTGGCGAGCAACCCTACTAAGATCGCGGGAGCCAAAGTGGTGCCCAGTGAGCGAATCAAAGACAGTGTTGCTTGTCCGGAATTAGCATCAGACTCGGGAATCAAATGCAAGATTAGGTAGGTTAACGGCGCGCCCATCAAGAACCCTAGTCCTAGTCCCATCACAAAAATGGAAACTGAGTTAGAAAGGATACCTGGGTGGGCGCTTGCCCAATAAATCAGCATAAATCCGGCGATCGTGGAGATCACTACGCCAACTCCTAGAACTGCGCGAGGACCGAAACGGTCAGTTAGCCGTCCACTTAAAGGCGCGCCGACTGCCGAGGCCACGCCAATAATAATCGTGGGGTAACCACCGGCTCCTGAGGGTAGACGCATGCAATTTTCGGCGAATTGGGGGATGAACATGACGGTCATCATTAAGATGCCAGACACTGCCCCAAACATTAGGGTGCAGCCTACGTTGATCGTACCGAAATACTTGAAATCGATGAGGGGATCGCGGGCGCGTTTTTCTGCCACCCAAAATACTGGCAGTAAGATTACGAAAAGCAGTAATCCCACCCAGACGTCACGATTCTGGATCGACTTGCTAATGTTGGTGAAGTCGAGATTCTGAAAAGCCCACAGTAGGGCAGTAATCATTATTACCAGGATAAATACGCCTGGTACGTCTAGTTTTCGATCTGAACTTTGATTCTCTTGCGGCAGTGACCAAATTCCGAGGGCGACTACGATTACAGCAATCGGAACATTAATGTAGAAGATCCATTGCCAGTTTTCTTGTCCGGCGATATCCAAAACTAAAGAACCTGCGGAACCACCGAATACTGAGGCGACGCCGTACACCATGCCGACCAGCCCCAGAGCCATTCCTCGTTTGGAAGGAGGAACAATGGTTCCTACTGCGGCCGTTGCCACCGGCATCATCCCGCCGCCTCCGATTGCTTGGATCGCGCGGGAAGCGAGCAGCAATCCTAGAGAGGAGAAGTCTTGTGCTAGTCCGCATCCTAGGGAGCCAAGCCCAAATAGTCCGATAGCCAGCACGTATACTGGTTTACGGCCAATTATGTCCGCGATTTTTCCGATTACTGGAATCGCTGCCGCATAGGCGAGGGTGTAAATAGTAAATACCCAAACCCCGACTTTGTCATCGACTCCGAGTCCGTTTTGAATAACTGTACGCGCCGGGTTTACGATCCCCATATCTAGGGCGCCCATGCCGATTCCTGCTAAGTAGAGGACGAGGACGAGCTTCCAGCGCTTAGGAGCGGTAAAGTCGGCCGGTGCGTCCTCGTCTTTCCCCTTGGCTGTTTCAGAGGGTTTTTTCGGTTCTGTTGTTACCTCGGTTTTCGAGGAATTAAGTTCGGTGCTCATGTTAATCCTTCACTTAGCCAGTGGTTGTTGGCGAGACTCTTAAACTTCTAGGTGGTGGGAGGTGTCTACGGATTCCACGAACTCGCGCAGCATTTCGGTAAAGATGGTTAATTCTTTCTGACTGCGTTCGGCAAATAAGCCGCTGAGACCAGCCTCCATAGGGGCAGTAAAGTCGTGTCCGATTTTCCCGCCTAGTTCCGAGATACGCAGTATGGTTTTACGGCGGTCGTTATCGCTGGTTTCGCGATTTACGTATCCAGAATCGACTAGCCGATCAGTCAAGTAGCTGACTGCCGCGCGAGTAATGTGTAGTTGCTGCGCTAATTCTGAGGGGGAGAGGGGAGTCCCTGCCAGTTCAGCTTGCCAGATTTGTAGTAGCGCTTCCCCGTCTTTTCCGTGTAGTCCCATTTTTGAGGAATACCGGTTAATCAGGTCATTTGAAGCAAACACCATTCTGTGCAGTTCGTACAGGAGTTGGTCGATAAGCTTCTCGCGCCTCTTGGCAGATGTCGCAGCATTATTCATGTAGTTAAGTATATTAACAATTAAAAAACTTAAGCAACCCGGATTAAGGTTTTATACCCCTTGCACGACTTGATCCCGCAGGGATCCCTCGGTTAGGGAGTCACCGATATCGGGATTAATGCCCAGAGGAGCCGGTTTTATCCGAGTGGGTGCGGCGGACATAAGAATTTGGGAAATACCTGGGGTATTTCCCAAATTCTTGGGCGGGAGGAAAAACCGGCTCCTTTGGGTACGGCTGTAGCACGCGCGTAACAGCGATTTAACCAGCAGGTATATAAATTCGCCGGGGTAGGCTTTATCCGAGTAGGTGCGGTGGGTGTGCGAGCCGCGGCCGGTAAAAGATA
>QWCK01003800.1_pt1 | contig 15913 bp, 17 predicted proteins | sample 1972571 | NCBI WGS metagenome assembly QWCK01 (sample SAMN09866710, study PRJNA288562) | Human gut metagenome isolate term2_stool, whole genome shotgun sequencing... | isolation source: gut | host: Homo sapiens | place: USA: California
TGCACGAGTAAGAAAATTCAAAGCATGGAATGCTGCCGGTAACAGCCCCTTATAGGGGCAGAACAAACCACCGGCTAAGCCGGTGGTTATGATTAACTACTCTTTTATTTTATATAGTCCAATCTTTCTAAAACTAGCTTATATCCATCTGCTCCATAATTTAAGGCACGGTTAATCCGACTGATGGTTGCTGTGCTGGCACCTGTTTCCTGTTCAATATCATGGTAGGTTTTTTTAGATACCAAGAGTTTTACAACCTCTAACCTTTGGGCTATGGATTGTAGTTCCTTTACTGTGCAGATGTCTTCAAAAAACCGATAGCATTCTTCCTTATTTTTTAAACTTAGAATTGCATCAAAAAGAGCATCTGTATTTTCCGATTTTATTTTTGATTGATATGCCATATTCACTCCTTAAAATAGTCCTGTAATTGTTCCATCTTTGTCTATATCCATATGGTTGGCTGCTGGATCCTTGGATAAACCGGGCATGGTCATAATATCTCCAGTTTTTGCCACAATAAAGTTGGCCCCGGTTTCAGCAATGAGTTCACGAACAGTTAGGTTAAAACCTGTTGGAGCTCCTAATTTGTTAGGGTCATCAGAGAAAGAATATTGGGTCTTTGCCACACAAACTGGTAGGTGGTCCAGACCTTCCTTACGAATTCTTTCCATTTGTCTTTTAGCCTGGTCTGAGTAAATTACATCCTTGGCCCCATAGATTTCTTTTGCTAGGCAAAGTAGTTTTTCTTCCAGGTCCATTTCTTCCCTTAAAAGGGGTTGAAAGTTTGACTCCTTATCCAGGGCTTCCAAGACTCTGTCTGCCAAGTCTAAGGCTCCTTGGCCTCCTTGGGCAAAGCAAGTAGATCTAGCGTAGGCAACGCCTTCTTCTTTCAATATATTTTCCAAAGTTTCTAATTCTTTTTCTGTATCTGTTGGGAAGGTATTAATACAAACAACCAAGGGAAGTTGATATTTCTTTAAATTGCTTATGTGCCGTTTTAAATTAACGACCCCATCTTTTAAGGCTTGGATGTTTTCTTGGCCTAAGTCAGATTTTGCTAAACCTCCATTGTATTTTAAAGCTCGAATTGTAGCTACAAGAACTACACAATCAGGTTTTAAGCCTCCAACAGGACATTTGATATCTAGAAACTTTTCAGCACCTAGGTCTGCACCAAAACCTGCCTCTGTAACAGTAATGTCTGCCAGTTTTAAGGCTGTTTTTGTTGCAATTAAAGAGTTGCAACCATGGGCTATATTGGCAAAGGGGCCTCCATGAATAATGGCTGGTGTATTTTCAATAGTTTGAACCAGGTTAGGCAAAAGGGCATCCTTCATCAACATAGCCACTGCACCTTGGACTTTTAAGTCCGCAACAGTAACCGGTTGGTCATCCACTGTATAGGCCACTGTAATTTTAGCCACTTTTTCCTTAAAGTCCATTAAATCATGGGATAGGCACAAGATGGCCATAATTTCAGATGCAACGGTAATATCAAAGCCGTCTTCTCTTGGGAAGCCATTTTTTTCTGATCCAAGACCTACAACAATTTGTCTTAAGGCCCGGTCATTCATATCCATGACTCTTTTCCAAATAATTTTTCTCAAGTCAATATTTAGAGCATTGCCTTGGTGGATATGGTTATCAATACTTGCGGAAATTAAGTTGTGGGCACTGGTGATGGCATGGAAGTCTCCAGTGAAGTGGAGGTTGATGTTTTCCATGGGTAAAACTTGAGCATAGCCCCCACCACAGGCTCCTCCCTTGATGCCAAAAACTGGTCCCAAGCTGGGTTCTCTTAAGGCTGTGATGGCTTTCTTCCCTCTTTGAGAAAGGGCCATGGCAAGACCAATATTTGTAGTAGTTTTTCCTTCTCCAGCTGGAGTTGGGTTAATGGCCGTTACAAGGACCAGTTTTCCATCCTCTTTTTCTTGGCATTGGTCTAAAGTTTCTTTGGATATCTTGGCCATATGCTTGCCGTATTCAATTAAAGAATCTCTTGTTAAGCCTAGTCCCTTAGCAATATCTTCAATATTTTCTAGTTGAGCTTCTCTTGCGATTTCAACGTCGGTTTTCAATGACTTCCCCCCTTTTTGGAAAATAAATTATAATTCTTTATTCATTTCGTCAACTTCAGCTGCTAATTCTTCCTTATAGGCCTTTAATTTTTCTCTTAGGCTCTTGTCAGCCACCGCTAAAATCTCTGTAGCTAAAATTCCTGCATTCTTGCCACCATTAATAGCGACTGTTGCTACGGGAACCCCTGTTGGCATTTGTACTGTAGCTAAAAGAGCATCTAGACCTTCCACTGAGCTTGAAACAGGTACCCCAATAACTGGTAAAGTTGTATAAGCAGCTAAGACTCCTGACAAGTGAGCAGCTTTTCCGGCAATTCCTATAATAACACCATAGCCTCCTTCTTCAGCTTTTGATGCAAACTCACTGGCTGCATAAGGAGTTCTATGGGCTGAAATAACTTTAGTGTCATAGTCCACACCAAACTTATCCAGCATCTTTTGCACCCCTTCAGCAATTTTACGATCTGAAATACTACCCATTATAATTGCTACTTTCATCTCTTTACCTCCTGATTCAATTTTTTGTTTTTATCTATTTACTATACTAACAACGGGAAGTTTTCCTGTCAAGAAAACACTTTTGAATAATAAAATCGCAAGACTCATAAAGGACTGTTCTTTTCTCCTTAAATAGGTCCTGTAACTTTTCCAAGACATACTTTTCGCTGTCATAGTGTCCAATATCAATTAGGCAAAAATTCTTTTCATAGGCATCTTGTCCATCATGGTATTTGACATCTCCGGTAATTAAAAGGTCGGCGCCTGCTTGGATGGCCGTATCTAAAAATTCTGCCCCACTACCTCCCAGGATGGCAATTTTTTCCAAGGATTGAGGAAGCCTTCCATAGATAATAGGATCTCGGTATTGGACCAGGTCTTCCAAGCTAGCTAAAAGATCCTCCATGGTCTTAAATTGTCCTTTAGCCAAATAACCTAAATTTCTTCCTTGGTCATCCAGGTAAAGAGGTTCCAGGTCTTTGAGACCTAACTTTTCAGCTAGGGCATCATTCACTCCATTCTCTGTTCGATCTAGGTTTGTATGGGCCGATAAAATCGATATTTTTTCTTTTAGAGCTTGGTAAATTAAATTGGACTTATAGTCCTCAATATCAATTCTTTGTAGACCCTTAAAGAACATAGGATGGTGAGAAACAATCACATTACAGTTCTGATTTATAGCTTCTTCTAAGACCTTATCTGTTACATCTAGGCAAAATAAAATTCCCCGAACTTTTTCTTGAGGAAAATAGATCTGGGGTCCTATTGGATCCCAATCCTCTGCCAAATTTTCCGGAGCAAATTCACATAGAACTTGGTAGACCTCTTTAACAAAACTCATCCAACCACTCCCTTAATTTCAATACTTTCTTTTCCACTTCTGCTAACTTTTCCTCTTGCCTCGAGGAATCTTGAGCCTTTTTTATATGGCTCGATAGATTTTCTAGACGCTTCATTTCATGAGCCAGCCAAGCTTTTTTTATAGGACTCTTTTCTTCTAAAAAGGCCCTATAGGGATCTTGATTTTCCTCACATAAATCAGGATTATAAAAGACTTTAAAAATATGATAATACTTTCCTCGTTCATAGGCCATATCTTCCTTTTCGATATAAAAGCCTAATCCCTGCAAATTTTCTCTTAAAAAGTCAACAGCCTGCATGGGCTGAAGAATTAAGTATTGACAGGATTTTGCAATCTCCAGTCCCTCCTGGAGGATGGTGTAAATCAAGTTTCCTCCCATGCCTGCTATGACAATGGCCTGGCACTCTCCTGGATTTAAGAGGGCTAGGCCATCACCCAAACGACATTGAACTTTTTTGCTCCCCCAGGAGCTACAAAGGGCCTTGGCCTTTTCCAAAGAAGGGGCAGAAATATCTGTAGCAATGGCAAACTTTGCCTTTTTTTCTTTCAGAAAAGTATAAGGCACGAACCCATGGTCCGTGCCAATATCTGCCATTGTGTCAACTGGATCCGATAAGGATAGGATTTTTTCTAGTCTCTCCATTATTCCAAGTAGTCCTTTAATTTTTTGCTCCGACTTGGATGTCTCAACTTTCTCAAGGCCTTGGCTTCAATTTGTCGAATCCTTTCTCGGGTTACATCAAATTCCTTACCCACTTCTTCCAGGGTTCTTGCCCGACCATCTTCCAGACCAAAGCGTAGGGTTAAGACCTTCTTTTCCCTTTCTGTTAGGGTGGTTAAGACCGTATCTAACTGTTCTTTTAAGAGGGTAAACGTAGCGGCATCTACAGGGGAGAGAACTTCATCATCTGGAATAAAATCTCCTAGGTGGGAATCTTCCTCTTCCCCAATTGGAGTTTCAAGACTGACAGGTTCTTGGGCAATTTTTTGGATTTCCCGAACCTTTTCCACATCTAAATTCATTTCTTGGGCAATTTCTTCCGGAGAGGGATCTCGCCCCAAGTCTTGAACCAATTGTCTTTGGACACGAACAAGCTTGTTGATGGTTTCTACCATATGGACAGGAATCCGGATTGTCCTAGCTTGGTCCGCAATAGCCCTTGTAATGGCTTGACGAATCCACCAAGTGGCATAGGTTGAAAATTTAAAGCCCTTGGTATAGTCAAATTTTTCAACAGCCTTCATAAGGCCCAGGTTTCCTTCTTGAATCAAATCAAGAAAACTCATCCCCCGGCCTACATAACGCTTGGCAATGCTGACAACCAAACGAAGATTTGCTTCAGCTAATTCTTGCTTGGCCAGTTCATCGCCATTTTCCATTCTCTTGGCAATAGCCACTTCTTCATCAGCGGTTAAAAGAGAAATTTTTCCAATCTCCTTTAAATACATACGAACAGGATCGTCTACACTAACTCCCTTAGGAACAGACAAGTCATCTTCCTTATCTTTTTTGTCTTCACCTGTTTTTTCTTCCTTGTCTTCATCACCAATTAAGTCAATTCCCTGGTCTTCAAAGTTTTGATAGAGGTCATCTATTTCATCGCTATCTAGTTCTTCACATTGGTCAAGAGCTTGGGCAATGGTTTCATAGCTTAACTTTCCATCTTTCTTACCTTTTTTCATTAACTGGTCGATAATGATCCCTCTTGAGTTTTCGGGTTTATTCGTTAGTTCTGCTTTCATATCGATCCCCCTCTAAAATCTGCTTATTTATTTCATTAAATTCTTGAATTAAGTTTGAAAGATCCCGGCTGCTGTCAGTCTCGGCATCATCAATATCTTGAATTAGTTCTTGTCTTCTCTTCTTTAAATAGTTTATCTTTAATTTACGCAGGGCTTCTTCAGCAATTTGGTCATTCATGGTCGGGTTAATTTCCAAATTCTTTAAAAAGTAACCTTCTTCCCTGGATAAATAATTCTTTTCGACCCACCGGTTCGCAGCCTCTTCTATGTCAAGAGGGAACTCCAAGTTTTCCCAGCCTTTTAGGTCTTCAAAGGCCCGTTCATAACCTGTATTATTCCAAAATATTTTTCTTTTTTGAAAGTCATCAAAAAGATTCTTATCCATTAAAAGAATCCGCATCAGGTTTCTTTGGTTGATGTTATTGCCAATATCTGCTTCTGGTCTGGTTTGAATTGTAGGTGTTTTTTCTACAAAACTCTTCCTGGACTGACCAGATTCAATTTCCATCTTTAAGCTTTCGCGACTGATCTGATAGTTTCTGGCAACCTGGTCAATATAGATATCTCTTTCTACAGGGCTTTGAATCCCTCTTAAAAGTTTAGAAACCTCTTTTAAAAAACCTATTTTACCTTCTGCTGAGTCTAATGTAAAGTTTTTTTTCAAATCCTCAATAAGGTATTCAATGGCATCCTTGGCTCTTTTTACTTCCAATTCAAAGGCATCTGGCCCATAGGTCTTGATAAAATCATCAGGATCCATTCCATCCTTAAGACAGATAACCTTTGCCTTAATCCCCACCGAAAAAAGGATATTGATTGCTCGTTTTGTCGCCCGAATTCCGGCTTCGTCCCCATCATAGCAGACGAAAACTTCCTGGCCATATTTTTTTAGCAATTGTCCTTGGTCTTTGGTCAAGGCTGTTCCCAGGCTGGCTACAGCATCATAAATCCCTTGGCTTCCCAAGGCAATAACATCCATGTAGCCCTCAACAAGAATAATCCGGTCACGGTTCTTTTTTTGTTGGATAATATTTAGACCATAAAGGTTTTTCCCCTTGTGAAAAATTGGGGTATCCCTGGAATTTAAATATTTAGGCCCATAATCACTGTTAAACTGTCTCCCTCCAAAGCCGATGACCCGGCCCCTGGAATTGATAATAGGAAAAATGATCCGATTTTTAAAGCGGTCAGATGCCTCCCCGCTGGTTTGATTGATAAAAACTAAGTTACAGTCTTCAATCTCATTTAACTTATACCCCAAAGAGAGTAAATGTTCACACAAATCTTTTTTTCTCAAGGGAGCGTAACCCAATCCATACTTTAAGATAATTTCTCTTCCCACTCCTCGGTTTTCCAAGTAAAGTAAGGGGCCCTTTTCCCTGGATAAGTTTTTCATGTAAAAGAAGGCAGCTTCTCGATTGATTTGATATAACTTTTCTAAGTACTTTTTCTTGGCTTGGTCCAATTTATTCTCTTCTTTTAACTGGACTCCATACCTCTTGGCCAGCTCCTCTACTGAATCCACAAAGCTCATATGGTTGTGTTCCATCATAAAGCTAAAAATGTCCCCTGTAGCATGGCAGCCAAAACAATAATAATAACCTTCTCTTTCGCGAACGTGAAAAGAAGGTGTTTTTTCATTATGAAAAGGGCACAGGCCTACATAGCCTGAGCCTGTTTTTTTTAACTGGACATACTGTCCGATAAAATCAACAATATTTGCCCGGTCCTTTATTTCATTTAATACATCATCATCAATTCGATAAGACATTTTTATCCCTTCCAATGTTTTGGCATAAATAATTCCGTCCAACATTGCATGGCAAATCGATCCGTCATTCCGGCGATATAATCACATACTTGGTCCGCACGAGAGTCTTGTCTATCCTTGTATAAGGCAATATGCTCTTGGGGGAGGTCTTCTTCCATATAATAGTTATATAGGTCTCCAATAACTTTTTTAATCTTATCTTCGTCTCCCTTGGCCTTGGGGTTCAAATAAACTCGTTTAAACATAAAACTTCGAAGGCCCATCATTTCTTGGTAGATGTCTTCTATCATGCCCACTTGACCATTTTGATCAAAATAATCCAAAATCCCCTGGATAAGACTTGTAATCCGCTGACTTTTTGTTTCACCTAGATACTTCCGACTGGACTTGGGCAAGTCGTCTTGGTCAATAATTCCTGCCCGAAGAGCATCTTCAATATCGTGATTAATATAGGCAATCCGATCGGCAAACTTGATAATTTTCCCTTCCGGAGTCTTAGCCACTTGGTCCCCCGAATGGTTGACAATACCATCTCTGACTTCTAACGTTAGGTTCAGTCCTTGCCGATTCTCACTATGTTCAAGAAAATCTACAACTCTTAGGCTTTGTTGGTTATGCTTAAATCCCCCAGGATGGATTTCATTTAGGACCTTTTCTCCACTATGACCAAAGGGGGTGTGACCTAAATCGTGTCCCAGGGCCATAGCTTCCGTTAAATCTTCATTTAAGGCTAGGGTTCTAGCAATGGTTCTGGCAATTTGTGATACCTCTAGGGTATGGGTCAGTCGAGTCCTATAATGGTCTTGCTCAGGGGCTATAAAAACTTGAGTCTTGTGTTTCAAGCGTCGAAAACTTTTGGAGTGGAGGATTCTGTCTCGATCTCTTTGAAAGTCTGTCCTCCAATGACAGGGTTCTTCCGTCCTTAAACGACCTTGACTTTTTTTTGCAAGACTTGCTTGGTCACAAAGAATCTCTTCTTCTAATGCCTCTAAGGCAAGACGATCTCTTAGCATAATTCACCTCATATTTCAGGATGATTAATATATTCCAAAATTAACTCAGCAGTTTCTTCTATGGCCTTATGGGTTACATCAATAATGGGACAGCCAATTTCTTTCATAACCCGGGTAGAATAGTCTATTTCTTCCTGGATTCTCTTAAGGTCGGCATACTTGGTGGAAGAGTGAAGGCCTAAAGACTTCAAGCGCTCCTCCCGAATAGAAAAAATCTTATCTGACCCAGCAATAAGACCTACAATTTGCTTGGGATCTTTTTTATAAACCTCCGCTGGTACTGGTACTTCTGGAACCAAGGGAACATTACATACTTTGATTAATTTATGGGCCAGGTACATAGACAAGGGAGTTTTTGATGTTCTTGAGATCCCAAGAATCAAGAGGTCTGAATCCATAATTCCCCTAGGATCTTTTCCATCGTCATATTTTACAGCAAATTCAATGGCTTCTACCTTTTTAAAGTAGTTTTCGTCCAGACGGCGAATTAGGCCAGGTTCCCTAAGAGGTGCATAGCCTAGGGCTTGTTCTAGAGCCTTCATGGGAGGGCCCATGACATCCACTGTGGGAATATTTAACTCTTTTGTCCTGTTTTCAATGTACTTTCTAGTGTTTTCTTCTACATTTGTATAAATTAGGACCTTCTTTTCTCTCGTAATCATATCTTCAAAAACAGGCTCAATAGCTTCTATAGAGTTATGATAAGGAAATCTTAAAATTTCATAATCCGAAGCTTCAAATTGCTTGGCTGCTGCCTTGGCGATTAATTCTCCAGTTTCTCCAATGGAGTCTGAAATTACATAAATCATTAATGGATTGTCTTTCATGCTCTCTCCCTTAATCATTTCCTAGCATTTCTACAAATAGTTTTGCAATATTGGTTTTAGTATAGCGTCCCACGACAAGATAACCATCCTCTTTTTTTGTCACAACGGGAATGGCATCAATGTCGTGCTCTACAATAAGTTTTGTTGCCTCTAGTACCGAGGCATCCTTATCAACCTTTATAATCTTCGGCTCTCTTGTCATCAAAACCCCTACGGGAGTTGTTTGAGTTTGCCCTCCCAGAAAAGACCTCAAGAGGTCTTTTCTGGAAACAACCCCAGTTAATAGGCCTTCGTTTGTAACAAACAAGGTTCCAACATCTTCTAAAAATAAAGATACTATGGCATCGTAAATGGACGTTTGTTCATCAACCAGGGTCGGCAGGCTCATCACTTCTTCTACGGACATGCTTAAAGATTCTTTCCGTTGACTTATAGACTCATGGTGCCCTAGATAATAGTAGCCTACTTTGGGCCTTGCTCCTAGAACTTCCACCATGGTTAAAAGGGTAAAGTCCGGTCTAAGGGTTGCACGAGACAAATTTAGTTTGCTTGCTATTTTCTCTCCCGTAATAGGTTGGTAGTCCTTTACGATATCGATAATTTCTTTCTGCCTCGCTGTAAATTTCATGGAATCATCCTATTCTAAAACTAATTGGTTGATATCAAGAATCCCCTTAACTTCTTCATAAATATTGTGGAGCATACTCAAACGGTTAGAGGACAAGATTGGGTCTTCTGTTAGAACCATAACTTGGTCAAAATAATCATGAATGCTATCTGTTAGTTCATTCAAGCTTTGCATCTTGGCTAGGTAGTCTGAAGGTTCAATTTCCTCATCGATTTTTGCCTTAACCCTTGTAAAGTCTTCATACAATTTCTTTTCTTGGTCCTCTAGGAGCTGATCTTGAGAAAATTCCATGGAATCTTCATGTTTTACAGCTAGGTGGCCCAAACGAATATAGGCTTCAAAGAAGTCTTTGGGTAAGTCTTCCAAAGCAAGCTTTAGGTCTTGGCAGCGTTTAAAGATATCTACAACATCATCCACACCTGTAGCTAAGACAGCATCAATAAGGTCATAACGATAGCCTTCATCCAGGAGCATTTGACGAATACGTCCCAATAAGAAATTCATAATGGCTTCTTTAACGATGTTATAGTCAAAAACCAATTCTTGGTGGCCTACATAGATATATAGGGCATAATCAACAGCAATAGACAGGGGTAGGTGCCAATTTTTATTTTTAATAATATTGATTAAACCAATAGCCTGTCTTCTAAGTCCAAAGGGGTCTTGGCTCCCTGTAGGAATGAGGTCGATGGCAAAAAGACCTACAATGGTATCTAGCTTATCAGCTATGGATAAAATAGATCCTGTAGTGGTAAGAGGTAGGTCTCCATTGGCCTTACGAGGCATGTATTGCTCATTTAAGGCAGTAGCTATAATATCTGGCCTTCCTTCATTCTTGGCATAGATGGCTCCCATGAGACCTTGAAGTTCTGTAAACTCTTGAACCATATTGGTTACCAAGTCTGTCTTGGCCAAGTTTGAAGCTTGGCCCAGGGCAGTTTTCGTTTCCTCAGCCACTTGCAAGTAGTCACCAATTTGTTCAGTCAGGGCTTGGAGACGACCGGTCTTATCATAAAGGGTGCCTAGTTTGTCGTGGAACATAACACCTTTTAAGTCTTCCAGTCTTTCTTCCAGACTTCTTTTTTGATCTTCTTCATAGAAAAAGACGGCATCTTCCAGTCTGGCTGCTAAGACTTTTTCATTTCCTTGGGCTACAATTTCCTCATAGTCACTATTTCCATTTCGAATGGTGATAAAGTAAGGTTTTAGGGCTCCCTCTGCATCATAGACTGGAATATATCTTAAGTGCTCCCTCATGGGTGTTGTAATGACTACAGGGGGAAGATTCATGTATTTTTCATTGACATTGCCCACAATAGCTGTTGGATATTCTACGATATAGGTCAACTCTTGTAAAAGATCTTCATCGTCCTTAATTTCCCCACCCAAGGCCTTGGCCTTTCGAGTCGCTTGGTACTTAATTTTTTCATAGCGTTTCTTTTGGTCTACCAGGACATAGTTTTCTAAAAGAAGGTCTTCATAAGAATCTACATTTGGGATAAGAAGGGGGTTTTTACCTAAGAAGCGATGGCTTCTACTTTCTTGTCCCACAGGAATTCCTTCAAAATCAAAGTCAATCACCCGATCATTAAAGAGGGAGACAATCCATCGAATTGGTCTGGCAAAGCGAATATTTTTTCCGCCCCAACGCATATTTTTAGGAAAAGAAACTCCTCGAATGGATTCAGGAATAATCTCTTGTAAGATACTTTCAACATCCTTGCCTCCAGTTTGGATTTTTGCATAGATGTAGTCCGTTCCCTTGAGGTTTTCTTGGTAGAGGTAATCTTCTGTTAAGCCCTTGCTCTTCATAAAACCTAAGAGAGGTTTGGTGGGCTGGTGGTTTTCATCATAAGAAATCTTTACAGATGGTCCCTTGACAATTTCTTCCATATTTTTTTGCTTGTCAGCTAAGCCTTCGATGATGATGGTCAATCGTCTAGGTGTTGCCAGACTCTTGATTTCATCATAGTCTACAGCTTGTTCATCTAGGCGTTTTTGTATTTGATCCTTTAATTGTCCTAGACCCATTTCAACAAATCTAGCTGGAAGTTCTTCTACTCCTACTTCAAGTAAATATTGATTATTCATGGTCTACACCTGCCTTTAAAAGTGGAAAGTCCATTTCTTCTCTTTGTTTTAAATATTCTGAAGCAACCTTCCTTGCCAAATTTCTTACCCTTGCAATATAACCTGTCCGTTCAGAAACAGATATGGCTCCTCTAGCGTCTAAAACATTAAAGGTGTGAGAGCATTTTAAAACATAGTCATAGGCCGGCATAACCAAGCCTTGTTCAATGACTCTTTCTGATTCCTTTTCATAGGTGTCAAAGAGGCCTTTGAGCATTTGAACATCTGCCAATTCAAAACTATAAACTGAATGTTCGTATTCTGCCTTATGGAAGATATCCCCATACTTTAATTGGTCGTTCCAGCTAATGTCATAGACATTGTCCACATCTTGAAGATACATGGCAATCCGTTCTAGACCATAGGTCAATTCTGCTGATTCCAGGTCACAGTTGATGGATCCTACTTGTTGGAAATAAGTAAATTGCGTGATTTCCATCCCATCTAACCAAACTTCCCAGCCCAGTCCCCAGGCACCTAAAGTTGGTGATTCCCAGTTATCTTCTACAAAGCGAATATCATGCTTTTTAACATCAATCCCAATCATTTGTAGACTTTTTAAATAAAGGTCTTGGACGTTTTCCGGTGATGGTTTTAAAATCACTTGTAGTTGGTGGTGTTGGTAAAGACGGTTTGGATTTTCCCCATAGCGGGCATCTGCAGGCCGTCTAGATGGTTCAACATAGACTGTTTTCCAAGGTTCAGGCCCTAAAGCCTTTAGGAAGGTAAAGGGATTCATGGTTCCTGCTCCCTTTTCTATGTCGTAAGGCTCCATAATAATACAGCCTTGTTCTTTCCAATAACTTTCTAAAGTTTGCATTAGTTCTTGAAAATGCATATGTTCTTTATCCTCCTCAAAATGTGGCTAGTAAGTCGTAGCTGTTAATTTTCGTAAGGTCTAAATGTGTGTAAAGAAGATCCATTAAAAGATCAAAGACCAAGTATTCATCACAAGTATCGGACCCTGGTAGATTATCCAAGGGACTATATAATATCTTTTCTATATAGTCCAAGTCCTCTTCTTGGATAGTTCTTCCTTTTCCAGCTTTTAAGCCATATTCTATAATACCACTTTTTGGGTCAAAATACCTAGTACTATTGCCTATAAATTTTGATCTTTTCCCAATAATTGGCCGGTAACCCAGAAATGTTAGGCCCTTAATTAAAAAGGCATTTACAAGGGTTCTGGAAAACCCCTCTTCCAGTTGACTTAAGGTCTTATCCACCAAGTCATAAATTTTTGTATTGACCTGGCCATACTCCAAACTTTTGTCCAAGACTTCTAAAATAAATGTTCCAGCAACCATGGCCCGAAAGTCATTTTTCAACTTATAATGGTCCTTAATAATCCTACCCTCGTGGATATAGGCAAAGGTCTTACCCATAGAAAAAAGATAGTCTCCTTCCAGCATAGGCTGGGTTAAGGATAAGATTGAACTTTTTGCCCTAAGGGCTCCCTTGGCCATGACTGAAAGTTTTCCCCGATCCCTGGTAAAGATTCGTAATATTTTACTGGACTCACCATAGACCTGTTCGTCAAGGACAATGCCCCGACTTTTAAACCTATTGGTAGCCAAATCGCTCAACCTGATTTTCTTTTTCTCGCCAATCCTTGGACACCTTGACCCACAATTGCAGGTTGATTTTTGTATCCAATAAGCGCTCTAAATCTAGACGACTGGAAGAGCCTATTTTCTTTAACATACTTCCTGACTTTCCAATGATAATCCCCTTATGGCTCTTTCTTTCCACAAAGATTGTGGCTTCAATATCCATTAAGTTTTTATTTTCTCGCATCTTCATGGATTCAACCACCACCATGACCCCATGTGGAACTTCCTCTTGGAGATTTTCCAAGGCCTTTTCTCGAATGAACTCAGCTACAATAAATTTTTCTGGCTGGTCTGTAATCATGTCATCGGGAAAATATTGGGGTCCTTCAGGTAGAAAACCTTCTAAGGCCGATAAGTATTCCTCTATATTATCTCCATTAATAGCTGAGATTGGAATAATTTCTTCAAAAAGATTTAACTTGGCATATTGGTCAATCAAGGGTAGGATATCTGGCTTTGGAATTTCATCAATCTTATTGATGAGCAAGAGAATTGGAGTCTTACCTTTAAATCCCTCTAATTCCTTAAAAATCCATTGGTCCATGGCTCCTATTTTCTTAGAAGCATCCACCATGGCGGTAATAACATCTACTTCTCCCAAGGTCTCTCTAGAGACTCCCAACATATAGGTCCCCAGCTTATTTTTTGGTTTTTGGATACCTGGTGTATCCATAAAAATAATTTGGGCCTCTTCAGTCGTATGAATTAATTGAATCTTATTTCTTGTGGTTTGAGGTTTGTTGGAGGTGATGGACAATTTTTCACCTACAATCCGGTTGATTAGGGTCGACTTTCCTACATTGGGCCGACCAATAATTGTAACAAATCCTGACTTCATCTTGTCTCCTTTTTTAAATCTTTTTTTGAAAAACTAAAGGGTAAAAGTTCCTCTAAAGAGTATTCTTTAAAATCATCCTCTTTATTGACAATATATACCTTCATGCTTGGGTCTGCAAATTCCACCATGACCTGTCTACAGACCCCACAAGGCATAGTATCTTTGGCATCCCCTGTAACAGCAATGGCTTGAATAGATTGAACTCCGTCAGAAATAGCCTTGAAAATAGCCACTCTTTCTGCACAAATTGTCGGTGAATAGGAGGCTGTTTCAATATTACATCCTCCATATATCTTTCCATTATCTCCCAAAACACAGGCCCCTACATGAAAATGAGAATAGGGAACGTAGGCCCGCTCCTTCATCTTAAGGGCTTCTTTAAATAAGTCTTTTTTATCCATAATATCCCACCAATCGATAGATAATAAAGGCCACTAGGCTCCCCACCAGGGCCCCTAAAACAACTTCCGATACCTTGTGAATCTTTCCTTCCACCCGGGATTGAGCCACCAAAAAAGCGATGAAATAGGACATCCCTATGACCAAACCTTTGACAACAATCAGGCTGATGATGGTGGCCATACAAAAAGCCAAGGCTGTATGCCCACTTATTGCTCCTCCTTGAAAAAAGGTTCCTCCACTACGGCGCATCCACAAGAGCTTTCCCGCCACCACTAGGACAATGACCAGGAAAACTGCCACAAAGGCCAAGTGGGGATTGGAGGACCTAAGTTTAAAAACTAGGAGTTCCGTTCCCGTATTAATCCGATCGAAAAAAATCAAGTAGCCCACTACCAAAGCATTTAAAGCAGCAATTAAAACGGCTCCTGCTGCAATGTCCTTGGCCAATTTAGCCACGGGATTATAGCTTTGCGTTACCAAGTCCACCGTTCTTTCAATGGCGGTATTGATAAGTTCACTGGTTAAAACAAAGGTGACTGCAAAGAAAAGAAGCATAAATTCTACCCGAGTCAGGTTGAAAAACAAGCTAGCCACAATAACAGCAATGGCTGCTAGGTAGTGGATTTTCATATTTCTTTCGGTCTGGATAGATGAGATAATCCCCTGAACTGCATAGTTAAAGGAGTTAATAAAATTACCCCTCTTCATGGTCTACCTCGTCCCCGTCAAGACAGGCCATAATTTCTTTTTCCCTGGCCCGCATGACCTTTTTATCCTCAGGATCTATGTGGTCATAGCCCAGACAGTGCAAAACACTATGGACTGTTAGGTATTGTAGCTCATGCTTAAAGCTATGGCCGTACTCTTGAGCCTGACTGGCAATCCGATCCAGGTTAATGACCACATCTCCTAATTCCAAGTGGCCATCAAAACTCTCGTTAATAGGGAAGGACAGGACATCTGTTACTGCATCCACTTGGCGGTAGGTTCTGTTAAGCTCTTGTATTTCTTCTGGAGATACAAGAGAGAGGCTGATATCCACCACATCCTCAATCCCTTCTTGGCCCAGAGCCACTTGGCAAGCCTCTACTATGGCCTGGTAGTCATCCTCTTTTATATCACATTCATTTAAATTTAAGAAGATTTTTTCACTCTTTAGCTTGTTCATGAACCTCTTCCTCTTTCTTTAACTTCTTTTTTTCATCCTTATTGGCTTTTTCCTTGGAGTCAAACCGGTCATAAGCATCAATAATTCTTTGTACCAAGGGGTGTCTTACAATATCATAGCGGGTTAAATACACACTGGAAACTCCTCTTACATCTTTTAAGATTTTTAAGACTGTTTTTAAACCCGATTTTTTCCCTGACGGTAGGTCAATTTGGGTAATATCCCCAGTTATGATTGCCTTGGATCCAAAGCCCAGGCGGGTTAAGAACATCTTCATTTGTTGTGGAGTTGTATTTTGGGCCTCATCCAAAATAATATAGGCATTGTCCAGGGTCCGCC
>QWCK01003808.1_pt1 | contig 15887 bp, 14 predicted proteins | sample 1972571 | NCBI WGS metagenome assembly QWCK01 (sample SAMN09866710, study PRJNA288562) | Human gut metagenome isolate term2_stool, whole genome shotgun sequencing... | isolation source: gut | host: Homo sapiens | place: USA: California
CCTTCCGGATCCGCCTTCATAACCTCGGGCGTTTCGAAAGTAAGACCGCCGTAGAATAAAACGTCGTCCAATTCGTCAACCCGCTTGGCGAGTTCTTTATCGACAGCCTTGCTGATGCCGGCTGCCCAACCCATTTCCACGCGATCGCCGGATTTAACGACGGCGGCAGCTTCCTTGGCCGATACCAATTTCTCTTTATATCGTTTTGAATAATCCATAATTTCCTCCATGAATGCATGTAGCGAGATTGTCCTATAAAAATAATATACACGATACTGTATAACTTTTCAATTTAAACTACACCTATCGAAAGAAAATTTTTAACCAAAAAACGCCTCGACCTTTTGCCGAGACGCTTTCAAATTTTATCGATTTTTATCCGCAAAACGCACCAATTGATCTAAGGTGCTTGCCAGTTCCGCTCTGGAGAATTCTTTCTTTCCGTCAATTTTTCCATTGTCATTTGCAGAGATCAGACCCAGTTCCGCCATGCGGATCACAGAATCGCGACTCCAACCGCCGGCATTGGATAAGTCTTCCGGATTGACAGATTTCACTTTCTCAAATTGAATTCCGTATTCCGTTAAAAGACGATCGAGAAGAGATGCAAATTCTTCAAGGGTGAGTTTTTGATTGGGCTTAAAGCTTCCGTCAGGGTAGCCCGCTACCAAACCGTTGTTGCTCGCCCATTGAACGGGGTCGGCAAACCAGTTCTTGGAGCTTACGTCCGTAAAGTTTACGGGAGATCCGAGGGCCTTGTCCTTAGAAACAGTTCTAAAGACTTGAGTTACCATGGCTCTCGTAATGGTGGTATTGGGCTCGAACTTACCGTTACCCATACCCTTTAAGACACCTCGACTCACCATGTGGCGCATAGCGTCGCCTTCACTGCCTGCGGGGATATCTGTAAGGTTCACGGGGAAATCCGCCTTGGGTACGTAAATGCTGTTGCGTACCTTCGCCTCGGGCTTCAATTCCGGAGCTTGCACCTTGGGAGCTTCCGTCTTCACCGGCGTTAAAGTAATATAGCCTTTGGATTCGGGAGCGGAAGGCTTTACATCCGGTTTTGCTTCCGGTTTTGTGTCGGGTTTTACTTCGGGTTTCTTATTTTCTTTTAAAACTAATTGAGCCATTCCTTTTTTAATATTGGCAATATGACCTTCCACATAATAGGGAATGGTTTCGGATTTTTTAAGTTCCTCTTTGCCGCCTTGAACAAAAGTTTTTAATGCTGCCACCGATTCGGGTGTATAGTCGCCACTATTGATACGTTGTTCCGCTTCGGCAATGATTTTTCTTAAATCCTCTCTCAGATAGTTTCTGTCATTTTTGGTTACTCTAAAGATATTTTCTTTATTGGGGTTACCTTTCGAATTTAAAATTTCGTAATGATCTTCGTAAACTTTAACCTCGATTAACTCGGGTTCAAACTCCCACATAAATTGTCCGTTCTTCGAAATGGTCATGGCGTAGATTTTGCCGCCTTGCACGCCCTCTAGTTGGAAATGAACATTTCCATGCTCGTCAGACGTCGCATTACGATAAGAACTTAAATTCGGGTTGATTTGATTGGCGGTGATTTCAACATCCTTCGCCGGCTGGCCATCCTTTTTGTAAACGGTCTTGAAGTCGATAGAAACTGTCTTTTCTCCTTGTGACCGTTTATCTTCGGCTTTTACAATAAAACCGTCTGCATATTCAGAAGCATTTTTAGACCCTATGGTCTTAATTTTTCCGTCCTCATCGGTCTTAAATTCAAATTGATCCGGGTTAAAACGGTATTCTTTAGTCTCTAATACAACAGTGTATTTCGTATTTTTCTTTAAATCCTTTAGCGTAATCGTGCCGTTGCTGTCAGTTTTCGGTTGAGTAATAACGGAAGGAATTCCAAGTTCATCCCATAAGTTCAATCTAATTTGAATGCCTTCTTTCGGCTCGCCCTTATAGAGCACTTTAATTTTGAGTTCCGAAAGAGCTTTGGAAGTTTCGGGTTCCGACGGTGTCGTATGAGCACGGTCTTTTAATTTTAGCTGGACATTATCTGCAATGGCTTCATCTTTGGTCTTTAAAAAGTGAACGCCTACATTCCCTTCATTTTCTACAATTTTTGCATAAGGCGTTACAAGTTCCAGGCTATCATTATTTTTAATTCGAAGGGTGTAAGTCTTTCCGACTTCATAATGATTCATAAAGCCTATGCCATTAAGAGCAATCGTGTCGATGACATTGCTATTGTCTAAAACTTCTACTTCTAACGGTGAAGTAAAGACCCCACCATCTTTAGAAGGTATTACAGTCAGAGGATTTTGAGGTACTGCAGGTTCAACAACTTTATCTTTTACTTTTATAAAAATATTATCGCCCGTTAATTCTTCATTTTCGGTTTGTAAGAAATGAACGCCTGGGTTTCCGCCGTCTTCCACAACTTTTGCGATCGGAGTAACAAGTTCGTAATCGTCGCTCCCCTTGATGCGTAGCTTATAGGTCTTCCCGACTTCATAATCGTTGAGTGAACCTACGCCGCTTTCAAATGAAACTGTGTCGACCACTTGATCTCCATCCAAAAATTCTACTTCGAATGTCGCTTGAATAGGTACTTCACCTTTGATGACATAGATTTCTAAAGGTTTTTTTGCTTCTTCTTTTGGGACAACTTTGATATTAACCACTACGAATTTTCTAGAACTGTCGGAAAAAGTAATCTTTACCTGCTGTTGCGTGGTCCCTTCCTTGGACATATCGGCATTTTTCAATCCATTTTGAATTTCAACCGTTGCGTTACTTGGCAAATTTTTAATAGCAGGCTTTAATAAATCTGCTGTTAACTCCATTCCAAGCTCAAGCTCAATCGTTTGAAGTTGCGGAACAAATTTATCCGATTCAGTTTTGATAACTTGATCATTTTTTCCATTAACATTTTTTACGTGGTTAACAGGCGAAAAATCTCCAATTGCGTTATTGTTCAGAAAAACCGTTCCTAAATCCTTCATGTTTTTTAGAATCGAAATATCCGAAATATCATGTCCTGTCGCATGAAATTCTTTTAACTTCGTCAAGTTCTTTAGCGGTTCGATGGATTTTATCTTCTCCGGAAAAATACTTAATCCATAATTCTCCAATTTGTTATTGATGTTCAAAACTTCCAAATTGACTAATTTGCTAAAAGCTTCAGCACTGTTTTCTTTAAAAATATTTTTGTCTAAATTTAAATACTTTAAATTGACTAAATTGCTCAAAGGTGAAAAATCTGAAATCTCGCAGGAATCGGCATCTAAAAAGTAAAGCTTCTTATAATTTTTAAGTGCGTCGATATTCTTTACTTTCACCATGCGAATATGGAGTTCTTCTACATTGACCAGCTTATTTAAAAAACTGAAATCTTGTACTTTTCCGTTGCCGGTAATATTGATGTAGCGAATTTTCGTCAAATTTGCTAATGGTGAAAGATCTTCTATCGGCTGGTAAGGCAAAGAAACGTACTGAAGATTTTCAGCATATTCTATTCCCTTGATTGATTTACATTTATGAAAATCTTCTCCGGGATTGTGCGGCAAACATTTTTCCGGACTTAAAGTGATGACGTGTTTCAGCATCTCCTTCGTCACCGGTAGATTCGCTTCACGCTTATAGGACGCGTTGATCGCTTCTTGAAGCACGGGATCTTCAATTACATTTTCTCCGGTAAAAAGTGTTTCGCTATTGTTCTTAATATACTCTTCGTCAATATCCAGTATATTGGGGATCTCCATTTGCCAGGCGTTGTTATCCCCTTGAGCAAATGTGTAGGGTACATTGGCAAATAACATGGTCAATGCCAATAACAGTGCTAATATTCTCTTCATCTTTCCTCCTTGAATCTTCTATTTTTTACTATCTTTATTATCTTAATTGATAAAACATAAATAACACCAATAGGATTTTGCAAATTTCTATTGGAAATTTCTATACCACAGTCTTTTTCTGTCGTTTCCTATGGTTTTTCTGTATAAGTTTTTCTTTGTTTGATGTTTTTCTTTCATCCCTCTGTCGGACTGATGTATTTTTACTGAAGTTGAAAATAAAAAAAGGACGTTTCCCGTCCTTTTAAAATCCATATTTGCGATATAAATCTTTTCTTCTGTCCTCCAAGAAGTGCTGCCATTTTCGCGCCTCTTCCAATGTTACTTTTTCCACCGTTCCCGTAAACACGCCGGGTTCGTTTCCCGCTTTTATTATAAAATCGCCGTGAGGACCAGCAATAGAGGTGCCGCCGCTTCTGTAGTTTTCGTCCTCGTCGGATTTACAGAGGCCGGCGCTTGCGACGAAGCATTGGTTTTCCAGGGCCCTTGCTTTTTGCACCATCTCCAAGTGATGCATCCATTCGCTGGGCCAGGCGAATGGGGCGAAGAGTATGTCCACCCCTTGTATGGCGTAGCAGCGAATCCATTCGGGAAAATCCATATCGTAGCATATGGCTACACCGCAGGAAATGCCGCCGAGAGTAAAGAGGCCGATGGAATCGCCGGCATCATAGTAATTTTTCTCCTGCTCTTTGTAAAGATGCACTTTATCATAAACGCAAATCTCTTCTCCCTCGCGGTTAAAGACTCGAGAGGTGTTGTAGAGTTTTCCCTCTCGCTCTTCAATAACGCTTCCGCCGATAATATTCACCCCATGTTTTTTTGCCAGGCAGCTCAATAATTGTTTCGCCTCTTCGCCGTTTTTATCCGCCTGATCTCGATGGGTATCCGGATGGCCGAAGGCGTTCCACTTTTCCGGCAAGAGAATAGTGTCGGGTTTTTCTTTTGCAGCTTCCTCGATCATTTCTTCTACATAGCCGTAAGGATCTCCCTGGGCGGCCAACCGGGCGTCTAATTGTATGCAACTTATTTTCATCATGCTCTCCCTTTTTTATTTAGGTAATAAAAAAGACCCGCTCGGGTCTTTTTCTTATTCTTCGCCGTCTTCCCAGCTTTCTTCTTCTCCCTCGCCAAGGGGTTTCATGGTGGGGAAGAACAGGACGTCGCGAATGCTCGATTGATCGGTTAAAAGCATGATCATTCGATCCACGCCGATGCCCAGACCGCCTGTGGGCGGCAAGCCTACTTCGATGGCGTTAATAAAGTCGTGATCCATGGGGTGGGCTTCGTCGTCGCCTTTTTCCTGATCTTTCACCTGCTCTTCAAAGCGTTCCCGTTGATCGATGGGGTCGTTCAACTCGCTGAAGGCGTTGGCAAATTCCCACGTGTTGATGAAAGCTTCGAAGCGGCGGGTAATGCGAGGATCTTCGGGATCTCTCTTCGCCAAGGGGCTCACTTCTACCGGATGGCCGGTGACGAAGGTCGGTTGGACAAGTTTTTCTTCGCAGAACTCTTCAAACATTTCGCTGATTACGTGTCCGCGAGTCCAGAAAGGTTGTACATCCAATCCCTTTTCTTTCGCAAGTTCCAAGGCTTCTTCATCGGTTTCGATGGAGGAAAAATCGATGCCTGCATATTCTTTTACGGCATCTTCCATACTGATTCGCTTCCAAGGCGGTGTCAGATCGATTTCAGTTCCTTGGTATTCGATAACGGGAGAGCCCAATACTTTTTCAGCAGCGTAGGCAAACATGTTTTCGGTGATGACCATCATCTCATCCATGTCCACATAGGCTTGGTAAAGCTCGATATTGGTAAACTCGGGATTATGGCGGGAATCCATACCTTCGTTTCTGAACATTTTGCCCATTTCATAAACTTTGTCGAAACCGCCGACGATCAGGCGCTTCAAGTAAAGTTCGTTGGCGATACGCATTTGAAGATCGATATCCAGTGCATTATGGTGTGTTAAGAAAGGTCTTGCGTTGGCGCCCCCTGCCACATTGCCGAGAATCGGGGTTTCCACTTCTAAGAATCCCTTATTATCTAAAAATTCCCGAATGGATCTGATAATGGCGCTGCGCTTAAAGAAGGTATCTTTTACCTCGGGATCGACGATAAGGTCTACGTAGCGTTGACGATATCTGAGGTCCATATCTTTTAAGCCGTGGAATTTTTCCGGAAGCACCTGAATGCTCTTGGATAACAGTTCCACTTCTTCGGCTTCTACAGAAATTGCGCCGGTTTCCGTGCGGATAACCTTGCCTCTAACGCCGAGGAAGTCCCCTACGTCGGTACCTTTTACCACCTCATAGTTTTCTTCCATAATGTTTTTCTTGGCGAAGATTTGAACCTGTCCGTAAGTGTCTTGTAAATCCAAGAAGGCGATTTTTCCGTGGCGACGCTTACTCATAATACGGCCGGCGACGGAAACCTCTTTGCCTTCCATTTCGTCGAAATTCTCTACAATTTGGTTGGTGTAGGTGTCGACATCGTATTTCTCCGCACGATAAGGGCTGTTGCCTTCGTCGATTAAGCCTTGAACCTTTTCGAGTTTTCTCTTTCTTACTTCACTGCTCTTTTGGCCTTTTGCCATTGTCATCCTCCTGACTATTATTGGATCGAAATCTTCTTAACTTTCAGTCGAACTTTTCCCTGAGGTACGTCGATTTCGGCGATTTCATCCACTCCCTTGCCCATAAGACCTGCGCCGATGGGGCTTTCGTTGGAAATTTTGCCTTCCAAGGGATCGGCTTCGGCACTACCTACGATGCTGTAGGTATCTTCGTCGCCGCTGTCTAAATCTTCTACATCTACAGTAGAGCCCACATTGACTATTTGATCGTTTAATTCGTTGCCCTTAATGACCTTCGCATTGCGCGCCATGTATTCCAATTTTGCGATGCGCTCTTCCACTTGGGCCTGTTCGTTTTTTGCTTCGTCGTATTCCGAGTTTTCCGATAAGTCGCCGTAGCCTAAGGCCACTTTAATACGCTCCGCTACTTCTTTACGACGGACGGTTTTTAACTCCTCAATTTCGTCCTCGATCTTTTGTAAACCTTCTTCTGTAATTAATACTTCATTAGTGTTTTCCGGCATAATGTCACTCCCTAAATTTGGTTTTTTCTCATTTATGAAGAAAGGACCCGCATCGGGTCCGCATAATCAGTCGCCCTATTATATAAAAAAACGTATTTTATGTCAATTCTCGGAATGTTCGCTTAAAAGATCATCGAGATAGTCTTCGATCTCTCCGGGATCGGTTAACTGTAAAAGGACACTTCGATGGCGCTTGGCGCGTTGAAATCCCTTTAAATAGCCGATAAAGTGTTTCCGCATTTCCACAACACCCAGGTGTTCCCCTTTTTCTTCGATGCTCATTCGCAAATGCTCTTTCGCTACAGCGACGATTTCTTCTTCCCTTAAAGAGGTGATCGCCTCACCCCTTAAAGCTTCTCCGATTTCTCGAAAGATAAAGGGATGGCCGATGGCGCCTCTTCCGACGGCCACACCTGAAATTCCCTCTTCTCTAAAGCGCATGGCATCCTCCCCGGTGGTAATGTCGCCGTTAGCGATCACCGGGATGGAGAGATCTTTTGCCATGCGACGGATAAATCCCCAGTCCGCTTTGCCGGAGTAGTAGGCTTCCCTGCTCCTTCCATGAACAGTGACAAAAGAGGCTCCTTCCTCCTCGGCAATTTTTGCGATGGCCATGCCCTCTTCGTCCCCTTCTAAAAAACCTTTCCGTACCTTTACACTTACGGGTACAGGAGAGGACTTTACGGACGCGCGAATGATCTTGCGCGCCTTTTCAGGTTCTTTTAAAAGGGCGCTGCCGCTGCCGGTTTTTACGATCTTCGGCGCAGGACACCCCATGTTGATGTCGATGCTTCTATAGACTTTAAGGAAATCTCCCAATGATTCGATCACAGAGGCGAACTGATCCCCGTCGTCGCCGAAAAGCTGCAGAGACACGGGAGCTTCTTCGGGGGAGACGGTCATAAGTCGCCTGGTCTTTTTATCTCCATAATAGAGCGCCTTCACACTTACCATTTCCGTTGTCGAATAATCCATGTCGTAGCGGCTGCAGATCACGCGAAAACTTTTGTCGGTATAGCCCGCCATAGGAGCCAATGCAACAGTAAAAACCATCAGTTATTCAAATCGTACAGGATACGCAGCCCGTCCATGGTAAGATCGCGATCGATAATAATATCGTATTCGCTGTCGGAGACGAGTAGATTGGAAAAGCCGCCGGTTGCGATGACGTGCACATCGGAAGGATCCATTTGAATTTCACCGCAAATATGTTTTACGATGCCGTCGATCATAGTGGAAAAACCGTAATAGAGACCGTTTTGCATACTGCTTACCGTAGTCTTTCCGATGACTTTCTCAGGTTTGATGATTTCAATCTTCGGAAGCTTCGACGTTCTCGATACGAGGGCCTCGGCGGAAATACTGATACCCGGTAGAATAAGCCCGCCTAAATAATTTTTCTTGTCGTCCACGACGCAAAAGGTAATGGCCGTTCCGAGATCGATAATAATACAGGGCCCGCCATAGCGTTCCAGAGCGGCGACGGCGTTCACGATGCGATCGGCACCCACTTCTTTCGGATTATCATAGCGGATATTGATGCCGGTCTTCACGCCTGCACCGACGATCATCGGGTATTGATGGAAATACTTTACGATCATGTTCTGCATGGTATGCATAATGTTCGGCACCACCGAAGACATAATCACCGCTTCAATATCCACAGGCTTTAATTGAACATTGGCGAGCATTTCCGTCACCAACATGCCGAATTCATCGCTGGTCTTTTTTTGATCCGATGAAATCCGCCAGTCGTGAATCAGTTCCTTGCCTTTAAAGGCGCCGAAGACGATATTTGTATTTCCTACATCAATTGCTAATAACATATTTCACCTGTTTCTTTCGATTTATTTTTTAGCATACCACGCGCTCACCACACCGGTAGAGACGATGGTTGCAATAATACCCTCCGGCACCCCCGATGTGACGATGGTGCCGAAGATCACTGTATTCACGAGCTCTTGAGATGCGCCCATGGCCTCTACAAAACGCTCGGCGAAGAAAACATAAATACCCGTCATCACCATGGCGGAGTGGATCACCGTAGCGAGAAACGACGCCAAGACCACCGCGGAACTCTTCGCTTCCGAGCGGGAGAGTAGGTATAAAAGGCCGAGAGATAAAAGAAGAAAGGCAATGTTCAGAAAAAAGCCCGGGCCCGTTTCTCCCGCACTCATATTTTTTATAATGCCCGCTATTAAAAAGCCGATGACCGCCACCCAGGCGACCATGCCCAAGACTTTCAATCGCTTACCGTCGATGCGCTTAAAGGTAGCGAAGAGGCCGTAGGCAATAAGACCCAATAAAATACGGGGCGCAATGGATATCAAGGGATTATAAAACACGAAGGATATAGGCGTAGGCCGCGTGATAGCATTAAAAAGAGAGCTTAAGCCGAATATAAGCCCTACGAAGGCGCCCACTACGGGCCCTTCAATAAAGGCCGCAATTAACACGGGAATATGCATGGTCGTGGCATTCAAGGGCCCGATGGGCACAAAGCCTAAAGGCGTCATACCGAGCACCACGGTAATGGCACCTAGAATGCCGATGATGACGATCTGACGTGTCGATAGTTTATTAGATTTTTTCTTCAATTGTTACCTCCGATCCGGCTCACGAAGATGCCGGTCAACTACTTAAAAGAGCATTGGCCACAGCCTGTGCAAGTACTTTCGGCATGTAGAGTTCCGCCATTTGCACGTCGCATTCTTTTTCATTGGTGGCCACTGTAAAGATCGTGTCGCCGTCTAATGATGTGTGTACGGGCACGATGGATCTTGCCAATCCGTTGTGGCTGATGGATGCCAATTTACAAAGTTCGGTTTTAGAAAACGTTCCGTCGGTCGCCACGACGGCGAGGGTGGTGTTTTGATGTTTTCCCTTTTCAAAATCTACTCGCCCTTTGGCAAGGGCTTCTTCAATAGAAATAGCTTTTCCGTCCACTACGGGCTCGGCGAGCCACTTCTTATTTTCTACATCGTAAATATTGCCGAAGGCATTTAAGACCACCATGGCAGCAAATGTAACGTTCCCCACTTTTATAGAGGCACTTCCTACACCGGATTTTACGGCATGCTCCACCCCCATACTCTTGGCTACCGTGGCACCCGTTCCCGCGCCGACGATGCCCTGTCTTTTTTCCTCTAGGCTCGCTCGTTTGTAAGCGTCAAGCCCCATGGCCATATCGGGCCAGGCGTCTTGGGATTTATAGGTGAGATCGAATAAAACCGCCGACGACACAATGGGCACGACGCCCACGCCTACATCAAATCCGATACCGTCTTCTCTGAGACCTCGCATAACACCGCTCGCCGCTTCGAGTCCGTATGCGGAGCCGCCGCTTAAGACGAAAGCGTGAACTTCATCTACGGCGTAAGTCGGATTTAAGAGCACACATTCCCGAGTGCCCGGTGCGCCGCCTCTTACATCGACGCCTGCCGTATTGCCTTTCGGCGGCAAAATCACCGTGACACCCGTTCCTTTTTCAAGATCTTCGGCATGTCCCACGGCAATTCCTTTAACATCGGTAATATACCCACTGTACATAGAATCCCTCCAAACGTTTAGATTATATCATATTTCACATAAACTCCCTTAAACTCTTTAGACCTCATCATATTTTCACAAAAGTAGCGGATAATTGTTTTGATTATCCTGACATTTTAAGATGAAAAGTATTTTTTTTCTAAGCTTTGGAATTTGTAGGAAACCCCCCTACTCTTCAAGGCACCTTTTGGTATAATAAGACATTATAAAGGAGGTTTCTATGCCTAGAAAAAGTGGACAGACGAGGCGCGAAGATAATACTCTGCGCTGGAGCTCTGCCTTTAAAATCATCTTATTATTATTTATTATTGCGGGCATTACTTTGGTAGGCATTGCCTTTTCCTATGCCATTACCGCCATCAGCGAATCACCGGAAATCGATCCGAAAAATGTTCGCGCCGCCATCGCCGAAACATCGGTGGTGCGAGATAAAGACGGCGAAAATGTGGAGCGACTTGTTCAAAACGAATACAGTCAATGGGTCTCCATCGATCAAATGCCCGAGCATTTACAAGAGGCTGCCGTCGCCATTGAAGACCAACGCTTCTACGAACACGGCGGTGTGGATTTCAGGCGCCTTGTTTCCGCCACTGTCAGAAACTTGCAGGATATGGACTTCAGCCAAGGAGGCTCCACCATTACCATGCAGGTGGCGAAGAACTTATACACCTCGCCTGTAAAAAGTTACGCGAGAAAGTTCCAAGATATTTACTACGCTTTCCAATTGGAGAGCAATTTGTCGAAAAAGCAAATTCTCGAAGCCTATCTCAACTCCGCCGCCTTTTCTAAAGGCACCATCGGCGTAGAGGCTGCTGCGAAAAGCTTCTTCGATAAAGACGTTAAAGATCTTACCCTCGCCGAATCGGCCATGATCGTCGGCATTACCAATCGCCCTTCGGAATACACCCCCTATAATGTGGCGCCCATTGAGGAAGGCGAGGATCTGGAATCCATCGACCTCGCCCTCGTCCCCGCTACTGAAAAGACAGAAGAGGAAGAGGAAATAGGCGAAGAAACTCGCGATCTCGCCGAAAGACTGGCGGAAGCGGAACTCATCGACCCCTTCGAAGAAAATCAAATCAAATCCGGCGATCTCATCGTCGGCAAGGCCATTCCCAATCCCACCAGTAAAAAGCGCCAGGAACTCATTCTGCATAAAATGAACTCTCTCGGCATGATCGACGAATCCACGATGAAAGATGCCATTAACGAACCCATCGACTTAAATCTGGGGGTTCGCACGACAAAGGGCATTTCCTCATATTATGTGGACGCTGTAAAAGATGAGGTTCTCGCTATTTTACGGGCTCAGGGTCATAAGGAAGAAGATGCACAAAACATCCTCTATAACGGCGGTCTCGTTATCGAAACGCCTTTGGATTTAAATGTTCAAAAAATTCTGGAAGACAAAGTGGCGCAAAACAGTTTCTTCCCCGGTCGTCACACGGATAAAAACGGCATCATTCAGCCGCAGGTAGGTATTACCGTTATGAATCACCAGACGGGCCAAGTAGTGGCCATTGTCGGCGGACGGGGCATCGGCGGAAATAATATTTTAAACCGCGCAAAGAACCCGAGACAACCGGGATCGTCCATTAAGCCCATCGGGCCTTATCTCGCTCTTTTAAACGAAGGCGGCACGGCAGGCGATGTCTACCGCGACCTTCCCCGCCCGGGCGGGTGGCCGAAAAACTCAACAGGTTATCAAGGCTATACCACGGTACGCAATCTGATTCGTAACTCTTCGAACGTAGGAGCTGTTCTCGTAGGGAAAAGCCTGGCAAGCGACGAAAATGCGGCAAGCCGTATGATGATCGACAATCTGAAAAAGATGCAGATCTCATCCATCGTCACCCCGGAAGACGACGAGCGCTACGTCAATATCGATGCGCAAAAATACAACGACGTCAATCTGGCATCCCTTACACTGGGCGGCATGACCGTAGGCATTAGTCCCCTGGAAATGGCAGGGGCTTTCAGTACCTTCCCCAATGGAGGACAGTTCATTAAACCTTCTTTCATCGACAAGATTACGGACAAATCCGGCAAGGTTATCTTTGAAAATGAAAGAGAAACTACCGAAATCACCTCGCCGCAAAATGCCTATATCATGACCTCCATGCTCGAGAGCGTCGTCAAAAGAGGTACAGGTACCTACGCTAATTTCAGCGGACAGGCCATCGCCGGTAAAACCGGTACGACCAACAGCAAGCGCGACAGCTGGTTTGTAGGCTATACTCCCTACTACACCGCATCGGTTTGGATCGGTAACGACGACAATACGCCTCTTTGGGACCACTCCCGTATGGCGGCCAATTTATGGCGCTCCATTATGCGCGATGTCCACAAGGATTTGGAATACAAGGACTTTACAGCGCCGGAAGACGGCTTGTACAAGAAGTACATCCCTGTCGCCGGTTACACGGAAATTTTCGCTGAGGGTACTTCCCCCAAGGGTCTTAAAAAACTCTACAGAAATATTCCCCCGAAACCGAAGAAGGTCGAAAAGAAAGAAGACGATCAAGACAAGGACAATAAGAATTCAAGCGGCGACAGCTCGAGTAAGACCGGACAAGGTTCCGGAAGTTCCTCAAGCGGCAGCGGCAATTCTTCTAAAAAATCTCAATAATCAAAAAAGGAGTTTCCTTCGGGGATTTCACTTAAGGATTTTCTGAAAAACGATTATTTTTGAGCGAAGGCTTCAAATGGAAACGAAAACAACCGACTACACAAGAGTAAAAATGCTCCTGCGTAGTCGGTTTTTCTTTGTCACTATTATGTGGTTTAATAACTTGCTATTCTGTAGCTTTAGAGTGATATATGTACATACCAAAATTAAGGAGGTACATAAACCATGATGATAAAATATAACATCAAAGACAGAAAGTCTTTTGTAAAGGCACTTGAAGAAATTACTGGGGCGAAGGCAAAATACCTTTATGTGCCTTCCTTGCTTTTGAGATGGGCATTTTCACCGTAACCCGTGAAGGTAACCTTGACTATGACGATGAAGCCAACACAGCTGATATGGAACGTGTGCTTGAAAAACTCGCTCAGAAGGGCTACCACGCAGAACAGCCGGAAGGCACAGAACTTACCATTACCTTACCTAGCGATTGTGTGAACACTGATATCTTTAACAACCTGTTTACGGCCAAGAGTAGCCTTATCAAAAATGCTCTAGATAACGCCAGCCTTCCGATTGAGGTAACCAAGGATAAGGTTTTATTTCCTTGGTTTGCCACAATACCTGAGCCTGATAAGGTGACAGCATACACACAGTTGATTTCTGCCCTTTGTAAAATAAGCAGGGAACAGAAACGCATATTGGCAAAGGAAAAGCCTGTGAATAATGAGAAGTACGCTTTCCGGTGCTTTCTATTGAGGCTTGGTTTTATCGGTGACGAGTTCAAAACCACAAGGAAAATCCTCCTACAGAACCTTTCCGACAACGGAGCATGGAAATCCCAATAAACTTGCTTCTCAAAAATGGGTAGCAAGCTATATCTTAAAAACGAGAAACAGTCCCAAACCAGTTGATTCGCTTGGGGCTGTTTGTTGTTATTCCATAGGTTGAACTTGTGTATCAATAAAAGCTATTTCTTCTGCGGAAAGTTTATATCTTGAGAAGGATTGTTTATCGATACTTGCAATAGAGTCAGTCCAATCGATGTCGGATTTAGAAGTAAAATCTTGAATTGGAATATATGACCAATTACCGACAGGGTTATGCTGTGTTTTCTTGCAAAGACCCAGTAGGGCTCTAGTAAATTTAGTTTTTTACATATTTCAAAAGGTTCTGAGCTGCTAGCTCCGTATCTAGGCATCCAATACTAATAAATGTTGGTGTTGCAGATTCTCCCAGAATAGCAACTCCTGAGGTGCTAAGTGTTTCACCAAAAGCACCAGAGCCGTTTGATTCAGGAACAAAAACTTTGAATTTATCGATATTATTATTTTCTAGATATCTAGGAGTCTTATACTTTCTTTCAATACATCGATATACTCGTTTTCCTTCTAATAAACTTAAAAGCTTGTAATGGCTTACGCAAGCTTTGGACTTATCGGAAAAGGCAAAATCAATCACATCAAATGAAGAAGATTTAAGTTCAAATTCTTCATTAGTAGATAAAGAAGTTACATCAGGATATTTTTTCTGAATTGCCCTAATTCTTGCATCAGCCGAATCAGGATGAGCCTTTAAGAAACAATCATTAAATTTGAGGTCTGAACGACCTCCATACATAATAGACGATAGGTTGTATTTAACATTTTATGGAAATGCTGTGAAAACGATCTTAGCAATTCATTAGGAATGAACTTTTTAATAGATCCATAATCAGTATAGTCATCGCTTAAAAGAATAGCTACACCGCCTTTGATACCAACAGATGGGAATACATCCTTTGAATCACCAAAATAACCTATCACTGTTAAATGCGAGTCATCTAGCATTTTCTTGTTCCAAATTTTAGCTATTTGACCAGCATAAAACAAGAAACGAGCCGGCATAATTAAAGACACCACTTTAGATATAGCAGTAGCGCCATCCCAGAAATAAGGATAGATAGGAGCTTTCTTATTATTGTTTGCTCCTTCTTCCTAATATGACAGATTTCCAACTACGGCATCAAATTCATTTCACCTACTCCTTTCCCCAGAAGTTTCCACGGAGCACACGTTTGCGGAACTGATCGGGTTTATTTCTTATAGTATTTGATAGGTCATCAAAGCAATGGGCATTTACCTTTTACTTGCTATACCCTGTAAGTGTTCTGTTGGTGATTGCCTTCGATATTGGTGTTTTACAGATGACAAATACATTCTCTTCAACAGCCTTGTTCCAGAGTGCCTGCTTTTTTTCAAGAGACAGCTTTTTATCCCCCAATGCATCAAGCTTTGTTCTGTAGCAGCTATATGTGACATAAAGAGGATAAAGACCTGTTTTACTGTTGATTTCAAGAATCTGTGCATCCTTCTTGCCAAAGGTTCTCTTTGTCACTTCACCTCGGTTTACGAAACGAGTTGTGTCCGAGGTTTCATTATACTGTTCATCCCAGAAGTCCCATCCACCGAGTGTGTCGCTCATGTGCATATTCACGAGAACAAAACAATAAATTTTATACATTTTAACGGCACAGCCGCTTAGGGTACGAAACTCATACTCAGAGTTACGAAAATGAACAAGAGGTACGAAAACTAATGCGCTAACCCTAAAACAAAAGGGACTGACTGCAAACATGAGCATGCAGGAGTCCCCCTTTTAATAATAATTGAAGTTGCTAAATTAAAATAAATTTGTTCAACTGAGTTGCCAGTTACTTGTCTTATTGAGTATTTTCTGGAAATCTTTATATATTCCTTCTTCTTCTATTAACTGTTCATGCGTTCCCTGCTGTA
>QWCK01003809.1_pt1 | contig 15882 bp, 2 predicted proteins | sample 1972571 | NCBI WGS metagenome assembly QWCK01 (sample SAMN09866710, study PRJNA288562) | Human gut metagenome isolate term2_stool, whole genome shotgun sequencing... | isolation source: gut | host: Homo sapiens | place: USA: California
CTGACGGTAAGGATGTAGAGCCAAAAGATAAGTGGACAACATCTGCGGAAATGAAAGCACTTGAAGACGCGATTGCCGAAGCAAGGAAAGTCGATGAAGATGCTAATGCTAAGCAAGAAGCTGTGAACAAAGCAAAGGCAGATTTAGAGAATGCAACAAAGAAATTCGCAGACAGCCTGAAAGCTGGAATGAAGGTGCAACCACCTACACCAGAAAATCCAGAAGACAATTACCTTAAGGTTGTTACTGAAGGACAAAATGACAATAGTGTAAAAACTGAAGGCAATAAGATTATTTATACGAAAGGCGTATCAACTAAGGCAGTTTATAAAATTGAAGGCGTTGACCTCAAAGCTGGTGATTTACAAGATGTGATACTAGATGGAAAATCTGTAGATAAATCGTACTATGAGGTTAAGAATGGAAGCATAATCGTGACACTTAAGAAAAATTATGTTGATTCTCTGTCTACTGGTGCACATAAAATCACATTCAAAACATCAAAAGGCGATGCAAAAGCAGAGCTTATTGTAAAACAGCAGGATAGTGCAAGCTCAGAGCTAGGTCAAACGGATGACGCTAGCAAGGGCGGAACAACTACAGCGAAAGACATTGTCAAAGATAAGGGTACAGCCAAAACTGGCGATACAGAGAATGCTCTAGGATATGCAGGACTTACAATGGTAACCCTAGGAGCAGGATATGCTGTAGCTAGAGGAAAAAAGAACTTAAGATAGCAAAACAAGTTTTTCTCGTATAATTAAAGATATAAAAATTAGTTGTAAAAAATTGCTTGGGGCAAGTCAAAGATTGGCTTGCTCCAATGTTTTTTTGAGTATTTAAATAAAGATTTTAGCAAAGTTTTTTTAGTGCTTAAGCAAAGACTTTAGCAAAGATTTTACCAAAGATTTTAATATGAAAACGCTTGCAAATTATGAAATAGAATTGTATAATTTATATTATGAATTAGAAGTTCATAATAACTTCTAAATAGACAATTTAATATCGCAATCAGCCGAGCTTTTGCCCAGTTAATTTTAAATTTAAACTTGAACTTAAAATTAAACTTAAACTTGAACTCAAAATTAAACTTCAACCAGAGTTTTGATAGGAGCTTCAATCGGGTATATAACTTTAATTTTAATGTTTAATGGCGAAAGCAAATGCGGAATGAGGTGAAAATCCTCGCGAGTAGGTCACTGTGAAGCCCAGTTTTAAGAATGGGATAAGTCAGATACGCAGGCTGTTTTGTGAGGCACTTGCCAATACCGAGGTCGCCTGAGAGCATTTAATTTAGGATTTTTACATCTGTGCGATTATCGGTCGTACAGATTTTTTTATTACCAATATCAATTTGCAGAAATTCGATGTCTGCTTTTGAAAGGAGGTAGCCTATACATCGACAACATGGCATTTCTTTCGTGCCATGCTGAAATTTAAGGAAGAGAACAACATATAAAGATTCATTCAAAGAAAGGATAATGTAATCTAGGAATGCTTTAAACCTAGATTGCGAAATGAAGATGAATAATGTTAAAAAAGTCGTTTCCATTTTTGCGATAATTCTAATGCTCACATCTATGATGTATGTGGCATCTTTCGCAGAGAATGCTAATACGACAATCACGCAAGGGTCCCTTACTGTATCGGTTGACAATGCCGTAGAGGGACTGTATTTTGAAGGACATAATGTTAAAAGTAACGCTACAAACGGATATTACCCTTTCAGTTTTTCGCTAATATTTAGTGATAGAAGTAAGGTAGTAGGAAGACCAATAGTAAAGGAAAAAGGTGAAAACGGTGCGACAGTTCAACATGGTTTTCACTGGGCTTATAAGCAAAATGCTGACGGAACATTAGTTACAGATGAGGACGGAAATTATGTGGAAGACCCTAACACAAGATATGGTCTTGTAACATTACCTATAGGGAAAAGTTCTGTTGTGGAAATTACAGTTAAGAAAAATGAAAATACTAATGAAATTTTAAAACTCTATTGTGGCGTGCCTAGTGGCGGAACAACTAATAGTGGAGCAAGCCTATTCGCTTGCCTGCTTGCACCGGGACAATTTACAAATGAAGGCATTGGCGCTGGCGGATGGGGAGACCCGTTCGATTCAAACGGAGCTTTGAAAGCTAATTCTCAGACAGGAATTTCACTTGGCTTCTTTGGTGGGTACGCAGTTTACAAATTTGATAACCCTATAGCCAATAATCCAGCTAACAAGTACGGTGCAGATTTTATAGTATACGGAAATGCTTTCTGGAACAATTCTGAACCAGGATGCATTCAGGTGTCACAGGACGGCGAAAAATGGTATGATATTGCTGGCTCCAAGCACTTTGATCCAAATACTACAAGAAATGCATCAATAACATATACAAACCCAAACCCAACAGAAGATGCAGGAATAAGCAATCCAGGAACTGCTGGTTCACTTGCTCCAGTTAATTATACCGGCACCCGAAGCGGAACCATTACAACCAATACTTTCCATAATCACGGCTGGTTCCCGCTGAATGCTAATTATTTCGTCCCTAGAAATGGTAACGCTACTGCGCTCGACAAAGTAGCTTCACTGTCATTTGCAAGTCGTACGCTTACAAACGGCGTGACGAATACATTGACACTGGAAGGAACAATGCTTGGTGGAGTTTCAACAACAAAGATAACCGACACGATTGGTTTCGGATATTGCGATGCGCATCCTAACAAAGAATTAGGCGGAACTATCGCATACAATCCTTACCAGCAGTTCGCAAACCAAAACGACTATAACACCAAGACAGCTGGAACATCAGGTGGAGATCCGATTGACATTTCATGGGCGGTTGACTCTAATGGACAGCCTGCTAATCTTGGCTCCATTAAATATGTTCGTATATACACTGGAGCTGCTGCTATGAATGGTATTTTTGGAGAGATTTCTACTGAGGTTTGCGGTATTGCACCTTGTACTGGAACGACTACACAGGCACCGACATCGGGGGATGCACTCAATATAAAAGCAGTTGGGAGTTTTGTTGAAGGAGAAGAAATTTATCCAATGACTAGCAATGGGGGGATAACTACGATTCTAACTCACGATAGAGAACCTTTCCGTATAGAAGCATCTGGTGCAGAACGGATATATGTAAATGGTCAGTTTGCATATGGAAGTAATAATTCTATAGTAATTCCATTTGTGGGAGAGAATGAGCAAATTGTACAGATTATAGCACAAAATGGAGATAGCACACCATATATTACATATCTGCGCGTCAAGGTTGACCTATAGAAATACATGTTAATATAAAAATACAAGAACTTTAATTAAATCGGGTAATTAAAATTTAAAATTCTATGATATTAGGTTGAGAGATAATTTTATCTCAACCTAATATCATATGTTTAACTATTCATATAGAATATTTTAATGAAAATCATGAGATACAAATTTAATAGAATTAAAACCTTTTCGACTTTGATGATTTGTGTAATGCTTGTGTCAGGTTTCTTTATTTTTACAGATGTTGCTATGGCGCAATCAGGTAATGAAAATAAAAATATCAAAATTGAAATAACTGACGGATACAGGTTTAAAACTCGACCGAAAACTACGAATGGTGGCACTAAGGATGTATTTATTCCTAACTTGAAAAAACTACAAATATTACAAATTAAGGTTACTGGTGCTGACAATGTCACAATAAATGGAAAGAAGGCTGATGAAGGGAAGACAGAGATTGATTATCATGGAGAAACAGAAAAGCTGATTCAGATAATTGCACAAAGTGGTGAGGAAGCTCCTTATATAACTTATTTAAAATTAAAACCATCAGAAATCAAAAATCGAACTCCGATTTATAGAATAGATGTGGATGGAGGGACTCTTAAGGCTTCAATGAAGTCTTACCGGTTTTTTCCTAGGGGCAATGACACGATTACATGGGATGATTATGATGCTTATTTTATAGAGATACCGAAGGGTTCTGCCAGTGACAAGAATCATAAAATTTCAATCTCCCCTAAAGACGGAGAATTTGGACTTATGGAGGGTCCTAAAAAACAGTTTAAAACAAATGTTTATTATTATAAAACCACCCCTTCATATGATGGCTTAAGTACTAGTGTAACGTATGCCGTATTGGACAATGTAGAATACACTGAAAAAAAATTAACTCTATCCTTAGAAGGCATTGATAAAGTTCCACCAGAAAAAGTCTGCGTTTATATTCCATATATGCACAATTTTAAATCTTTTACAGGAATGGATTATTATGCGATAAAAGCAAAATTTGAAAAAAATGGAGAAGTACAATCTTGCTTTTTTTTCTTTTACGAAAAGCCAGATAATGTAGCCAATAAGACTGCTTTGCTTGAAACTCTTTCTAAAGCACCTAAAAGTGGTTATTATATCAAGGATGATAGATATAATGGTAAGTCATATAGTAAGAAAGGTTATTGGAACGAGTACAAAGAAGTTTTAAATCGAGCTGAGAAGATTAACGATGGTGTCACAGTTTCTCAAAAGGATGTTGATGATATAAATTCAAAACTAAATCAAGCAATCGAGAATCTTATACCAGAGAATAAAATAAACCCCACAAACCTATACGAGGCAATCCAAAAATGGAATGGCAAATACCTAGACCAAGGCGACATCAACCATTATAACGATGCCAAGCATTGGTCAAGGGCAACGTGGAATGCATTTTACACCGCGAGGAAGAATGCGGAGGAAATGTTGTCTAGCCTCTATGATGAAGAGGGGAATCCAACAGATGCGAACAAGGCTTCAGAAAATACAAAGGTTGAGAAGTTAATCGAAACTTTGGAAAAGTCAGGCAACGCTTTGAAAGAAGCACCATTGGCAGGCATAGATGAAATTCCGTCAAGAAATTATACTGAGGGAATTAAACTTTATGCTCGTCTATATGACCCGAACAAGCTAAAAGAGAGTGACTATACGCCTGAAAGCTGGAAAAAGTATAAGGAAGCCTATGCAAACGCGATGGATGTTCTGAAGAAATATCCGACCTATGACCCAAATATGGCTAGGGAGAATATACTGGACGACCAGAACGATGCCTTTCTGAACTTTCGTAAAGCATGTTATAGACTGTCAGAAAAAAAGGACACTATATCGGTCAAACTATCATGTATTGACAACTGTTCGATAAGAAATGGAAATGAGAAACCTGACACAGTCACCAAAACGGTTACACTTCAAAAGGGACAAACAAGCTTTGTTGACTTAGTTGAAGCTGCGGAGCTTTCTAATGCTATGCTCATCGGAAAGACAGAGTTCTTTGTAAACGGGGTGTATCTATATAAAAAATATGGCTCTAATACAGACTACAAGCTTAGAGACGGCGATGAAGTGGTTATGGCGATGTACAAGCCTGCGATGTACCTCCATATAAGTGAAACATGGCAGGTTAAACGCGAGGATATGCTTCAAGATGACATTAAGCATCAGAAGATTACCACCTCGCTTAAGGATAACACTGTTAAAGCTGGCGAAACATTTACTGTAAATGTTAAAGCTGCCAAAGCCTCTCCCGCTTTCCTTGGCACATCAGACGGAGTATATGAGCCCGTTGAAAATTCCTCAATTTATATAGGTGAAGCGAATAAGAATAAAGAAAAGGCTGAAAGAGCACGAATAGATAGTGATACCACATCGAAAACTGACAAGGACGGAAATGCAGAGGTAACCCTATATAAAGAAGGCTGGACACTTCTATATGCCTATGACTTGACTAAAGCAGAAGGTGCATACAACAACGGCTCTGCTATCATGCTTTATGTAAAACCTGCAAGCGACCTTAACGACGTCAAGAAGAAGCTCCAAAAGGAACTCGATGACAACCTTAACAACGAGAAATATCCTGAAGAGTACTTCAAGGCTGAGGATTGGGACGAGATAAATAAAGCATATAATGATGCGACCGAGGCAGTAAAAGCAGCCAAAGATGGAGACGAAGCAAGAGAGGGTCAGATTAAGGGCCTTTCCCTAATCAAGAAAAAACAAAAAGAGGCAACCAAGTATAACAAGTCAAATCTTGAGTCCTTTAGAACCTTGCTGAATAAGCTCCCTAGCCCTGAAAATTTGGATAAGAGCACGGAAGGCAAAGTACGCCAGCTTATCAAGAACCATGAAGAAATGACTGATTATCAGAAAAAGCAGCTTACAGCTTCTGAGGAGCAAGCATACAAGGCAATTAAGGACGCCTATGAAAAGGGCTTACCTGACACTAAGCAGTACAGTATGTCTGTGAAGTATGACCTTTCTGAAGTGCCCGAGGCAGATAAGCAGGGCATCAAGGACATGATTAAGTGGCTTCAGGATAATACTCCGATGGAGGGTAAGAGCACCGGTGAATTAAAGTGTGAGAGAATGGCGAGCGTTTTCTCCTTCAATAAGGAAAGACCAAATATTCACGGTGGCTCGATATTTACTCCAATTGACAAAGCAGAAGGAGAAACCAGGGTTGTATTCTGCCAGAGCCTTGCATATGCTGTGCGAATGCATATAAGAGCTGACCGTAATATCTCTGTCAATGATAAAAAATATGAAGATAAGAAATATGATTATAAATTATCTCACGATAACTGGGAAATAGAGGATTATCAAGCTCAAGGCAAGGTCGCTGACGGCAATGACGGACACATGTACAGAGTCAATGGTAACTCATATGTAGTAAATGACATGAAGCTTGACGGTCTTGGCAAAAATGACGCAAAGGATGCTTATTTCGGATTCTTCGACTTCTCAGATTACATGGGGAAAAATAGCGGAAATCAATTCTTTGTACATATCAGAGATAGCTTTAAAACGTTCGAAATGCCATACAATGATGTCACATTTACAGTGAAATTTAGTCCGGTAGATAAGAACATAGACGAAGTAAGACAACACTCACTTAACAGGCTTGCAATGCTTAATAGCTCCCTCGGAGATAAAGCCAAAGAAGCCTACAATACGGGCATAGAATCAATAAACAAGGCAGCGACCGTCGGTGAGATAAACAAAGCCTATAACAATGCAGTAGTCGCTATGAGAAAGGCGGCAGATAAGTACGGCAAAGTTAAGGTAACTGTAGAAAACACAACTTATCCGAAATCTGACGGCGCACCTTGGGATGGTAAGCTCGTAGACGAGTGGGTCGAAATCGATAAAGACAGCACCATGATGGGCTGTATCGTAAAGGCACTCGAAAAGAATGGTCACTTCCAAAAAGGAGCAGAAAATAACTACATAAGCTCTATAGATGACCTAGCTGAATTTGATGGAGGAGCTCGTTCTGGTTGGATGGGCACATTAAATGGCTGGTTCACGAATTTAGGATTCGCAGAATTTACTGTCAAGAACGGAAAGCTAAGCGACGGGGACATCATAAGTGTTATGTACACGACAGACTTAGGCAATGACCTAGGCGGTAGCTGGGATAACCATGATACGACAATCAAAGAACTCGGAATAGAAGGCGGAAAACTCCTTGGTAATTTCAATCCTGGAAAGCCGGGAAACCATTATGATTATTATATATCAATCGATGGAGAAAAAGCCGACCTTAAGTTTACACCGACCGCGACAAATTCAAACTTCTTGACCAAAATTTTCTTAAACAAGAGAGTAAATAGCAACGATGAAGGCTCAGAATTCTTCAAACAGACTCAGAGTATAGGCGTAAAGAGTGGCGACACTATCTACATCGGATGCGGAATGCGAGCTTGGCCATCCATGAATAATCAGGCAGGAGGCTCACAGACTAACGAAGGAACCTGGTACGCATTCCATATCGTGACAAGCGATAACGGCTACGATGCCGTATCAAAGTCAATCAAGGAATTACCTCAAAGCATCAGATATGTGGACTACAAGGATTATGCCGATGAAGTCAAAAACACTAGAATCGCATATGACGCTCTAACAGAAGCTGCTAAATCTAAAGTTAAGAGCTTAGAAAAACTCAAAAAGCTTGAAGCTGAGATTAATGACTACGAGACCGTTGATAACTGCAAGGCTATGATTAAGGCGCTTCCAAAGGCAAACCATGCAGACAAGAGCCACAAATCGGCAATTCAAAAAGCCGCAGAAAAATATAAGGCTCTAACGCCAAACCAGAAAGCATATTTGAACACTGCCGAAAAAGAGAAGATGGAAGCATTGCTTGACTTCCTTGATACAATCACCGAAAAGTATACTATTTCTCTTGCAGAGACAAACAAAATAATTAAAGGCGAAACGGGCGATGTTGTCATAGGTGTAGCAAATCCTGAGGAAACAACATACAACTCCTACTATATGACAGTAGAATATGACAAAGACAAACTTGAATACAAAGGCATCAATACAAATGCTAATGTGGAAGACAAAAATGGAGTTCTAACAATAAGCGGCAAAGGTACAGATAAATCAACGGATTCGGACAAAATTATTTTGTCGTTCAAGGCTAAATCGACCGGAGATACCGTTATAACCCTTAAAGACTGCAAGGTAGGAAAGAATAGCAAAGAGAAGGATGCGACACCTGAGGCAATCGTTCCAAACACAAATTGCAAGATTACAATCGAAGACTACACTGTAAGCATTAGTGAGGACTTTGAAGGCGACAAGACCGTAAGCTCAGGAAGCGATTATACATTCAAAGCCAAGAATCCGAACTACGAGTACAAAATAACTGCAAGCATGGGGGATAAGACGGCTGAGGTAATCGACAATCGCGATGGAACATATACGATTAAGAATGTCAAAGGCAATCTTGTAATTAGCGCTTCAAAGACACCAAAATCGTACAAGGTTATTGTTAGTGGCTCTGGAAAAGATGATATTACCGCACCAGAAAATGCTAAGTATGGCTCAGATTATGTATTTACACTCAATCAAGAAGCAAACTTTGAATACATTGTAACTGTTAAGGTTAATGACAAACTAGTTAGTCCGAAAATTGATGAGGCGAGCAAGGCTTACACCTTAGACGGAACATCAATAACAGGAGATATTAAAATAGATGTCGTAAAAACTGAGAAACCTGTTATCAAAATTGATGAGCAGAAAAACAGCGACAGCAATATAGAGATAGTAGACGGAAAGCTAGTATACAACAAGCAAAAATCGACCAAGGCAGTATTTACGATACTAAACAGCAATCCAGAGAATCTCACAAAGGTAAGCGTTGACGGCAAGGCGTTAGCTCAAGATGATTACACGGCTGAAAAAGGAAGTATTATCCTTACGTTAAAGAAAACTTACTTGGATAATCTAGCAGTGGGAAATCACAAACTTACCGTCGAAACAAAAGACGGCACTGTTGAAACAGAGTTCATCGTAAAGGATGAGAGTGATGCTGACAAGTATACTCCTAGTGCGGAGAAAGTCGAAGTTGATTTCGGACAGGCTGTAACAAAAGAGCTTATAAAGAAAGCTATCAAGGATATTCCTAGTGATGCAACTATTGATATCGATGAGGATACTTTACCTGACGGCAAGACAGCAGGAGCATTTGAACTAAATGTTACTATCACATATAAGGACAAATCGCAGGATAAGCTAGTTGTAAAGGGTGAAGTTAAGGAAGAAAAACCTAAGCCTGATCCAGAGAAACCAGACCCTAAGCCTGACCCTGATAAACCAAATCCTCAGAAGCCTGACCCACAGAAACCGGGCAAGCAAGATGACGCTAGCAAGGGCGGAAAGACGACTGTAGATAAAGACAACATTAAGGCTAAGGATACGGCTAAGACCGGAGATAATGCAAATCCTCTAGGCTATGCAGGACTTGCAATTACAGCTATAGGAACCTTGTATCTTGCAAAAAGAAGAAAGAAAACCCTTTAAAAGCACTGCAAATGAGTAACAAAGAGTTATACCGCGAGATTATCAACAGTATTATTTTGAATAACATTTTGTAACTCAAAGAAGAATTTAAAGTGACTTAACCTCTTATGTAGAACTTAAAACTATTTAACTTCTTATGCAGAGCTTAAAGCTACTGAAGTTCTTTCGCAAGAATGAGAGCTACTTAATTTCTTACGCAGTTGCACTAGTTAGCTAACAGAAATATTTTGTACAAAAATTAATACAAAATATCCAATGCCCCCTTGACAACATATTTGTCGAGGGGGTATAATTATTGTATAGTAATAAATACATTTGCTTTCTGGAGATTAGAACCGGAATATGAGGGGAAACAGGTTAGAATCCTGTGCGGTCCCGCCACTGTAAGTTGCACTTAATCAAATTAAATGTCATTTGATATAATTTGGTGCCATTTAATACCATTGGAGTTCAATTGATGCCATTTGATACCATTGAAGGTTAATTGATGCAACGAGCCAGGCTACCTCGGCAAATCGGACTAGAGCGACGGACTCGACTATATTAGGCAATATATTTATGTTGTCTGGTATATTGAATTAGAATTTTGGTTGCGCTCTGGTCGCAACTTTTTTATTTTAATTAAATTCTGAATGCTCGACAGCATTTACCAATCAGACATTTACGAATTTGACTGCTCGACAGCGTCTAGTAATCAGATATTTACGAATTTGAAATTTTCAATTAACCAATGGGTTAGTTTCTTTAATCTTCTTTTTTGTGGGTCAGGCGTAATTGCTATGACCCACCTTTCATTTGTTTAACTCTAGTTGTGACTTCTTAGCATATTTCGGCTTATAGGACAAAAAGAGTTGGTAAAAGTCGGTGTGAAGATTGAAATTTCAGCTTTATGGCGATTTTAAGTTGTTTTTAAGAAGATATAGGGTGGACAAAAAGAGTTGGTAAAAATGCTTGAAACCCTTGAAATCTTAAGGCGGATTAGTGTTGTATCCTATTTCTATCAAAACAGAATTTTGAGGAATGAAGATTTAATATACATACAAAGCCGTGTCTAAATTTTTGATTTCACATTTAAAATACATTCAAACCTGCGACTACATGTTGGATTTCACATTTAAAATACATACAAAATGAATTAGATGAGTGTCCACAACTATGGGTCCAGTATATATACAACTATTAAGGTAATAATTTTAAATTTTGCGATTTGACCCGTAATTTTAAGACTGTCGTTACGGTAAGATTTCCATTATTTGCGTTTTGGCCCGTAATTTTTTGCGTATATTACGGTATAATTTCCATTTTTTGTAATATGACCCGTAAATCTCTTGTCACAATTACGGTATAATTCCCATTTTCTGTAAAACGACCCGTAAACACCTCTCTAAAATTACGGTAGAATTTTCGATTGTGACGATTTGACCCGTAAATTTCTTCAGAAAACTAGTTGAAATTACGGTAAGATTTTCGACTTTGGCAAAAGGACCTGTAAACCTAATTACAAACTCTTTTTGTCCGCTTAGCCGCATAAAACAACCTCGCCTGCAAACTGTCAACTCACCAGCAAATGGCATAATTCATGGCAAGTCGATGCGTCCGCATAAAACAACTATTTTGTTGTTAAATATACTGGGGGGGGGTAGAGAATATCATGAATTTTTATGAATTTTCTTGAATTTGCAATATTTTTGGATAAAAAGTGATATAATTTAAAAAAATAACAGGTTTGGATTTTTGTATAATTGTGTACAATATATTCGTATTACATTTACAAAAAATAGCAAGTAATCTATGGGAGGATTTTGCGATGGATCAATTGAAATTGATGAAAGAGGCTATAGATGCCAAGAAAGCAAAGAATGCGGAGAGGCAGCCTCGCTATGGCATGAGAAAGCTCTCGGTGGGATTGGTTTCTTGTTTGATAGGAACTTTAATTTTTACACCGGGAATGGGCGTTGTGCCTTCTCAGTCTTTTGCCGCTACGACCGTTAATAAGACCGTATCGGAGCAGAGTGTGCAAGCTGAAGCAGATGGCTTAGCTACAAAAGAGAAGACTAAGGCAGCTACACCAAGCAAAAGTGACAAGAATGCTACGGGGACAAATCGGCAAGTTAGTGTTTTGGAGGCGGTAAATAAGTCACAGTCAAGCGCTGGAGAGCAGGAAAGCAATCAGAGTAAGGCTGGGACAGAAGCGGCAATAGGAAGCGGAGAGGTGTCGGAGCTTCTTGCTAAAGCAAGGAAAGCAATAGGCACCAGGAATGTGCTTCGCGGTCCACAGACTCCTCAATCAAATGGCAATTTGCCAGCAAATATCGTTGACAAGAATAACTGGGATAAGAATATGAATATGGCAGATTCTTATTTCCCATTCAATCAAGAGGTTGGAATCACTCCTAATCAAAGACCCGTAAGAGTTACGACATCAGACCCTATAAATATTTGGGATGTCAACTACATGGGTTGGTTTGTTGATGCTGAGGGTAGAACTAATTTAAGGCTTACATACAACGAGAACTCGGTAGTTATATCTGCGGTGTGGAAGACTGCTTTGTTTAAGCTTGATCCGGAGCTTTTCAATGCAGTTGACTGGGATAAGTCATATGCGACCATTACTGATAATGGGGAAGTAAAGGTTAAGTTTACGGATTCAAATCAGGCAAATGCCAAGAGACTTGATATAAAGGACGCAATTCCAAATAGAACTAACAGAAAGACTAATGTGCCTATCAATTTGGTTTTGAAGGACGGCGTTACTCTTGATAGTCTGCCAAAAAAGAATCTGATGATACAGATGCGTCTACTTGATAAAAATTTTGAGAGATTATACGCATTTGCACCTAAGGGAACTTCCGTAGACTATTCCACATATACAAAGTCAACTATAATTCCTATGAAGTCAGATATCGATAGCTACTTTATGAGGGGAAATAGACCGAATGGCAATTTGTTCGTTGAACAGAGGGCGTTCATGTCTGAGTTTATCGCTAACCCAGCTAGATATGATGATTCATCCGATATAGGTGTTATAAGGACTGAGTATCAGAGAGCACACGAAAATAAGGCAAAGGCAAATACATATGAGGGCAAGCCTATCGGTTTTGTACAGGTTTTCGATGCTGAGCTTGTGCAGTTCCTAAAGGAGGATTCACAAGGAAATATCGCGTTCACAAGCCTTTTGAACAGAGATAGGACAGAGCGCAAAGGAAACGCTAGCTACCCATACAACCAATATGGGATTAAGAAAAGTCAGATTAATTACACACCGGACGGCAAATTAGCATATATTGTTTTGGCTGAAAATAATTTTGAAGCCAACGGTGTTAATGTTGTCAGAGTAGAAAAGCTGGACGGCTCGGTTTACGAGGGTGTGGGTGGATTTACATGTATTGACTACAATGTTGATAAGACAAAGCTGAGAGAAGCCTTCGAAACTCCGGGAACAGAGACAAATCAGGTCAGGTTTGGAACCATGAGCGGCTGGATAGATGCAAATCCTAAGGGCTGGTCTACATTTAAAATTAACTTTGACAAAGAGTTGAAAATTCATGAGGGAGAGAGCTTTATCATCGATACCGGAGCTAAGCCTGAGGGCGGAACTATTGCATTTCAGGTTGGTGCAGAGAACTCACTGCTTAGAAAGATGGTAGGAAACTACATGGCAGCAAGAAGCGTAGGCGCAAAGGACGGTATTGGCAAAATTGAAGAACTCGGAGACGGTCTCTACAAAATACATCTCAGAGAGGGTGCTACGATAAAGAAGGGCGATGCTGTAAGACTGTTCATGCCGGATACTGAAAATCACGACAAAAAAGTTTTCTTTATGGGGATAGCCAATGCGACCAAGGTAAATGAGGGTGGCTCTACTCTTAGCGTAAATAAAGACAGAAATATTGACCTTCACCTGGCATACAAGGCAGACAAGTGCGAGTTTATCTATACTCCTGCCGGAAGCACAGAGACTAAGACGGTTACATTTACAAAAGGAGTAGCTTGGAAAAATGATGCACCAAGGGGTCTGATTAAAGGCATACCAAATACGGCTATACTTGCAACTGGAGGCAACTATGTAATAGACGCCACTAAGCTTGAACCGGGACAACCTGTTATTGCCAAGGCATATGCAGGAGATAAGGTTTACGAATCTCAGATTAGCTATGTGCCTCTGGAAAAGGGCGAGAAATATACTAGAATGGCAATAGCAGATAATACGGACACCCTGTCTTCTATAGTTGTCGGCAAGTCGATGTATGTACCTTATCAGGACATATTCACTAATGATTATGCTGACGGCCGAGGTGAAATATATGAGGATAGCAAGCTTCTTCCTGAGAGTGAAGAAAAGTTCATGACTGATACTACAAGCCTTGAAGGCTATTCAAAGTATGATTCAGGAATTATTAGGGCAAGGTACATAACGGAAAAAGGAACTACACTCGTTGGAAAGACAACTGCTGAGGGAAATGAATATAATGATGATGGTGATCTTGTCAAGTCTGCCGAGAAGGAAGTTTCAGTTGACGGCAAGAAGTATACTGCATTTGAATATAACCTCAGCTTAAAAGACTTCAGCGAGCTTAAGTCCGGCGAGGGAACCCCAATCAAGCTGCTCAAGGATATGAGATTTATTTTCAATTCGTCAGACGGGTCATCACTACCTTCAGACTGGATTTCTCAAAGAGTAAAGACGAGAGTGCTTTTCAATGCAACTCTTGGTACCTTAGATAACGGCAAAGACAAGTCCGTAAAAGTTGTTCCTGACAATGTTAAGTACTACGGCGAAGAGGGATATACTCCTAACGGATTTGCCGGTGCTACTGCAAATGTGAACACAGGCGATAAGTTTGAAAAGAATCCTACAGCACCAGCAGGAAAGACCTTCCTTGGCTGGGTGACTGAAAGTGGGCTTGATAAGCTCAAAGCTAAAACTACTCGCTCAGTGCCTACCGGATATACAGAAGATGACTTCGTAACGACATCTGAGAAATTTAATGCCTTGACTAAGGACACGGATGTTTTCACCGAGAATACGCCAGTTACATCGCATCAGGTTGTATATGCGGTTTACACGGCAGAAAAGATTATAACCTTTGATGCTAATGGCGGAAAGTTTGAGGGCGACAAAACTCAAATAACCGACGATATTACTGACGGAGTTAATGAGCCGAAAGCTCCAACAAAAGAGGGCAAGGTCTTCAAGGGTTGGGCAACAAAGGCTGATGCTACAGCGTCGGATGTTGCTGACTTGAGCAAGGTTGCTGAGGGAACAACTCTTTATGCTGTTTGGGCAGATGCACCAGCAGAATCAAGCGCTGATAAGTACCAGCCTGAATACAGCGGTATGACTGTAAAACAAGGTGAAACAGCAACAGTTGAACCTACGTTTAAGGACAAAGCAGGACAGCCTGTTGATAAGACGACTGTTCCTGTAGCAAAATATGAGTTAGGAGCAGACGCACCTAAGGGAGCAAGCATAGATGATAAGACTGGAAAGGTAACATATGTAGCACCAGCAGACCAGCCAGCAGGCGATGTAAATATCCCTGTAGTAGTAAAATACGAGGACGGCACGGAGGACACTGCAACTGCCAAGGCAGTCGTAAGCACAGCCACACCAACAGAATCAAGTGCCGAAAAATATCAGCCTGAATACAGCAATATGGCAGTAAAGCAGGGTGAGACAGCAACGGCAAATCCTACATTTAAGGATAAAGCAGGACAGCCTGTGAATAAAGCAGATGTTCCTGTAGCCAAGTATGAGTTAGGACCAAATGCACCAGAGGGAGCAAGCATCGATCCAACAACTGGAGTTGTAACCTATGTGGCACCTGCAAACCAGCCGGCAGGCGATGTAACAATCCCTGTAGTAGTAAACTATGCAGACGGAACAGCAGATAACGCAACAGCAAAAGCAGTTGTGAGTGCTGCGGCACCGGTTGACTCTAACGCTGATAAGTACCAGCCTGAATACGGCGATATGACTGTAAAACAAGGTGAAACAGCGACGGTTGAACCTACATTTAAGGACAAGGCAGGACAGCCTGTGAATAAAGCAGAT
>QWCK01005287.1_pt1 | contig 15843 bp, 8 predicted proteins | sample 1972571 | NCBI WGS metagenome assembly QWCK01 (sample SAMN09866710, study PRJNA288562) | Human gut metagenome isolate term2_stool, whole genome shotgun sequencing... | isolation source: gut | host: Homo sapiens | place: USA: California
CATTCAGGAATTTGGTTGGGACGAGGACGTCGACGAAGATCTTCGCCAAGCCATAATGGATCAGATAGACGACGATCTCCAAGATGAAGATTTCACCGCGATGACCGATGGTGCCCTGATCTGGTGGCGCGATGACGATGGCGGGGTCGATGATCTTTCCGATGCGTTAATGGACGCGATGGGCAATATGGATGAAGGCGGATTGATCTGGGTGCTCAGCCCGATTGCCTCCGACCCCGGTGCCGTTGACCCGCGTCTAATTGAAGAGGCCGCAAAAACGGCGGGCATGAATCCCACCACCTCAGATGTGGTTTCCCCCCAGTGGGCGGGCACCCAAATAGTCTCCCGCGGTCGCTAGTTTTCCCGCCCCATCCCTCTGAAAAAGGTGGCTGGGGATAACTTGGAACGGTTGTCGCGCCGTTGGCATTAGTAACATTTCAGGGTTCGGCAAACCGTTATGAGGGCGTGTGCCGATATTTCCTACTTGCGATAATTAGGGCAGGAATCAGGAACAACAGTGCTGATAATCCCATTGTCCACACCAAGCCATAGTCATGGGTAACAGCTGAGTTGGGGCGAGAAAAAGGAATCCTATCCATAGTGGCCAGGCGTCCTAAAACTACAGCGGAAAAAACTGAAATCGTGTATGTAACCAGTAAGGATTTCAACAATCTAAATTGACTCTTCTTTCCTCCTCCGGTTAGTTCGATAAGACGCCGTTCAATTCGCTGGTCAGATACCAATGTAGAAGATAAAGTCACCAGTAATATACCCGAGATGATTACTGCTAAAAGCTGCCGCGCAACTGCCTGTGCTCGTAATTGTCTAATCTGCGGGTCATCGGAGTCATTTATGGTCGCGAAAGGAGCCTGGATGAGCAGGTTTGCCCGTATCTCGTCTTGTACCTCATCGGGTAATCCAGCAAAACCAGTGATAATCGCAGTGTAAGATTGAGGTTTCTTGACCTCCAACTGTTTAAGTAGCGGGGAATCAGGCGATAATATCAACCCGCTTAAAATGTTATTTTCTAAGTTAGGGTCTCCGCTAAGCCCCTCTACCGTGGTCACTTTGGTGATTGCCGAATCAGCGATACCGATACCAATCAAAGTAACTGTACCCTTGTTGGTTACATAGCCCTTGGGAGCATGGTTAATAAAACTTTTATCAGCCAACCCTCCAGAAGCAACATAAACCAAATCTAGATTAGATTTAGGGCAATCGTGTACAGAATTAGCGGTTTTAAAGCATTGCGCCCCCTCATTATCGGTGATGCGAAACATTTGTTTGGTGGTAGAAATATCGCCAAATAGCGCGGTGTGAGCCTTTAACTGAGGGTATCTTTCCAAAAGGTTATCTACGGCTTGCTCGGTAGCGTTAGTAACTTGCAGGTAACTGTCTTTGCCATTAATCTGCCTACCCATCCAGTTAGTCCAATCCGCTACTCCACTTGCATACAGTGATCCGTAATAGTTCAAAGCGAACACTATTGCGAGCACTCCTAAAATCAGTTTTTGCAAGCGATTTCCTAAACGCGTGGTTATCCTCCGCTTACGTGTGAATAACGTGAGTGAGTACCCCAGGGAAGGGATGCTTACTGCTCCGAGTACCATCGCCATGCGATGGCCTTGCGGAAAAATAAACAATTGGCGGGAAAGTATTAAAAGCATGGTCGCTACAGTTCCCGTAATACCTACTATTAGCAAAAGACGAGGGGAAAATCCCTTACTAGGTGCACGCTTGTGGTGCTTTAGAGATAAAACAGTTAGCCCCGCGCTAAACAGACCGCCAAGGGTAATTATAGCCAGCGTTACTACCGCGACGATGGTCACGGCTGTCCATTCCACCTGGTTCCATCGCTGCTCAAAAAACGTCGCTACCCACTCCGAGAGGCTGGGAAGCGATATACAAGCTAGTAGCCATCCTGTTGCTCCGCCACCTAAAGCCAATAAGGTAGTTTGGGTGCAAGTGGTTAAAGCAGCTCGTCCTGGCGTATCTCCTAATGCGGTCAAAACCTGGAATATGCTGCGACGTCGATACCGATCGGCGGCATAGATTGCTACCAAGAGAACCACGACTAGTAGAGATGCAAACAGTGATGCCAGTGGCGGTGATATCGCCTGATAGCTGAACGCATTTGCATTTGCTCGCTGTATTGCAGAGTTCGCTGTCGCGACATTTCCGCCACCGTGATTCAATACCTCATCTATAGTTTTCAAATCATTATTTGTCAGCCAGACTTCAGAGGATTTAAATATAGATTGATTAGCGCTAATAGCAATAGCGGTGACTTCATGAATGGAAGCGGGGTTCTCAGTGATTCCCACTAGAGAAAAAGCAGCTTGCTTTCCCGGGTTCTCTACGTCTACGAGTTCCAGCTTGTCCCCAAGTTTTGCTTGTAATCGCTTCGCGACTTCTCGGCTAACCGATAGCTCACCCGGTAGGTTTGGGTAGCGACCAGTCGCCAACACTCCCAGGTTGGCTGAGCCGCTGAGCATAGTAACATCTGCGCTAGTGGCCTTTTTAGTGTTAGTTTTGAGAATATTTTGCTGGGAATAGGAAGTAGCTACCGCCTCACCTTTTTGTTGCAAATAGCGCATGAATGCGGCAACGTCCTCGTTGCCGGTTACCTGTTGGCTATACACTCCGAAATTGCTTTGCGCGCCACGTTGAACAGCGCGACTATAGGCAAAAACAAAGTTGCTAATAGTTGCGCAAATCATGACTAGCGCCAATGCAATAGCTATCGTCCCCAAGGCGTTTGCAGGGCGGTGAAGAGCCATCTTGAAGATGAGACGCAGTCGCTGCCTACCCATTAGCGCTACTCCACAGCAAAACCATAATTGCTGATATGGATAACTTTGTCAGCGTAACTAGCGAATTTCATGTCATGGGTACCGGTAATAACCAACATATTCTCATCGTGAGCCAAACTAGCTAACAACTGTGCAATCTGAACGGTATTATCCCGATCTAAAGCGCCAGTGGGTTCATCTGCAAGGAGAATCTGAGCTGATCCCATCAAGGCACGAGCAATAGCTACCCGTTGTTGTTCCCCACCTGATAGCAACTCAACAGGTTGAGCGCTGTGACCGGTAAGACCAACCCGCGCCAGCAGCTGTGAGGCGAGGTCATATTCGTTCTTACCTGCATATCCGTGGCTAATCTCTCGCGCCAGCAGCAAATTTTCAATTGGATTTAGAAAAGGAATCAACAAATAATCTTGGAAAATTCGACCTAGAATGGAGGCTCGAAGCTCGCGGGTAGGAATAGTTTCTAAATCACGATTCCCAATCAGTATCTGCCCACCCAGAGGCTTTAGTTCCCTAGTTAATAACCTAAAAAGGGTAGTTTTCCCTGAACCAGATGCTCCCATTAGCGCATAAAAGCCACCAGGTGAAAAACTGGCGGAAGCTCTGTCAAAAATCTTCCGGGTTTCGCCCGAACCACGATACTCGAAACTGAGGTCAGCTATTTCGACACGCATCACTGTTCCCCGTGAGAAGTCAGCATTACTAGATAGGGCGAGCGTCGCGCATCATAGCCGTCTGACCTCGCTGTGCGTAGAGGTTATCGCTTAGCGTGATCTACACGGGCGGCACGAGGCCAACCCAATTGTGATGCCGCCGTCCATGCAGGAGTTCTATATGTTGTATTCAATTTAGTGAACCAAGAAGAATGATAGTCCGGTGCAGATGCGATATCTAGCGTAACTCGGGCTTTTGTATCTCGATTAAGAGAAGAACATCTACCTGCACCTTGCGTAAACCCAACGCTATTTTGAAGCCAAGCTGAGCAGTTTCCACCAAGCGCACCCGCATCTGGTGCTGTCACTAATAATGAGCCTGCTATAAGCGCGGTGACAAATGCAAAACAAAGCCCTGATGTCCGTATTTTTTCTAAGCTTTTCATGATTTCATCCTTTAAAAATTAAAATCGTACCCAATCGCCATCGATTTGAGCTCTATTTTAACACCAGGGATAGGTGAAATTCGGGTTTTAACCCGAATGTCGCCCTCACTATTGCGAAAGCCCGAACGGTTTTCGTACCGTTCGGGTTCCTCCTGTGCCAGTAATCCCTAACGGGATTACGCACGGTTTCCTCACTCTCACTAGCAAGCAAGCTTGCCGCTCGAGCTCGTCACGGTGGGCCCAGAGGGACTCGAACCCCCGACATCCACGGTGTAAACGTGGCGCTCTAGCCAACTGAGCTATAGGCCCTAGACCTGTTAAAGAATACCTAAAAACGGAAGTCAGTAAACAAGAGCTGGATAGAGCCTACGATCTGGTGCGCCGCGTGCGTAGCCGGAGTTTGAACCGGAGCGAAACTGATTCCGACCTCGGATCCGCTCTCAAGGATTCCCCCGAAAACCCTCATTATTCTAACTATGCAGACGCCAACACCCCCCAAGGGGGCTTAGAGCTGCTGGATTGGGCGAGTACCGCCCTGACGAAACAAAGTTCGCATGGCGGAGATTTCTCGCGAAAGCTACGCGAAGAATTCCAACGTAACCAAGCCTCCGACCTAGATATTTCCGAAGTCGAATATCGGCGGGTACAGCTCGAAAAAGTATTCCTAGTAGGTATTTATGATTCCGATCGCCGTAAGGCGCAACATTCTCTATCGGAACTGGCGGCGCTTGCCCAAACTGCAGGCGCCGAGCTAGTAGGCGCGGCTCTGCAGCGACGCAGTTCCCCTGATGCTGCAACTTTCGTAGGGCGCGGGAAAGCCAAAGAGCTAGCTGAGCAGGTAGCAGCGCTTGAAGCCGATACTGTGATCGTAAATGCGCAGTTACAGCCCTCGCAACGGCGGGGACTAGAAGACCAAGTCAAAGTGAAAGTCATTGACCGTACCGCGGTAATCTTGGATATCTTCGCCCAGCATGCCTCCTCCCGTGAAGGTAAAGCCCAAGTGGAACTGGCGCAGCTGCAATACTTACTGCCACGCCTGCGCGGCTGGGGACAGTCAATGTCTCGCCAAGCCGGAGGGCGCGTATCGGGAGGAGCCGGAATTGGTGCGCGCGGCCCGGGCGAAACCAAATTGGAAACCGACCGGCGCCGGATTACCAAGCGAATCGCGAAACTCCGCCGCGAAATCAAGCAGATGAAAAAATCCCGAGACACTAAACGAGAAGGGCGCCTCAGTAGCTCCCTGTCCTCGGTAGTAATCGTGGGATACACTAACGCCGGAAAATCTTCCCTGTTAAACGTACTGGTAGACGCGGATGTGATGGTGCAAGATGCTCTATTTGCCACCCTGGATCCCACGGTACGGCAAGCAGAAACTCCTGATGGTCGTGCCTACACTTTGTCCGATACCGTAGGTTTCATCGATGAACTCCCGCACGAACTGGTAGAAGCCTTCCGCTCCACTTTGGAAGAAGTCGAATACGCCGATTTGATTGTGCATGTGGTGGATGCCAGTCACCACAATCCCGTCCAACAGGTTGAAACCGTACATGAAGTGTTAGCGGATCTACCCCAGGTTTCCCAGATCCCCGAGATTATCGTCCTCAATAAAGCCGACCTGGTAGACGCCCTGCACCTGCGAGCCCTGCAGTCTGCGATTGGTGGGGGAATCCCGCTATCTACTCGCACCGGGCAGGGAATTACTCAGTTGCGCGAAGCGATCGCTAACGCCTTACCATCTCCAGCAAAACCTATCGATTATGTGATCCCCTATGACCAATCAGCGCTGGTGGCGAGGCTCCATGAGGAAGGAATCGTAGACAAAGTGGAATACTTAGAAAACGGTACTCACATAGTAGGACGCGCCGGTCCCGCCCTCGCCCAAGCCATCCTTGAGGCGGCGAATTAGATGGACAGTCCCGGAGCCTCCCCGTTAGTTGCCACCGCTGATAAAGGCAAAGGTGGCGGCGGTAAAGATGCCCAGGCGGCGCGGCTAATCCTCAGTACTTGCATTAACCAGATTGGCGGCAGTGAAAGGGCAGAACAGGTACAGATGTGTAACCTGGTTGCCCGCTCGTTTTCCCTGCCTGGCAGCCAATTGGTGGGGGCAGGAACCGGTACCGGAAAATCTCTCGCCTACCTGGCGGCTGCCTTCCAACGGGCAATCGAACACGGAGACCGGGTAGTAATCTCCACTGCCACCCTGGCTTTGCAGCGGCAACTGCTTACCTGCGATATCCCCACGGTAATGGGTGCCTGCCGCGAACTCGGTTATCCACCCCCTACGGTAGCAGTATTAAAGGGCTGGTCAAACTATATTTGCCGCTGGAAATTAGCGGCTCCAGAGGAAATCGAAGGGCTGTTTCCCAGCTATGAGGCCGCCGAATATTCACCCAGCAATATCGGTAAACAGTTACAGCGTCTGCGGGAATGGGCAGAGGAAACCGAAAGTGGTGACCGTGATGAACTCGATCGCGGAGTGTCCCTAGCAGCCTGGCAGCAAGCCTCGATTTCCCCGAACCAATGCCAAGGGAAAACCTGCCGTTTCTATACGGACTGTTTCCCCCGCGACGCCCGCCTGAAAGCCCAGGATGCCGATATCATCATCACCAACCATGCATTGCTATCCATTGAGGCGCTGACCCACGCGGAGCTACTGCCAGAGTTTGACCTTTTGATCGTAGATGAAGCCCACGAGCTGCCCTCCCGCGCCCGCTCTCAAGCCTGCGTAAGCCTCGCAGCTAGCACCATGGAAAAGGTAGCGCGCGGAGTCAGTAAACATTTCCACCTGCCGGTCACTTCCCTGGAACAGGCGGGCAAAGAGTTTACGAAAATCATAGAGGGACTCGACGAGGGCGAACTGACTGAACTGCCAAAGAAACTAGAAACTACCTTGACCGCTCTGCAAATCGAGCTCTCCGATATTTCCGCGGAAGTAACCAGCAGCGCCGAGGAGGATGAAAAACGAGTAAAGCAGCGCATCGTCCTCGCGCAGATTGAAGAAGCCTTAGATGCATGCGAGATAATCGCGGCCTTTGACCCGGAAAAATCGGCCGCCTGGATTGCGGAAGAAAAATCTGGAAGTCGCCGCCTCTATAGCGGCCCTTTGGATGTGGGCGGGGATCTTTATGCCCACCTATTTAAGGGACATTCCTGCGTGCTCACCTCAGCCACAATGCAACTAGGGGGATCTTTCGAGGCGATCGCGGCGCGTCTAGGGCTGCGGGACCAGAACGTTTGGCAAGGAAGCGACCTGGGCAGTCCCTTCAACTATCGCAAGCAAGGGATATTATATGTGGCCACAGATTTACCGCGACCAGGGCGCTCCGGGATCAGCGAAGCGGCGCTAGAAAGAGCCCTAGAACTGGCTGAAGCCGCCGGTGGTGGGGTTTTAGGGCTGTTTTCTTCCCTTAAAGCTGCCGAGCAAGCCGCCGAATATTTCGCCCAAGAAAGTGATTTACAGGTTTTTCTGCAGGGAGAAGCGCCAATAAACCAGCTAATATCCGATTTTGCGGACAGTAAAAACTCTTGCCTATTCGGTACTCTTTCCCTGTGGCAGGGGGTAGATTTACCGGGCGATAAATGCCGGCTCGTCCTCATCGATCGTATCCCTTTCCCTCGTCCAAATGACCCCTATATTTCTGCCCGCACTCGAGCGGCTGAGGCGGCTGGGCGCAGCGGATTTGCCGAGGTGTCCCTGTCTCACGCCGCCTTACTTTTGGCGCAGGGAGCCGGTAGACTAATTCGTACCCGCAGCGATAAAGGCGTGGTAGCGGTGCTCGATCAGCGGCTCACTACTGCGCGTTATGCGGGCTATCTACTCAAATCTTTGCCTCCTTTTTGGCGAACGACTGATCAGCAGACAGTTATCGGAGCGCTAAAACGCCTGAAAGAAAAGGGATAGTAAAACTGTCAAAGACAGACCTGGCGAAAGAAATGAATCCAATATCACCTCGCCACCAGGACTTTATATGGCGACAGCAGCAGGGCATCGACGATAAAATATGAGGTGAGAGTTAATTCGCCCCAAGGAGAAAAAATGTCCAAAGAACGTGCCAATTCCCTCTATCCCGCGTCGATGCTTACTCGCCGCTCAAAAGTCGGGATTGTAGGGGCCGGATTCGTGGGAACCGCACTGGCTTACGCCTGCCAAATCAAGGGCGCGGCGCGCGAAATCGCCCTCTTTGATATTAATAGAGCCAAAGTTGAGGCGGAGGCGCTAGACCTTGCCCACGGGATCCAATTCACCCCCGCAGCTTCAATCTCTGGATCCGATGATGTGGAAGTGCTCCGCGACTCCGACGTCATCGTGATTACCGCCGGTCCCCAGCAAAAACCTGGACAGTCACGCCTGGATATGGTGCAGGCAATGGCGAACATCATGAACTCGATCCTGCCTAAAGTGTTAAACGTGGCGCCCGATGCCATCTATATTCTGGTTTCTAACCCGGTAGACATCGCCACCTATATGGCCTTAAAGATGAGCGGTTTGCCCTCGCACCAGGTATTTGGATCCGGTACCGTGCTAGATACTTCCCGGATGCGTTACCTGATCTCCCAAGAAACGGGAGTGGCCGTCCAAAATGTTCACGCCTATATCGCCGGTGAACATGGTGACTCAGAGGTACCTTTGTGGTCCAGCGCTGAGATTGGGAACGTGCCGCTGTCGCGTTGGGGAGCCACAATCAACGGCGGAATCTTCGATGATAAGTTGCGTAAACGGATCTCCAAAGACGTCGTAGAATCGGCCTATCGGATTATCGACGGTAAAGGGGTAACTAACTTCGCGATCGGTTTGGCAGTTACCAATATTATTTCTGCAGTTATGCGTGATGAGGATCGGGTACTGACGGTATCGTCACTGCTAGATAACTGGAATGGGATTTCTGGAGTATGTATGGCAGCTCCCACCCTGGTGGGGCGCTCCGGGGTAGGGCGGGTGTTAGATCCGCCCATCACCCTCGACGAACGTGACGCGCTGACCCGTAGCGCCGAAAAACTCGCCGAGGTCGCTAAAACTGTAGGGCTCTAGAAGCAGTCAGTTTGCGGGAAGTGCCCCTAACCTAGGGGCACTTCCCAGACTACCTGTAAGCCATGCGGAGAAGCGGGCTGGGTAAAACAGATGCCTCCATGGCGGCGGGCACGGCTTTTCAGGTTATCGAGGCCCGAGCGTCTGGTAACTGCCGGATCTAGGCCGTGACCATCATCGGTTACCACCACTCGTACGCAGCCGTTGGCGCCAATACCGTTAATGCTCACCACTACTTGCGCCGAGGATGCGCCCGCATGGCGGGCGGTATTAGATAAAGTTTCGCGAACCACCGCCACCACGTCATCAGAAATATCGTGTCCCACCCGTTGATCGGCCTCTGCAATCAATATGTCCTCATGGGAAGGACCGGAGGCAGAGAGAGTCTCGCCATCAATATTTAAAACAAAAGAGGGCGCGAACCCCAACAGGCGACGCGCCAAGGATGCTTCACGGCGCAACCGCTCCACTAAATCCACTGCCGCATCAGGTTCTCGCAGGTTGTGGACAATTGCGCGGATCTGTTTAACCGAATCATCAACGCTAGCTAAAGCATCTTGCATCAAAGATTCAGCGCGTTCCGCATCCAGATCGGCTCCCCTAGCGAAGTCGGCTCGGATGCGTTCCAATTGCATACCAGTTGCAAAAAGCTGTTGAATTGCCAGATCATGCAGGTCTTCACCAATCTTGGCGCGCTCATCTAACAATGTGGCAATATTGGCAGCGTGCTTGGCGCCGGCGATCTCCAAAGCTAAAGCTGCCTGGGTCGCGACCTGCTCCGCCATTTCTAATACTGCCGGATCGAACTCGGGTTTATCCGGCAGACGCAGCAGCAATAAAACGCCAATCGCGTGGGAACCCGCCAGGAGGGGAGCATATAGCGCCGCCCCAAATCGAGATAACTCCTTTACCCGTAGGGTGGTGGCTCGCGCTAAGGAATCGACGATTAAACCCTGACCTTCTGCTAATACCGTGCGCGCCCGCCCATGCGGGGGAAAGGTGACTCCAATTAGGTCTGCGGAACCATAACCAGACGCAATTTCGCACACCCAGGAATCTCCCACTGAAGGGAGTATCAGTAACGCGGTGTCGGCCTCCGCTACTTCCCGGACAGATTTCGCAATGAACTGGAGCGCGTCCTCTTCTTCGGTTCCCTCTAATAGGATCGTAGTGAGCTGTTGAGAAACTCGGGTCCAACGTTCGCGGGATCGCGAGACTTCGTAGAGACGCGAATTCTCTACTGCTACCGCCGCCAAGATCGCTAATCCCGACACATAAGCTAAGTCTTGCTGGCTATAGCCGCCCGGACGGTTACACAAATAGAGGCGTCCATAAACCTGTTCATGGATCCGCAGGGGTACTCCCAAAAAATTGGTCATCTCCGGGTGAGTGGGCGGGTAACCAGTGAAATGAGGATTGGAGTGCAAATTATTGGAAATAATGCCGTTATCCAGGGGAATGTCCCCGATGATCCCGCGACCTACCGGAGGCTCTCCAAGTGATTCGCGCTGCTGCTTACTGACCCCATGAGTATAGAAAGCACTAGTTTCGCCGCGAGAACCCAAAATAGACAATGCCCCATAGGGAGAGGAAGTAACTTCACAAGCTTGGTCTACAAAAGACTGCAAGACTTTATCTTGCTCCAGGTTGCCCATCATTTGCAGCACGGAGGAAATTAGACGGGTGCTATCTTCTGGTAGGGGAGAGCGGTGTGCTAGATCAAGGTTTTTCCCAGCAGAAGAATCTGGCGGTGAAGACGCAAGCGTCTCCCTTGGTTCTGGCTCTAAGGGGGGATCCGGGAAAGATGATTGCTTAGAAGGCATCGACTTGCTCCTGACGTAGGCTCCAAGCATATCCGGGGTGGTTTTTGGCCAACTCCCGATGGGTTCCCTGGGCTACGAAAGCAGCCGGTTCATCTAGGCGTCCATGCGGTTTATCCATGATAAATACCTGGTCAGCTTGGTCGAGCGGGGTGAGACGATGGGTTACCAGGATGACTCCGCGTTTATGTTCCTCACTTCCGGCAGTAAGTAAATCTCGCAGCAAGGCATCAGCGGTTTCGGGGTCCAAGTGTTCTCCGGGCTCATCAAGCGCCAATAGCGGTGCTTTCGCTGCCAAGGCGCGAGCCAAGAGAATGCGGCGTCGTTCTCCACCCGAAATAGTAGTAGCTCCGGATCCTAACTCGGTTTCTATACCTGCCGGTAGAGAAGCTAGCCATTCGCCTAAGCCTGCTTCTTTGAGCAGTTTTTCGCCCTCGGAAGAAGTAAGCTCCCCATTGGCTACCCGCAGGTTTTCTAAAATGGTGGTCTCGAAAATATGGGCATCCTCGGGAGTAATCACGAAACTTCCGGCCGCTTGCAGACGGGGCAGCGAGAAAACATCAACCCCATCAATTTTTACGCTGCCAGAAACTGGTTTCAACAGGCCAGCCAGGGTATAAAGCAAAGTAGTTTTCCCAATGCCCGACTGGCCGACAATTGCCAAGTGATCCCCGGGAGTCAAACGCAGATTGATATCAGTAGCCACCACCGGGCCGCCAGGCCAGCCAATAGCAAGATCTTTAGCCTCTAAAATGTGGGCTGCACTGGGATCGAGAGTGGTATTAGCGTTTTCTTCTTCCTCTTGTTCCGCCTTTATTTCCGCTTCCGCCGGCAGCATATTCATGATTCTCACCGCCGAAGTTGCCGAGATAACAAGCTGCTGAGCGGCCGGCCCCAACTGGGCGGTTCCCTCGAAAGCAGAAAGGGGAGTAAGCGCCAGCACCGCCAACATAACTTCGGGGATCGCTTGCTCATTGACCGCAAAAATCCCGAAATAAGCGGCCATGATCACCGCCATGAGCATGCCAAACACATCTATAGCTGCCGCCCAAGCTGCTGGTTTTGCGCTAGCATCTTTAGCGTCATAAAGCTGATCTTCAAGCTCGGATAATCCCGACAGTACCTGCTGGGTTTGCCCATCAACCGTGATTTGAGCGGCACCATCAACAATAGTCATTGCCACTTCGGAGATACGGGAGCGGCTTTCAGTTTCCCGGCGCTGGGCAATCCGGGTAGAGCGAATAGTAAATAGGGGTCCTACCACTCCCGAAAGCAACAGCCCCAGAGCCAAAAATAGGCCGGCGCGCCAATCCACTAGCGAGATCCCCACTACCGTAATTACCCCCACGATAGTGGCTACCATTGCTGGCAGCAGGCTTTTGACCACAAAATCGCCGATATTATCAACATCGGTTCCCATCCGGTCAAGAATATCTCCGCGCCGCAAACTTGCGATCCTGGCAGTATCAGAGTGTGACAGGGTCTTATAGAGATTAGTGCGCAAAGTAGTCATCCCCGAGACCCCCAACTGGTGGGAGGCCAAGCGCTCTAAATAGCGGAAAACTGCTTTAGAAATCCCAAAGAAACGCACCGATACTACTGCAACCTCTAGGTAGAGGACGGGAGGCATCTGCGAGGCACGCGCAATCAACCAGGCGGCGGTAGCACCCAGGGCAATCGAGGCACCCAATCCCGCTGCACCTAAGAAACAGGCGAGGAACAATGTTCCCGGTTTAAGCTCCAATAGTTTGATTGACCGCTTGAGTGCTTGGCGTTCTTCGGCAGTAATAAACCAAGTCTTCATTTATTCCAACCCCCGGGTCGATCCTAAGAATTCAGGAATCTCCGCTTCACTGGCGCGTGCTGCCTGCGGCTCGCTATCCCGATATTTCTCGGTCTCCGCAGCGGTAAAGGCCGCCGAGGATATCCGTACTACCTGGTCTGCTATCTGGGCTAGTTCTTTGCGGTGGGCAATTAAAACCACGGTTTTACCCGCATCTTTTAGTTGCTCAACTACTTGTGCCACCTGGGAAACCAAGTGGGCATCTAGGTGGGCAGAAGGCTCATCGAGGGCGATTAACTGCTTGCTGGACAGCAGGGCGCGCACCAAAGCTAGGCGCTGACGTTGACCTACCGAAAGGCCTTCGCCCCCAGCGCGCAAGAACGTGTTCCAACCTTCAGGTAGTTTTGCTACTACCTCTGCAAAGCCGGCAAGACTAGCGGCACGGCTCACCTGTTCACCTGGTTCTCCATTTGGAAACAGTTCCTTCAAGTGGGCGGGACTCTCCGCAATATTTTGGGCTAACGTTCCCGGCAATAGCAGCGGCATCTGGGGTAGCCAGGAAGTTTGCTCCCACCAAGAATCCGGAGAAACCTCAGCTAAATCCATGGTTTCACCTGAAGAAGTGGTCAAGGTAATCTGACCGCGATCAGCAGAGAGCTGTTTTAATAACGCCATCACGGTAGTGGTTTTACCCTCCCCGGATTTACCTACCAAGGCCGTGATAGTCGCCGGTTCAATCACCAAGTTCACGGCATTAGGCGCCCAGGCTCCCCGCGCGCGCATCCCCAGATCACTCAAGGTAATAGTGGTTTCTTTTAAATTAGGAGCCGGCTGGTCGCCCCCGGTAGCCGGGGGAGTTTCCAAAATTTCAAAAGCCGATTGGGAAGCTGCCAGCCCATCAGCTGAAGCGTGGAAGAATTTACCAACTTCTCGTACCGGCGCATACACCTCGGGAGCCAGCATAATCGCGATTAATCCGGTATACAGATCGAGGCCGCCACTGACCATCCGCAAACCTACGGTAACTGCCACAATTGCTACTGACAGGATAGAAATAAACTCCAGTACTGCTCCTGACAAGAACGCGATTCGTAGAGTCGCCATTGTAGTTTGGGTATAGGTTTTCCCAATGGAGGAAATCTGTTTTTCCGGTCCGCGGTGCCTGCCCAGGCTTTTCAAAGTGGCAAGACCGGCAATAAGATCCAGTAGCTGCCGCCCTAAATGCTGCATTGTGGCCAGGCGGCGATCCGAAGCAGTTTGGGTCATTAGCCCGATGATCACCATAAATATCGGTATCAAGGGAATAGTAATTATCGCCACCAGAGCTGACCAAAAATCCATGACCGCCATGACCACTAAAACCAGGGGAGTAACCGTAACCGCCAAAATCAATTGCGGAATATAGTCGATAAAATATGGCCCCAGTTTTTCTAGGCCGCGGGTAGCTAGCGTTACCGTGTCGGTACCTTTACGTGCCAGCCAACGCGGCCCCAGTTTCAGACAGTGGGCAAGTACTTGGGATCGCAGTTCGCGAATCGCTTTCTTAGCCGCTCTATGCTGATGATTGGAGCGAAAATAGGTAAGTCCTACCCGTGCCAGGGAAACAATCGCCAGCCAAAAAGCGAAATGAGCAACCTGATCCCAGGACTGGCGCAAAGAGATAACCGGAGAAATCAAGGCAGCAATCAGAAAGCATTGGGCGATAACTAGTCCTGCTTGGATAATGCCGGTGACTGCGGTGATGGCGATAGCTAGACGCGCCGACCGAGCATATTTCAGCAGTTTCGGATCAAGTGGTTTCAAAACAAGTGTCCTCCGTGCATTTAATGGGACTATTTTCCCACACGAACCTGAAAACTCTAAACCCGTCCCAACCTAGTCTGACGTTGTGCGCGGGAGAGGGTTTTCTCCTCCCACGCTCATTCCGGGTCTGGGTGTGGGGGCTAGGTTTTATCCGAGTGGGTGCGGTGGGCATAAGAATTCAGAAAACGTCGCTACGTTTTCTGAATTCTTGGGCGGGAGGAAAAACCTAGCCCCCGCGCCTTCTTTCCGAGTACTTTTTCTACCCCAGCCCCTCTATGCGGTCGATAGTCTCAAGAGGGTAAAAATAGTGCTGGTCTTGGCTAAATAGCCAAGACCAGCACTATTCATTCAGTTTTGATTAATCGACAGTTGGCAGGGAGTTATCTGGCAGCCGTCGATTATTTGCCTAGCTTTCCGCGAGGAAAGAAGCACCCTGACGAATCTTGTCCCAAGGCAAGCCCGGGTTTTCATCGAGTTCCTCAAGGGTAACTTTCAGCGGCATCCGCGTGTAGCTCCAGTAGGTGTAACCCAAAACGATGGGCACTACTACCAGGGCGATCACTAGCATAATCGCCAAAGTGGACTGCGAGGAGGAAGCATCCCAGATAGTCAGAGAGAACTCTGGCTTAATGGAAGACTTCATCGCATTGGGTGCCATCGCGGTAAAGATCCACGCTACTGCTCCCGCGATCCCGACGGAGTGGGCGAGCAAAGTACCCCATTCGGAGCCGCGAAGCGCCATCATAACGGTAACGATGAAAGCCAGAGCTGCAATGATCAGCGGGATCCAAGCCATCGCCTGGGAGGCGTATAGGAACTGTCCCCATAGCGCGGCAATCGCTACCAGCACGGTATCCGCGATCGCGAACTTTCCGAGCAGGTTCTTAGCGCGGTTCTGAACTTCACCGGTAGTGCGCAGCGCCAAGAAAGCCAAGCCCTGAGTGGCGAAGACCAATGCTAGCATGACCCCACCCGCAATGGTGTAGGGGGTGAGCAGCGAGAGGAATACGCTACCTAGGGGAGCGCCCTGGGAAGTGAAGTTATGTACGTGCTTGCTGAGGTCAGCAGCTCCCGCCACGGCTTCACCTGGGGTGTTGAACTGGGTGACCGCAATATTCATCCCCTGCACCAGGTTGGCAAATGCTACCCCGAACAGAATCGGAACTAGCCAGGCTACGATGGACTGCCAGCTATCCCAGCGGCCACGCCAGGCAGCCGAGGATACCTTAGTGCGCCACTCAATCGCACAGATACGAACGATTAAGCAGAACAGAATCAGGAACAGCGCCAGGTACATTCCGGAGAACATGGTGGCGTACCATTCCGGGAAGGCCGCGAAAGTTGCGCCTCCGGCGGTCAGCAACCAAACCTCGTTACCGTCCCAAACTGGGCCGAAGGTTTTCTGTACCTGAGTGCGTTCCCGGTCGGTCTTGGCCACCATCGGCATTACCATACCGGCGCCTACACCGAACCCTTCCAATACCAGATAGCCAGTCCACAGG
>QWCK01006177.1_pt1 | contig 15841 bp, 13 predicted proteins | sample 1972571 | NCBI WGS metagenome assembly QWCK01 (sample SAMN09866710, study PRJNA288562) | Human gut metagenome isolate term2_stool, whole genome shotgun sequencing... | isolation source: gut | host: Homo sapiens | place: USA: California
GGTAGTAAAACAAAAGATACTTATTGTCAAAAAAACACCCGATATATTCGAAAGAAAGTTGACGGACACTTCCACCGATAACAGGAGTTGTTTGGGGATGTAGACTTTCAGATAGGGGTATTGATGATCGAAAATCCATGTAATTAAAAGAAGAGATATCGTCAAAATAATAAACTTCGACATCTTCAAAAGATTTTTTTCATTAATAAACCATAACTTTATTGCAGATAACATTATTTCATCCTTTCTGTTCGGGATAATTTATTATTTTTTAACATTTTATCATGTTCACTGTACTTTTTCATAGCTGATGATGGCATGGAAAAAATTAAAAGCGACATGGATTATTTTTCAAAGTAAAAAATTCTCGTAATTATGAAATATTTCTTATAATATCCCGTATTTATGGTAAGCAAGAAAAAATCAGTATTGACAAAACCGGGTAATCTAAGTAGAATGAACATATTGATGCCGATATAGCTCAGCTGGTAGAGCGGCGCATTCGTAATGCGTAGGTCGCAGGTTCAAATCCTGTTGTCGGCTCCAGAAATTAAAAGCCTATAGACTCATAGTTGGTCTGCAGGCTTTTTTGTTTTATCATATTTCGATGTGTAATCCGACTTTCTATAGAAGCATGGACGAAATGGAATGGTTCAATAAAAATGTGGATACCTTGTGTGGATTCCACGTTTTATCAATTTCGGTTTGCATTGAAATATACATATCATAATTATATAATTATTCTATAATATAATGTGCGTTTGAAAATAATTTTCTATGGAGAAATAAGATGATGACCACGGAGTTGGGGCGGGGCGGAGAGATTTATGCATGCACTTATCTTGAAAATAAAGGCATGAAGTGTATCGGCCGGAATTTCCGTTCCGCGCATGGAGAAATTGATCTTATTATGCAAGACGGCGGAACGATTGTTTTCGTGGAAGTAAAAACCAGAAGAAACAGAAGATATGGTGAACCGATAGAAGCGGTGACAAAGTATAAGCAACGGCATATTCGTTACACAGCCCGTTTATTTCTTTTATCACAGGGAATTGAAAATAAACGGATCCGTTTTGATGTGGTGGAGGTCATGATGGAAAGCGGAAGAGAGAAAAAGGTCCGTCATGTCAAGAATGCATTTTAGGAGGAAAACATGTTTGCACAGGTGTATGGAACTTGTACGTTCGGATTGAACGGTCATGTCATTACGGTAGAAGTGGATATCAGCCGGGCTGTCCCGTCTTTTGACATCGTAGGACTTCCGGCAGTGGCGGTGAAGGAATCCAAGGAACGAGTTCAGTCGGCAATACGGAATTCCGGATACGCTTTTCCTGTAGACAAAGTCACAGTCAATTTGGCGCCGGCGGATCTGAAAAAGGACGGATCGGGACTTGACTTGCCGATTGCTGTAGGACTTTTGGCGGCAAGCGGATTGATTTCACAGGACGTTTTGAACCGGGTCATGTTTATCGGGGAGCTTTCTTTAAAAGGAGAGATTCGTGCTGTGCCGGGGATTCTTTCGATGGTGCTGGCCGGACAGGAAGCGGGTATCCATACATTTTTCATGAGTCCGGAGGTGGCAGGAGAGGCCCTCCTATGTGAAAATGTAAAAGTTTACGGCGTAAGAAATTTGAGTGAGCTGGTGGAATATTTATTAGGACATGAAACATTGGAGCCGGCAAAACGAAAAGAAGATACGGAGCGGGTCATAAGTGATGTAGATTTTGCGGAAGTGCAGGGACAGATTATGGCGAAGCGGGCGATGGAAATTTCAGCGGCCGGCGCTCACAACGTACTTATGACAGGGCCGCCCGGATCGGGGAAAACGATGTTGGCACGGCGGATTACCACTATTCTTCCGCCGATGACAAGAGAGGAAGCACTGGAAGTAACAAAAATTTATTCCGTGGCGGGTTTATTTAAGGCGGAAGATATCATAAAAGAAAGACCATTTCGCAGCCCTCATCATACAATTTCCATGGCAGGATTAATTGGTGGCGGATCTGTTCCGAAACCGGGCGAGGTGACACTGGCACATAACGGAGTGCTCTTTCTGGATGAGTTGCCTGAATTTCCGCGGAGCGTTCTTGAAGTCTTGCGGCAACCCCTGGAAGATAGAAAGGTGCATATATCACGAGTGAATGCCTCTTTTGTATATCCTGCTGATTTTGTGCTTATTGCGGCGATGAATCCCTGCCCCTGCGGATATCTGGGAGATCCTGATCATCCCTGTACATGCAGTGATGGAGAGATACGGGGGTATAAACGGAAAATTTCAGGGCCGTTACTCGATAGAATTGATTTGCATGTGGCGGTGATGAGACCCAAGTACAGTGAGCTGACGGCGACAATAAAAGGGGAAACATCAGAAACGATAGCCTTGCGAGTTTCAGAAGCAAGGAAAATACAATCCGAACGGCTGAAGAAATGGCATATGCAAAATAACGCACAAATGGGGCACCGCCAGCTGAAAGAAACCTGTTTTTTAGATAAAGAAAGTTCCGATTTGCTTAGAGAAGTTTTTGATAAGCTTCATTTATCCGCCCGGAGTTATGACCGGATCATCAAGGTGGCAAGAACCGTTGCCGACTTGCAGGGGAGTATCGGCATACAACCGGAACATGTGGCGGAGGCACTCAGTTATAGAGGAAATCTTTCGGGGAGGTAGGTATGGATATATATGCAGCATCGTTGCCGGGATGTCCCGGATTGGGAGCCAAATCTATACGAAGTTTGATTTCTGCATTCGGAAGTGCGGAAGAGGTGTGGAAAGCATCGGATGAAATGATACGAAAGGCACACCTGCTTTCTCCGAAAGCGGAAAGTTCTTTTTTATCTTATCGTGCCAAGACATCACCTGAAGAAATAGAAGAAGACTTATATAGGCTGGAGATCCGCTGCTGTACCTGGGAAGATGAAAACTATCCCCTGCTGTTGTCGGAAACATCAAATCCTCCAGCTGTTTTATTTTATAAGGGACAGCCGCCGGTATGGGAGAAGACAATAGCAGTTGTCGGAATGAGAAAGGCAACGCCTTATGGAACAGAAACGGCAAGCCGTATTTCCCGGGATCTTGCAAAAGCGGGAGTGACGGTCGTTTCCGGCGGAGCAAGAGGAATTGACAGCGCTTCTCATGAAGGGGCTCTGGCAGGACAAACTCCTACTGTCGTTGTGCTTGCTTGCGGACTTGATAAGGTATACCCGCCTGAAAATAAAAATTTATTCCAAGAGGTCATTTGCACAGGAGGCACTCTGATTTCCGAATATCCGCCCGGTACGCCGCCTCTGGGAAGACAATTTCCTGCCAGAAACAGAATCATTGCAGGCATGAGCCGCGGTATTTTAGTTGTGGAAGCGGCAGAACGGAGCGGCGCACTCATCACGTCCGACTTTGCATTGGAAGAAGGGCGTGATGTATTTGCCGTTCCGGGGAATATATGGCTGCCTTCAAGCAAAGGAACGAATCAGTTGATCCGGAACGGAGCGTTCTGCTGTACATCTGCCAAAGATATACTTTCCGAGTATAACTGGCTTTCCGAAGAGACCACGGCAAAGGAAGCCACTTATCAGGAGTTGACACTGGAAGAGGAAGTGGTGTATCGTTTTTGCTGTATAGGGGATGAAGTAACGACGGAAGAAATTTTAGTGCAGTCAGGGATGGCGGTTGCAAAAATTTCCACATTGCTTCTTCAACTCCAGCTTAAGGGGTATATTAAGGAAACAGGTCCCGGCCGCTTTGTTATGACCGGAAAGTAGTGGCGGGATTGGGGAGTGCAAATATCTGGAGGAAACTGTGGCAATTACAAGAACAATAACAATCGGAGATAAAAAGAGGAAGATTTCGGCAAAAAAAGAACTGGTTTTTAAGAGAAAGAGAAATGCCGGCGGAAAGACATTGGTGATTGTGGAATCACCGGCTAAAGCCAAAACCATTGAAAGGATTTTAGGGGCCAAATATAAAGTACTTGCTTCGATGGGGCATTTGAGAGATCTTCCGGAAAAAACTTTTGGCGTCGATATTTCTAATCATTTTGCTCCTGAATATGTCAATTCGGTAAAACGGGCGGATGTGATTAAAAATTTGCAAAAGGAAGCGAACCGCTCCAAGGATATTCTTCTCGCAACGGACCCTGATCGTGAGGGAGAGGCGATTTCATGGCACTTGTCAAAACTTCTGGATGTGAATCCTGATGATAACGTCCGTATTGCCTTTCATGAAATTACCCCGCCGGCCATCAAAGAAGCGGTGAAACATCCCGGACCGGTAGACATGTCTATGGTCGATGCCCAGCAGGCACGGCGGGTACTTGATCGTATGGTCGGGTATAAATTATCACCATGGCTGTGGAAACAAATTTACCGCGGATTATCTGCAGGTCGTGTGCAGTCGGTGGCAACCAGGCTGATTTGCGAAAGAGAAGAAGAAATCCGTGCATTCACCCCTGTAGAATATTGGACTGTCGAGGGAATTTTTAGAACAAAAGAGAAAGAAAATTTTAAAGCGAAACTGGTTCAAATCGGAGGCAAGGAAGCCGTCCTGCATACAAAAGAAGAAACGGATCAGGTAGTGCAAGCTCTTTTAAAACAGCCGGCCGATATTATCTCTGTGGCAAAATCAAAAAAGCAGAGAAAAGCCAAACCGCCGTATACGACCTCTACGATGCAGCAGGATGCGGTCAACCGTTTGAGTTTCGGTTCTAAAAAAACAATGATGCTTGCCCAGATGCTGTATGAAGGGGTAGAAATTCCCGGACATGGACATATAGGGCTTATTACTTATATGCGTACAGATTCCACCAGGATTTCTGAAGAAATGATAGAGCAAGTCCGTCCGTATATTATGAGCGTTTACGGAGAAGAGTATCTGCCGTCAAAGCCGAATGTATATTCAAAGAAAAAAGAGGCCCAGGATGCCCATGAAGCCATCCGTCCCACCAGCTTGGAATTTCCGCCGGACACTTTAAGAGCGATTTTATCGAGAGACCAACTTCGTTTATACACGCTCATATGGAATCGTTTTGTTGCCAGCCAGATGGCGCCCCAGATTTCACAGGCGACCACCGCAACCTTGCAAAATGGAGAGTACACACTCCGCGCATCAGGAAGCGTTATTCTTTTTGACGGATTCACCGTTTTGCAGCCGGCCAAAGAGAAAAAGCAGGAAAATGAAGATATGGCCCTGTTGCCGCCCTTGCATAAAGGGGATTCCGTCATGAATACGAAAATGGAAGGAGAACAGCATTTTACAACGCCTCCGCCCAGATACACCGAAGCGAGCTTGATTAAAACGCTGGAAGAAAAAGGAATCGGCCGTCCCTCTACGTATGCACCGATTTTGGATACGATCCGGAAGCGAAACTATGTGGACAAAGAGGGAAAACAATTTGTACCTACAGAGCTGGGATTCAAAGTAACGAACCTCTTAAAACAATATTTTTCAGGGATTATTAATGTCGGATTTACCGCTGAATTGGAAACATGGCTGGATAAAATTGCAGACGGTAAGGCTACCTATGAGAAAGCGATTCGTGAATTTTGGGATGTCTTTGAAAAAGAATTGAATGAAGCGAATGTAGTGGCGGCAAGAGCAAAGGAAGAAAATCAGGAAGTATCCGATGTGCTTTGCGAAAAATGTGGAGCACCCATGATTGTAAAAATGAGCCGGTATGGGAAATACCTGGCTTGTCCGAATTTTCCGGAATGTAAAAATACAAAGCCTTATGGCAATGGCGACGGAAAAGAGGAAGTTTCGGATATTCCTTGTGATGTGTGCGGAGAAAAAATGATTTACCGTCAGGGGCCGTACGGAAGATACTTGAAATGCCCGGGCTGCGGAGCCAATAAAGCGATTGTTGTTGATACAGGCATTGTATGTCCGAAGTGTCATGACGGACATCTGGTACGAAGACGTTCCAGAAGGGGACGTTATTTCTATGGATGTAACCGGTATCCTCAATGCGACATGGCACTTTGGGATGAACCGGTGGATCGGTTCTGCGAAACCTGCGGCTCCATCATGGTGAAGAAAACTTATAAAAATCAAGGAGAAAAAATTCTTTGCTCCAATCCGGAATGTCCGACTCATCCGAAGAAAAAGAAGAAAGATGCCGGAGATGCAGAAAAACCGGTCGCTAAAAGAACAAAAAAGAAAGCAGGAGAATGAAATTGACTGATAAAGTAACAGTCATAGGAGCCGGGCTGGCGGGAAGCGAAGCGGCCTGGCAATTGGCAGAAAGACAGATACCTGTTCGTTTGATGGAAATGCGTCCGGGTAAACAAACGCCGGCACATCATACGGAGTATTTTGCAGAGCTCGTATGCAGTAATTCTCTGCGGGCTGCGGCATTAACAAATGCCGTCGGTCTTTTAAAGGAAGAAATGCGCCGTCTCAGATCAGTCATTATGAGTTGTGCTGACAGCCACAGCGTACCTGCTGGAGGAGCGTTGGCGGTGGATCGTGAAGGCTTTGCCCGGGCGGTGACGGAGAAAGTAAAAAATCATCCTTTGGTGGAATTCGTATCAGAAGAGGTGGAAGACATTCCTGAAGAGGGAATTGTTATCATGGCAACAGGTCCGCTTACGGATGGGAAGCTGGCAGAAGCGATTGAAAAATTTTGCGGAGCGGAAGGCTTTCATTTTTATGATGCCGCCGCACCGATTGTTACAAAAGAATCGTTAGACACGGATATCGTTTACCGTATGTCCAGGTATAACAAAGGAGAGGCGGCTTATCTGAATTGTCCGATGAATGAGAGAGAGTATAAAGTCTTTTATGAAGCGCTCAGGACAGCAGAGGTGGCGGAGATACACGGGTTTGAAAAAGGAAACGTCTTTGAAGGGTGCATGCCGATAGAAGTCATGGCGTCCCGTGGAGAAGATACGATGCGTTTCGGACCGATGAAACCGGTAGGACTGCCCGATCCTCGGACGGGTAAAGAGCCTTATGCAGTGGTACAGCTTCGTCAGGATAACGAAGAAGATACGATGTACAATCTTGTCGGATTTCAGACACATTTGAAGTGGGGCGAGCAAAAAAGAGTTTTCGGGATGATTCCGGGATTGAAAAATGCGGAATTTATCCGGTACGGCGTGATGCACAGAAATACATACATTGATTCCCCTCACCTATTAAATGCGACGATGGAAGCCAGAAAAAGGAAAGGTCTGTTTTTTGCAGGACAAATGACTGGAGTGGAAGGTTATGTCGAGTCGGCGGCATCAGGAATTGTGGCGGCCTTATCGGCATCGAAAAGATTTCAAGAGAAAGAACCCGAAGCCTTTCCGAGAGAATGTGCGATGGGGGCATTATGTCATTATATTTCGCATTATGAAGGGAAAAATTTCCAACCGATGAATATTAACTTCGGACTGATGCCTCCTTTAGAAACGAGAGTACCTAAAAAAGAGAAAAATCAAAGATTGGCGGAAAGAGCATTGCTTGCTCTTGAAAAATTTATTGAACAATAAAAGATAGCCGGTTCCGTTTATGCGGATGACCGGCTTTTTATGTACGCTAAATAATGTTAATTTTATATTTTATTTTGGTTGACTAAAAAATATTTGAAAATTATAATGAAGAAAAATCGGGAAGCAGGGAAGGAGAAAAGATAATGAGGAATGAAATACTGGAATATTTTCGTAAAGCCGGCGGCAACTATGTATCGGGAGAAGAAATTTCAAAAGATCTCCATGTGTCACGTACCGCCATTTGGAAACATATCAATGTACTTAAGGAGCGGGGGTATATTTTTGAGTCGAGTACCAGAAAAGGATACCGCTTGATTTATGCGCCTGATTTATTGACACCTCTTGAAATTGAAGGAGTTTTGCATACAGAGTCTTTTGGCAGGAATGTTGTATATTTTGAAATGACCTCTTCTACTAATGAAGAAGCGAAAAAAGCTGCACGGAAGGGTGCGGAAGAAGGAACCGTCGTTGTAACGGAAGAGCAGACGATGGGGAAAGGGCGGTTAACAAGAGGATTTTATTCCCCCTTTGCCAAAGGAATTTGGTTTTCTCTCATTTTGCGGCCGAAATTTTTCCCTATGGAAGCTTCTAAATGCACGCTTTTGGCGGCAGTGGGTGTCTGCCGGGGCATCCGCCGGTTGGGTCTTGAAGAAGCGGGCATTAAGTGGCCGAATGACATATTGTGCGGAGACAAAAAATTGGTAGGAATGCTTTGCGAAATGTCTGCTTCGATGGAAAAAATTGATTACATCATTATGGGAATCGGTATTAATACGGGGATGAAGAAAAGCGAATTTCCTGAAGAGTTTAGGGAAAGCGCGACATCATTTCTGAATGAAGGGATACATGTATCAAGAAAAGAGTTGCTCGCCGCAGTTCTTGCAGAATTGGAAGCGGAGTATAAAGTAGCACAGGAAGAAGGATTTGACCGTGTATTGGAAGACTGGCGGAAATTATCAGTGACATTGGGCAAAGATGTTCGTGTTATTTTCGGAAATGAGAATTATATAGGAAAGGCAGTGGATATTGACCGAGACGGCTGTCTTTTGGTGGAAACAGACAAAGGAATCCGGCGTATCATGGCAGGAGATGTATCTATCCGGCCGGTAGATGCTCCCATTCCGGAAAGATAGGAAAAGCAAATGGATAAACGTAAGTTTCACAGTATGGTGGGCGCCGCTTTCATGGCGGCGGTTATGGCGGTACTTTCTCAATTTACAATACCTGTCGGCGCGGTTTCTATGACTTTGCAGACTTTTGTATGTGCTTTGGCAGGAGGACTGCTCGGTTCCAGATGGGGGGCCGTTTCGATTCTTGTTTGGCTGCTTTTAGGAATTTTGGGTGTACCCGTACTGACTATGGGAAAAGCGGGACCGGGGATATTTATGAGTCCCGTGGGAGGATATTATATCGGATTTATCATTATGGCATGGCTCAGCGGGGTCCGGCCTGCGGTCAACGATCGTTTTATCCGTCAGTTTTTATTAGCGCTTGCCGGTCTTTTGGTTTGCTACACTTTGGGCACCATTTGGTTTATCGGATATTTTTCCTTCGGATTGGGAAAAGAAATGCCTTTATGGATGGCACTTACAATGACGGTATTTCCTTTTGTCGTTTTTGATCTTATTAAAGTTTCGGCCGGTGTATTTTGCGGAGCCAGAATCAGAAACGCATTGGTGCAGGCAGGATTACTTTCTATAAAATAAATGCATATTTTCAGATGAAAAGAAGCGTATGATTCCGCTTCTTTTTTGCTTGACAGAAATCTTTCTTTATTGCATGATACACTTGTGACGAAAGGTGAGAAAAATAAACAGAAAGGGTAATGAATATTCCGGGAGAGAGTATTTATTTCCGCCGAAATCTTATCTGACAGGAGCGTAAAAATATGTTGCTTGCATTTGATGTAGGAAATACCAATATTGTTTGTGGCATTTATCATGACAGGGAATTGATAGGCCATTGGCGTTTTGCCACCGATACATTGCAGACCGCTGACGGATATGCGGGAATGATGGCCAATTTGTTCCGGCTGAACGGGATGTCATTTTCCGATATTGAAGATGTAATTATCTCTACCGTTGTGCCTCCGATTATTCCCATACTGGAATCTTTGTCACGACGGTATTTCCATGTCAATCCTATTTTGGTGGGGCCGGGAATAAAAACAGGATTGAATATTTTATATGACAACCCGAAAGAATTGGGGGCGGATCGTATTGTAAATGCGGTAGCGGCGATTGCGGAATACCATTGTCCGCTGATTGTTATTGATATGGGAACGGCAACCACTTTTTGTGTGATTGATGAAAAAGGCAGTTATTTAGGCGGTGCGGTAGCACCGGGAATCGGCATTTCCATGGAAGCGCTTTTCCGCTGTGCGTCCAAGTTGCCGCGTATCGAACTGGTAAAAACCGAGTCTGTGATTTGTAAAAATACCGTATCGGCCATGCAGGCGGGGATTTACTATGGCTTCGTCGGACAAATTGATGAAGTGGTCAGACGGATAAAGACAGAAATGAAAAGAGACGATATCAAGGTTATCGCGACCGGCGGACTGGCATCTTTATTTGCAAAGGCGGCTTCCCAGATTGATATCGTGGATCCTATGCTCACCCTTAAGGGGCTTTTGATTCTTTATGAAAAAAATAAGGGTGACAGAAAACCTTGCAAAGAAGGAAACGCTTGATATTTCAAAAAATACCGTTTATAATAACTGTTGTCATATGGCCGGTTAGTCAAACGGTTAAGACGCTGCGTTCTCAGCGCAGAGAGTATGGGTTCGAATCCCATACTTTTTGATGCATAAATGAAAATGATATAATAGCAAAAAGAAAAGAGGAGTTGATTATAGTGGATAAAAGAAATCAAAAGTGGGTCATTTTTATTTTTGCCGCACTTTTTGTATGTGCCGTGGCTGCCGGATTTTTGCCGGACATAAAAGGACATGCTAAAATAACACCCGCTAAAGATTGCGTGGCGGTCATTCGTATAGACGGAGCTATTTACGGGGGTCCGCAGGAAGATTCGGTTTTTGCGGCCGCTACGGGAGCAGCAAGTGAGCAGATTATGTATGAATTGGAGCAAGCGCGGAAAGACAGCCGGGTGAAAGCCGTTTTGCTTCGAATCAATAGTCCAGGCGGATCTACGGGGGCTACGCAGGAAATTGCGGAAGAAATGGACAAAATAAAGAGTGCAGGGAAGCCCATTATTATTTCTATGGGGGATATGTGCGCATCCGCCGGCTATTGGCTGGCAAGCAAAGGAGATTATGTATTTGCCAATCCTGCCACATTGACCGGCAGCATCGGAGTTTATATGGATTACACCAATATGGAAGAGCTGATGGATAAATTGGGGATAAAAAACCAAAAAATAAAAAGCGGCGCCCATAAGGATATACTTTCCATGTACAGACCGATGACGGACGAAGAAACCGCCATGATTCAGAAGATGGTGGATGATATTTATATGCAGTTTATAAAAACAGTATCCGACGGACGGCATATAGAATTAGAAAAAGTAAGAAGTTTTGCGGACGGGCGTATTCTGACGGGACAACAGGCGATGGATATCGGATTGGTGGATGCCATGGGCAATTATTATGATGCCCTCAATTATGCCGCAGGCAGAGCAGGGATAGAAGGAGAAAATATACCGGTGAAGAAGTATTCTGCCGGCAAGTCTTTGAGAAATATATTCAACGGAGAAGCGGAAAGCATTTTAAAAACGGTTTCACAGGGAGTGGCACATGAAATTCTGGGCGTGATGAGTAAAGAGCCGCTGCCGGCAATTAGATAAGGAGATTTTATGCATACAATTTTAGATGACATATACGGATTGATTGTCTGTCCGGCAAAAACTTTGGAAGATATTACGAGTGGAGAAAAGTGGAAAGAAGGAGCCGTTATTTGGCTTTTTGTTATTCTTTTGATGACCGTATCGTCCTTCAGTACCGGAGCCGGTATTGTATCCGAGTTTATCGGCACGGTTATTTTATTAGGACTTTTTTTGCTTTTTCATAGTGCGGTCATTGATTATTTGTCCGGGCTTTTCGGAGGAAGAGGTACGGCCCGGGGAATTACGGCAGGGTTTATGAGTGCTTCTTTGCCATATGCATTTTCAGTGTTTTTTATCCTGCTCGGACAAATCGGGTGGGAAACGGTCAACGGTATCGGGATGTTTCTTATTGCTTTATGGAGTTTTATTCTCGATATATTGGCCATTCGCAGTAATTACGGATTTGGAAACGGGAAAGCTTTTCTGATTGGAGTTTCTCCTTTTCTGATAGGAGTTTTCTTGACCGTATCTCTTATCATATTAGGTGTCGCGGCGGCGCTTTCGGGGTTTGCGGATATGCAGCCATTTGAAGGGATCATTGATTCGATATAAGGGGTAAAGGAAAATATGCTATAATAACTTAGCATACCTATTGGAATGAATAAAACAACATGACATAAATGATAGAAGATATAGGCTTGATCAGGAGGTTTATATGTGTGGCATAGTAGGCTATATAGGGAAAAAAGATGCATCGGAATTTCTCATTGACGGTCTTCGCCGCTTGGAATACAGAGGCTATGATTCGGCAGGTATTGCTGTGTATGAAAACGGAAAAATTCGTATAGAAAAAAAACAAGGCGGATTGGCCAATCTGGAAAAAGAATTAAAGGTACATCCGCTGCACGGACATATAGGAATCGGTCATACCCGGTGGGCCACTCATGGTGTACCGTCAGACGATAATGCGCATCCTCACGGAGATAATCATAATCATTTTGTGATTGTCCATAACGGCATTATAGAAAACTATATGGAACTAAAAAAAGAATTGCTGGAAAAGGGGCATATATTCAAGTCGGAAACGGACAGTGAGGTGATTCCTCATCTGGGGGAAGAATTAGATGACGGTGATTTCTTATCCACCGTCAGAAAAGTTTGCGCCCGAATCGAAGGTTCCTATTCCTTGGTATTTTTAAATAGAGAAGACCCGGATACGATTATTTGTACGAAGAAAGATAATCCTTTAATCATAGGGCTTGGAGAAGGAGAAAATTTCATTGCTTCCGATATTCCGGCGGTCATTAACCGCACCCGTCGTATTTATATTCTGAATGATGGAGAAACCGCCATTGTAAAAAAAGACGGTGTTACCGTCTATGATGAAGAGGGGCTTCCGGTTTCAAAAAAAGTGCAGGAAGTAACTTGGTCGGCGGAAGCCGCTGAAAAAGGCGGGTATCCTCACTTTATGCTGAAAGAAATTTATGAGCAGCCTAAAGCGGTGGAAGATACGGTTCATATGCATGTGAAAAAAGACGGAACCGTCAATTTTGACAACCTGAACTGGACCAAAAGCCGTCTGGAAAATATTGATTCCGTTTTGATTACAGCTTGCGGGACCGCTTATCATGCGGGACTGGTGGCAAAGCATTATATTGAGAGATTTGTCAAGATACCTGTTTCTGTTGAAATTGCATCGGAGTACAGGTACAGTCATCCGCTCACAACGGCGGGAACGCTTTGTATCGTGATTAGCCAATCCGGAGAAACCATTGATACCTTGGCGGCTTTAAAAGAAGCAAAACGGCTGGGGGCTCAGAGTATAGCTGTGACCAATTCGGTAGGCTCCTCTATTGCCAGAGAATCCGATACGGCGGTTTATACTGTGGCAGGGCCGGAGATTGCAGTGGCTTCGACGAAGGCATATACGACACAGCTTGTTTCTTTACTGATGCTGGCCTTGTATATGGGACGGATTAAAGGAACGATTCAAGAAGAATTGGCAAAGAAAATCATAACAGGCCTTTTAAAGTTGCCGAAACAAATAGAAAAAGTTTTGGAAGAAAAAGACCATATGGCAGAGGTGGCGGATGCGCTGATCCGGGCGGAAGACATTTTTTACCTCGGCAGATCTATTGATTATGCGATTGCTATGGAAGGAGCCTTGAAATTAAAAGAAGTATCTTATATTCATGCGGAAGCCTATGCGGCGGGAGAACTGAAGCATGGGACACTGGCTCTCATTACGGAAGAAACGCCGATTATTGCGGTGGCGACACAAGGAAATGTAAGTGCCAAAATGTACAGTAATATTCAGGAAGTAAGGGCAAGGGGAGCAAAAGTGCTGGGAATCGGCTATGAAGATGATACGGAACTTGAGAAATATACAACGGAAATTGTAAAAATTCCGAGGGTTGATGAATTTATCGCACCGATTCTATCTGTGATTCCCATGCAGATTTTAGCTTACTATACCAGTATTAAACGTGGGAATGATGTAGATAAACCGAGAAATTTGGCAAAATCCGTAACGGTAGAATAATTCATTGGGGGATATCATGGACATTATATTTTCAGGCATTCAGCCGAGCGGCTCTTTGACTTTAGGAAATTATCTGGGCGCATTAAAGAATTTCATTCCCTTTCAAGAAAAAGCGGAATGCTATTATTGCATCGTCAATCAGCATGCCATTACGGTACCCCAGGATCCGAAACTTCTTCATGAAAGAACAAGAAATCTGGCGGCCCTCTACATTGCGGCGGGAATGAATCCCGATAAAGCGACAATTTTCGTACAGTCTGAAGTGCCGGAGCATGCCATGCTCGGGTGGATGATGATTTGCAGTGCCTACGTGGGGGAAATGGAACGGATGACCCAATATAAGTCAAAGGCACAAAAAGAAGAAAAAAAAGAGGGGTTTATTCCTCTCGGACTGTTGGCATATCCTCCTCTGATGGCGGCAGATATTCTTCTTTATCAGACCAATCTGGTGCCGGTGGGAGAAGATCAACGTCAGCATATGGAGATTACAAGAGATCTGGCGGAGCGTTTTAACCGTAAATACGGAGAAGTTTTTACGATTCCTGAAATATGGCTACCCAAAGGTGGAGCCAGAGTCATGAGCTTGCAGGATCCGACAAGTAAAATGAGCAAATCTGACGACAATGAGTGGGCCACAATTCATATGCTGGACGAGCCTGATGTTGTCGTAAAAAAAATAAAGAGAGCGGTAACCGATTCCATCGGGCATGTACATTATGATAAAGTAAATCAACCCGGTGTATCTAATCTGATGAGTATTCATTCCGCTATTTCCGGCAAATCCTTTGAAGAGATAGAGGCTATGTATGAAGGACAGGGATACGGGGTATTTAAGAAAGATGTGGCGGATCTGGTGGCAGGTGAAATGAGTCCTGTTTTGATAAGATATAAAGAGTTGACAGGAAGTTCGGAACTTGATGCGATTTTGGACAGAGGGGCGGAAAAGGCCCGTGTCAAAGCAAGCGCTACTTATCAAAACGCTGTTCATGCCATGGGACTGTATAGGAAATAAAAATTCTGCGGGAAACCGCAGTTTTTCTTTTGTTTGATACATATAGGCGTTATTTTTACAAAAATAAATGACCATGGTACAATACACATGAATTTTCAGGGGAGGTACTGTTGTGAAAAAAAGAAAAATTTGGATTTTGTTTACTGTATTCTGCATGGGAATTTCCGTGTCAGTATATGCACAAACTCTTACGACAGGAATGAGAGGAAGCGAGGTGGAAACCTTTCAAAAATCTCTTATGGCCGCCGGATATTTGGCAAGAGAAGCGGATGGTGATTATGGATCGACAACAGCAAAAGCCGTTATGGAGTTTCAGAAAAAATACAAATTGCCTGTAACGGGTGATGCAGATGATGCGACACAAATGAAAATAAAAAAATCGGAAAATAAAAAAGGAAGAGACGGCGGCGGTATCGTATATGCTAAAGGGAACCTTGGAATCGCAATTTCTGAAATACAGAATCGCTTACATATGATGGGATATTTAAAGACACCGGCAGACGGAATCTATGGAAGCGTGACCGAATCGGCGGTGAAAAAACTTCAAAAGGATTATAATATTCCGGTTTCCGGAGCGGTTGATGAAGAAACATTGGCAATTTTAACGGATACGAAGAAAAGTAAAAAAAGTGATGATTCCAAGAGGGAAACTGATAAAAAGAAAAGGAATCTATGGAAAAGAAACGGAACGGGCTGTCCTTAAGTTGCAAAAAGAATTTAAGCTTAAGGGAACGGGAAAAGCGGACTTGGAAGTATGGGACCGTCTCCAGAAAACTCCCCGGTTTACGGGAAAGTATAAAAAAATATTTCATATGGCATCCACGGCGTATACACCGATGGATGGGGGCGGATCCGGAATGACCGCCTTGGGGAATTATGCAGGTAAAGGCCATGCGGCTGTCGATCCGGACGTTATCCCGCTGGGAAGTATTGTTTATATCGAAGGATACGGATATGCGATTTGCGATGATATCGGAGGGGCTATCCGGGGTAATATTATAGATGTAGGTGTAGACACCTTAGAGCAGGCATATCGGTGG